>Ga0180220_1001059_pt1 | contig 22666 bp, 28 predicted proteins | sample eDN5th37CBELigBY_FD_151335 | JGI IMG/M metagenome (GOLD analysis project Ga0180220, IMG submission 151335) | Enriched backyard soil microbial communities from Emeryville, California, USA - eDNA 5th pass 37_C BE-Lig BY (version 2) (version 2) | ecosystem: Environmental > Terrestrial > Soil >...
GGCCGCGAATATTGACGCCCATGCGCTCCAGCATCGAGGTCATCGACTGGTCCGTGAACGGCGCACTGCGAAGACTGTCGCCCGTGCTCTTCAGGCCCGCAACCAAGCCATAGCCGATGAGCTGATTGGATCTGGCTTCGCGAATCGAGGAAATGTCCTTGATGCGTACGTCCGCTGCCGCCGTGCAAATAGAAACGAGCAGCATCGCGAAAGCCAGCCAGACTGCTCGCATGGCTAGCCTCCCACCTCGATGTGTCCGTCGGCGTGAACCACGCCGTTGACCACAACGCCGGTGTCCACGTTCCTGGCGCGCACTGCGGCGCCGACGATGCCCGGCTGCAGGGCGATCGCCAACCCGCGGATGCTCAATCCGCCCGAGGCGTATTCGACCACGATCCGCTCGCCTTCCTTGAAGGCATAGGGCTCGCGCAGCGCATTCACGGGGATCGCGGCGCCGGCCGCCAAGGGGCGCCGCGCCACTTTTCCGACAACCTGGCTGCGAGACGTGAAATGGGTGCGTATTGCGACCTCATTCGCGATCAAACGCCGCTCCATGACGATGTCGTCGTTCAAAACATCGCCCGTTTGAATCGTTACGCTTGGCACCGGGAAGGAAACGGCCGACTCGCTCCCCGCTTCGACGGCCTGGGGAGCGAGCGCGATCGCCGCCAGCACGAGCAGCCGCCACGTGATTGCGCCTCTTCTCCTTTTCATCGCTGCGTTCCCTCCTCGCAGACTTAGCGCAATCCCTTGGCGATCGTGCCCATCATTTCGTCAGCGGCCTGGATAACTTTCGAGTTCATCTCGTAGGCGCGCTGCGCCGAAATGAGCTCCGTTATCTCCTTTACGGGATCGACGTTCGACGACTCGAGATAGCCTTGCTTTATGGCACCGAGCCCGTTGACGCCCGCAATTCCGATCGTGGCGGGGCCGGATGCGGGCGTCTCGCGATACAAGTTGCCGCCGAGAGGCGAAAGCCCGACCTCATTGACGAAGGTTGCGATCGAGACCTGTCCGAGAAGCTGAGGCTCGGTCTGGCCCGGCACCTGTCCCAGCACCTGGCCGCTTTCATTTATGGTGATGGCGGTCACGTCCTGGGGAATGGTGATCGTCGGCTGAACGAGGTAGCCTTCCGTCGTGACGAGCTGGCCGGCGGCGTTCTTGTTGAACGCCCCCGCGCGCGTGTAAAGCGTTTCACTGTCCGGTCCGGTGATGCGGAAGAAGCCTTTGCCCATGAGGGCAACGTCGAGCGAGTTTCCCGTTTGGGTCAGCGCTCCTTGAATGTGAAGATTTCGAATTGCAGCCGGCCGGACTCCGAGACCGACACGAAGGCCTTCCGGAATCGTCTCGTCGCCCGAGGTCGTTGGCGTGCCGGCTTCTCGCTCGACCTGATACAGGAGATCGGCGAACTCGGCACGAGATCGCTTGAATCCCGTCGTATTGATGTTCGCAACGTTGTGCGAGATGACCTCGACATTGAGCTGCTGGGCCGCCATGCCGGTTGCAGCTATCGCCAGTGCGCGCATTACCTATCCCCTTGTTGCAGTCGTTAGATCTGCATCCGGCTGATCTCGAGATAGGCCGCCACGACCTTGTCCCGAACCGCAATCGACGCCTGCAGCGCCTGCTCCGCCTGCATGACCTGCTCGACCACTTCCTGCGTCGAGGCCGTTCCCTTTATGCCGGCTATGGAGACCGCCTCGGCTTTCCGCAGTTGCTGCGTCAGATCCGCGATGGCGCCGCCAAGCAGGCTCGAAAAATCATCCATCCGAGCAGCGCCGTCGGTTTCGCCGACAGCGGCGGCCTTGCCCACGCCACCGCTTCCCAGATGATCGACGCCACCGACGGACGACTTTCCGGCAATCGGATCTATGTTCATTTCACCCTCAGCAGGTCGACGAGCTCACCGATCATCTCGCGCGCCTGCTTCACGACTTGCAGACTGGCCTCATAGGATCGAGATGCTTCTCGCATGTCCGCCAACTCGACGAGCGCATTGACGTTCGGCACTTTCACATTGCCGTTCTGGTCTGCCGCAGGATGACCGGGGTCATGCTGCAGCGGAAAGGGAGACTTGTCCCGCGAGATGGACTGAACCCGAACGAGAGACGCTCCGCTCGCCCGGTCGAGCTCGGTCTTGAAGCTCACGATTTTCCGTCGGTATGGATCCTCGCCGTCGACCGACGCGGTGGACGTGGCATTCGCCAGGTTTTCCGAGAGCACACGCATCCTCGTGGACTGCGCACGCAGAGAAGAGACCGAGGAGGCAACGGCAATCTTGAGATCGTCAGCCATTCTCAACCTCGCGAGCTGGACAGCAGCATGCGATGAAATGCGCCGAGAATTGCCGTCACGGCAGATTGCTGGCCCTTGGTTTCACCGAGCACGGCCATCTCGGTCTCGAGAGAGACTGTGTTCCCGGAGTGCTTTTCGATGCCTCCCTCTCGCGGCGCCACGCCGAAGCGGGTCTCGATATCCTGCCCGGGCGCCAGATGGAGGGCTTGGCTGCGCTGCATCTCGATGCGCGCCTCATTCAGAACCGAACCGAACGGTGATATGTCCTTCGCGCGGTAGCCGGGCGTATCGGCATTCGCCACGTTCGAGGCTACAACGGCAACTCGCGCGGCCAGCCATCTCGCACGGTCATGCCCGATTCGAAATACAGCCAGATCATTCATGATCCGCCCCCTTCCCAGATTCGGACGCAGGCTAGGCTCGCAGACTTGCCTGAGCCTGAACCTCCGGCCCGGACCGCTGGCGCGCCATCAGGTGCATGATGATCTCCGCAATCGCCCTGTAGAACTCCGGCGGTATCGGGCGATCGGTCTTCACCGCCTCGTAGAGCGACCTTGCCAGCGCGCGGTCCTCGACGACCGGGACGCCGTTCGCCTCGCCGATCGCGCGGATCCGCAGCGCCAGATGATCCACGCCCTTGGCGACGACGACCGGAGCCGCGGTCTCTCCATGGACGTATCGCATGGCGACGGCATAGTGGGTGGGATTCGCGACGATCAGTGTCGCGCGGGGCACGGCCGCGATCATGCGTTGCCGCGAGCGCTCACGAGCGATCGACCGCTGACGTGCCTTGACGGTCGGATCGCCGTCCGCCTGCTTCTGCTCGTCCTTCACCTCCTGGACCGTCATGCGCAGGTCCCTGCGCCATTTGAACCGGGTCCACAGCACGTCGACGAGCGCCAACACGCCGACACAGAGGCCGGAAACCAGGAAGAGCCTTGCCGTCTCTCCGACGAGCGTATTCGGAATGTCCTGGAGCTGCATGAGAAGCAGGTTTCCGATCCGGAACGCCCCCGCGCGCAACATGACGTAGAAAAGCGCCCCGACGATCAGGAACTTTACCAAGGCCTTAAGGAACTCGGCCCTTCCATGCGCGCCGAACATGCGCGTCAGTCCGGCGCGAGGCGACAGCCTCGAGAGCTCGGGCGTGATGCGCTTCAACACCAGTCGCGGCGAGTTCTGCGCTGCCGAGGCGACGATACCGGCAACCATCACGGCAAGAACGATAGGCGCCAGGGCGACCAGAACGAGAGGTCCCAGGTACCAGGCGAGCGCCACCACCGTGCTGACAGCCGTCAACGAAAAGTCGAACGGGCGGTCGATGAATATGCCAAGGGAGGGCGTCAGCTTCATCGCCGCAATCGGAGCCGCAATCGGCAACAGGAGTCCGAAAGCGATCAGCGCCGCGGCATTGCCAACCTCGCGCGTGAAGGGCGTATTGCCCTTCTTGAGCGCCTCTTCGATTCGCCGGGGGGTCGCTTCCTCGGTCTTCGATTCGCGATCCTCCGACCCCGCCATGCCACCCTCCCGAGCGGTTGCCTACATATGGGCGTGATCAGGTCTCGGTAGGACCAATGACTTCGCGAACCGCGATTGCGAACTGCTCCGCATCCTCACCCAAGGCCACAACCTCGCCCCTGGCGACCGTGCGGTCGTTGACCACGACATCGACGAGATCTCCCACCTTGCGGTCGAGCGGGATGATCGATCCCCGCGTGAGGCCGACGATCTTCGAGATGGGCATTCGAACCGACCCGATGACGATCTGGACGGATACGGGGATGCGCATGACGGCCTCCCGGCCTCTGCCGCCCCATTCGTCGGCGACATGCGCCGTACCCCGTCCCTGCTCATCGCCCTCGGCCGACGCTTGACCGACCATGATACTTTCGGACACGCGATCAAGCCTGCTTCTCGTTTCCAACGTTTCGTTCGAGTCCACCAGCCTGCCCCCTTCAAGACGCCTTCTTGAGCTCGATCGGCGCGGAACCGCCGGCGATCGTCTGCTGCTCGAGCTCCTCGACTGAAGGCCGATACAAATCCGAGATCGCCTTCCGACCGTGTTCGACCGCGATCTGCGGAATCGCCCCGTTCATGAAGGCCAAAAGCGTCTGCTTGATCACCAGATATTGCCGCATCCGTTTCTCACGGACGATTTTTATCTGCGTCGCCAACGGCGTGAAAACCGCATAGGAGAAAAAGATGCCGGCAAACGTTCCGACCAGCGCAGCGCCAATGAGATGCCCCAGCACCTCCGGCGACTGATCCAGCGCGCCCATGGCCTTGATGACGCCGAGCACGGCCGCGACGATACCGAGGGCAGGCAAGCCTTCGGACACTGCGACGAGCGATTGATAGGCCTTGAGCTTGTCCGAGCGCATGGTGTTGATCTCTTCGTCCATGAGCGATTCGATCTCGTGGGTGCGGGCATTGCCCATCAAGATCAGCCGGACATAGTCGCAGATGAAGGTCAGCAACCGGGGATGCGCGAGGATCTTCGGATGCGCCGTGAAGATCGCGGATTCGTGCGGATTGTCGATATGCCGTTCCATGTCGGCTTTCGACTTCGATCGCATCTCGCGCATCAGATTGAAAAGACAACCGAGAACGATCAGATAGTCGTCCTTCTTGGGCACGTCACCGACAGCGACCTGCTTCAATGCAATGCCGACGTCCTTGATGGTCTTCATGGGGTTGGCGACGATGAACGTGCCAAGCGAGGCGCCGAGGATGATGACGTACTCCCATGGTTGCCAAATGACGCCCACGTGTCCGCCCATGGCGACGAACCCACCGAGCATACAGCCCAATGTGACTATCAGTCCGATTATGATCGTCATGATCCAGCGCTTTTCCGCGTCGTCCCATTCTTGAAGATCCGACATAGTCTTGGCTGCATTGGCTTGCGCCAGCCTGTTGTGGTCCCGAGCCGCCGCGGTCCAGGCTCGGGCAAGCCGAAGCTGCGATCTCGAACCATGCAGGATCGCGTGCGTCGGCTAAAGCAACGGACTTGAAATTCGCCTCATTTCGGGGCGCGACAGGGAGCGGATTTCAGGCCCAAAGTCGCTTTAGAAATCCATGTATCTACGCGTCTTCGCATCTTGAATGCGGCTTTGAACCCGATCCAACCGACGGGTCGCATCCAAGATCCGACGCTTAGGCCCGGCCGCGCCGCTGCTTCGAATTGCAGAAGGAACGTCATGAGCACGACCATCTCGAACCTGCGGCTGATCACATCGGATCTCGCCTCCTCGCTGGCGCGCGTGAAGAGCCAACCGTCGGTGCAGCGCGCGACTGATTCGTATCTCGCCTCGATCGAGAACGTGAAGTCGATCGACGATCTCATGAGCAACGATAAGGTGTACAATTATGTGATGACGGCTTTCGGCATGGAGGACATGGCCTACGCCAAGGCCTTCATCCGCCGGGTGCTGACGGAGGGGATCGACGACCCCAACAGCTTTGCCAACAAGCTGACCGACACGCGCTTTCGCGATCTCGCGGAAACCTTCAACTTCGCCCGCTACGGATCGACGGCCATGTCCTTTTCCCGCACGCGGGAGGGTGTCGTCGACCGCTATCTCAACCAAACCCTCGAGGTCCAGGCGGGCGAGTCCAACGAAGGCGTGCGTCTGGCATTGTATTTCAGCCGCAAGGCATCCACGGTCACCAGCACCTACGGCCTGATGGGCGACCAGGCTTTGCTCAAGGTGACGCAGGTCGCCCTCGGCCTGTCATCATCGACGAGTGCGCTCGATATCGAGCGCCAGAAGGAGATGATCGACAAGAAGCTCGATGTCGAGGACCTGAAGGACCCGGAAAAACTGGAGAAGTTTCTCACACGCTTTGCCGCCCTATGGGATATCGAGCAACCTCAGGAAACCAGCTCGTCGATCGTCAATCTCTTCACCGACGTCTCGTCGGCGGCGGTCAGCGTCGACCTCCTTCAGCAGATGCAGAACCTCGGACAAAGGGGCTAGTCGTGGAGGCTGGACTTTATGTCTTGGTATCCGGGCAGCTTGCGCTGCAGCGCCGCCTCGATACGATCGCCAACAATGTCGCCAACAGCGCAACCAGCGGCTTTCGCGCAGAGAACGTCACATTCGAGAGCGTCCTGTCCCGACAATCGATCGCCTACGCAGGCAAGGGTGACACGACGTTCTCGACCGCGGCGGGCGGCCTGGTCCAGACGGACAATCCTTTGGACATCGCCGTTCAAGGCGACGCATTCTTCGCAATCTCCACTCCCTCCGGGACAGTCTACACGCGCGACGGCCGCTTGAGTGTATCGTCGTCGGGCGATATCCAGACCCTCGACGGACACGCACTTCTCGACGTCTCGGGATCGCCGTTGCAGGTCAGCCCCGGATCGGGGTCCATCGCGATCGCCCCGAACGGCGTGATCAGCCAGAACGGCAGGCCGGTCGGGACAATCGGGCTCTTCAAGCTTCCCGCTGGGGCCCACCTCCAGCGGGGAAGCGGTGCCGGACTCGTATCGGACGCGCCGGCTGTGCCTGTCATAGACTTCACCGAGAACAGCATCAAGCAAGGTTATACCGAGAACGCAAATGTAAACCCGGTGCGAGAAATGACGAGACTCGTGGCCGTTTCTCGCGCTTTCGAGTCTCTCTCAGCGTCGCTGGACCAGTCCGATCACAAGCTGGATGAGGCGATTCGCGCGCTCGGGGGAAGTCGATGACGGCGCCGTCCGGGGGCACCGACGCCGGTCCTTCGATCTCGCTGCTCGAGGCCATGGGCCAGCCAACGCGACTGGCACTTCTCAGCGATATGCTGTCCGGCGGAGGCTGCCCTCTCGCACTGACGCGTACTGGCGGCCGGGTCAACGAGGTGACCTCGAACCACATTCGCGTCGGCGGCCTCTCCACGCGAGTGACGCTCGGCACGCTGGTCCAAATCGAATCCGCGGAAGACCGCAGCCTCGGCGAGGTCATCGCGATCCAGCCCCTCGGGGCGACCATCAAGCTCTTCTCGAGCGCACCGCGCATCGGTCTCGGCTGCCGGGTGTGGGTGCGCGACGACCTCGTCATCAAGCCGAGCGCGAGCTGGATCGGCCGGGTCGTGAATGCGCTCGGTGAGCCGATCGACGGCGACCGGCATCTGCCGCAAGGCAGCCGTGCCTACCGGATCGACAACGAGCCGCTCGAGCCGATGTCGCTGGACCGGGTCCATCGCCCCGTCGTCACCGGTGTCCGCGCCCTCGACCTATTCACGCCCATCTGTGCGGGCCAGCGCATCGGCATTTTTGCAGGATCGGGCGTCGGCAAGTCGACCCTGACAGCGATGCTCGCCCGCTCGAACGGCTTCAAGACACTGGTGGTTGCTCTCGTCGCCGAGCGCGCGAGAGAAGTCCGGGAGTTCATCGAGGACGTCATCAATGCGACGGGCGCGCGCGCGGTGACGGTGGTCGCGACGAGTTCCGAGAGCGCGATGATGCGCAAGATGGCCGCGAAGACGGCCATGGCAATCGCGGAATATTTTCGCGACGCCGGCGACGACGTGCTTCTCATCATGGATTCGGTCACGCGCTACGCCCATGCGCTGAGAGAGGTAGCGCTCGCGGCGGGAGAGCTTCCGGTCGCACGTGGATATACGCCATCCGTGTTTGCCGAGTTGCCGCGACTGCTCGAGCGGGCGGGACCGGGCACGCCCGCATCAGGGTCGATCACCGGGATCTTCTCCGTCCTTGTCGATGGCGACGATCACAACGATCCCGTCGCCGACGCCGTTCGCGGCGTGCTCGACGGGCACATCGTGCTCGATCGATCGATCGCGGAGCAGGGCCGCTACCCCGCCGTCAACCCCCTCTCCTCCATCTCCCGCCTTGCCTCGATCGTGTGGTCCAAGGAGGAGGCGATGCTCGTGCGCCGGCTTCGCGCCTTGATTTCGCGCTTCGAGGAGACACGCGAGCTGCGCACGCTCGGAGGCTACAAGCCCGGCGCCGATCCGGAGCTCGACCAGGCCATTGCAGTGACGCCGATCATCTATCGGCTACTGACCCAGCTTCCGAGCGACCCGCCGTCGCGGCGCGTCTTCGATGAACTGGCCGCCGCGCTGTCGGAGCTCAGGGCACAGCAGAAAAACGCCGACGAGAATGGAGCGGCAAAGGGCAAGTCGAGCGACAAGCCGAGATGACATTACCGCCAGGACACGGAGGACGTTGTGGAAGCCCGGTTTCTTGATGCCGTGAAGACCTTCGAGGGTTTTGCCTCGAAAAGCAGTTGGGACTACGCCCAACATACGAACGGTTTCGGCACAAAGGCATTGTATCCCGGCGAGCAAATCTCGGTTGAAGAGGCAAACCGCCGGTTTCTGGCCGAGATCCACGAAGCCCGCAGCTTCGTCGAGGCGCAGGCACAGGGCTGGGACGAAGGCACCAAAGCGGCGCTGACCTCGCTCACATTCAACGCTGGAACCCGTTGGGCGTCGAGCGGACTTGGCGAGGCGGTCCGCAATCTCGACATCGACGCGGTCCGGTCGCGGTTTCTCGAGTACACAAAGGCCGGCGGCGAGGTATTGCCCGGACTGGTCAAGCGACGCCTGGCCGAGGTCACCTGGATCGGCGAAGGCATACCGTCGCTGCCTGTGCCGGGATCACAGCCGAAGCCACCGACGGCCGGGCCGACGGTCGCGGCGACGGGCAAGCCGCCGCAAACTGCCTTGTCAACGGGCGCCGATTCGGCAGAAACGGAGGCAGCAGCGGTACGCACTCGTTCGAGCGAGCTCGGGGCCGCGGATACGGCTGCCGCCGAGCGCGCTGCTTCCGTTGCCTGGATGCTGCTCGTGCTCGATCTGGGCACGCTCGGGCCACAGTTGGCCGACGAGCGTCGTGGCGACGCCTCCGCCACAACGTAGGCGACGAGCACCGCCACGACTCCAGCCGGAATTGCCATACAACCTACAGGTGTGTGCGTAAATGTTAGGGGTTGCTTTCTGAGGTGTCGCGACGCTGCTAGTTAACGAATTGGCTGACACTTTGGCCTGCTCAAGATCAGGGATTGGACGTGCCGGACTCGCCATTCATGGGCTTCAGCGGCCCGCTCTACGATCAGGTTCACAAACACCTGCGCGCGCGAATCCTCGCGGGTGAATGGGAGCACTGGCAGCCGCTGCCTCCCGAAGTGATGCTCTCGCAAGAGCTTGGGGTCAGCGTGGGCACGGTCCGCAAGGCCATGGAAAAGCTCATGCAGGAGAAGATTGTCGTCCGGGAGCGCGGGCGAGGGACTTTCGTGAGGCGTGAGGCCAATCAGCGACCGATCTCGACGCTTGCGATCCACGATCGCGATGGCAACACCGTCGAGGCGGAGAAGAGCCCCACACGGTTTACCGCCACCCGGCTCGCCGGCAACGCCGCTCGTCTGCTCGTGCCGAAGCTCGGCCCTGACGCGGCGTTGCCCGTGGTGACGTTCGAGCGGGATTGGCACATCGGACCGCTTCTCGTCTGTCGTGAGACACTAGCAGTCGGCCGACAGACATTTCAAAATGCTGCCGAGGTCGGCGATCAATCCGGCGACGAGCTTCTCGCAAAGTATCTGGACCAATTCCGGATGCAGGTTCAAAGCGTGCGGTGGGAAATCGGCTCACAGACGCTTCTCGCATCCGACGATATTTCCGGCGAACTCCAGGCCCCTGTGGTTACTGCCACGAGGCTCGCGTTGAACGCGGACGGCGAGCGGTTCGAAGCCTGCGAGCATGTGGTCTCCCTGGCCTCGCACACGTTCGAGATTGTCCAATAGCGTTGCGCAGTGCCCTGTCCGCCCCCGCTGCGTCAACAGCGCGGGAAACGGGGATTGCCGTGATCCCGAAGCGTCAGGTTTCTGCTCAGAACCCCGTCTCTATTCTCGAAATCGTCAGCTCCGAAAGACTGGCAATGCTGGCCCCCATAAAATAGGCAGCAAACATTACAGCGGCGAACACGCCAATGATTTTCGGCACGAAAGTCAGCGTGACCTCCTGAATCTGCGTCAGCGCCTGGAACACCGCAATGGTCAAACCGATCACCATTGCGGCGATGACCCCCGGACTCGATGCGGCGAGCACGGTCCATACGGCAAACCGCAGAAGATCCAGGGCGTCGGTTTCCGTCACGTCGAGCTTCCGCCGATCACGACCCCAGGCCCCAGCGTAATCTCGGTGCCATCCGCCAGGATCGCCACAACGCCGCCGTCAACGATCTTTGCAGACTCCACCCTGCCCGACACCTTGCCATCGGCCGATGTCAAGGTCTGCCCGATTATATCGCCGGCTTGCTGCATCTGGACTGCAGAGAGGACCTCGCTCAGGCGCGTATTCATTTCGACGGACTTCTCCACTTGGGAGAACGTGGCGAGTTGCGCGACGTATTCGCTGGATTGCATGGGCTCCAGCGGATCCTGATTCTGCAACTGGGCGATGAGGAGCTTCAGGAACGCGTCATAGTCCAGCGACGCCGCCGAACTCCCGGATGTGCTTTTCGCTTCTGCACTGGTCGCCCAGCTCGAAGTCGCGGAGGTGACGTCCATTTCGTTATCCCGATCAGTCAGAACTCAGCACCGGGCCGTCAAGCGACCGCCCTGCCCGCCTGCGCATCCGAGGAGACCTTGCCCATCACTTCGTCCTCGATCGCGAACAGCGACCGTATCCGCTTGAGGGCCTCGAAGACCTTTCCCCGCTCAATGTTGTGCTTCACGGCGACCAGCCCTTCGAGAACCTCCTGGTTGCGGTATGCGGCAATCAGGCCCTTGTACTGCTGCTCGTAGATTTGTCTCGCGAGGGCCTGGGCCTGCGGCTCGATCAGCATCGACTGAACGACGAAGTAAAGTTGCCGCAGAGGCGTGGTCGCGTCCTCCTGCTGCATGACATGGCTTTCAAGAAGAAAGGCGACGTCGTTGAGAAGCTCGATCGCGACCTTTCGATCGACCCGGAGAACCGCTCCGTTGATGAAGATCCGCTCGTTCGCCTTCAAATGGAGCTTGAGCCGACCATTCACAGCAGTCCCTCCCTGATCGCTTTCGAGACCATGATCACATCCGAGAACGACCGCTTTTCACCTGACCGAATCCCCTCGATCTCGCGGAGGATCCAAATGCCAATCGAGATGATTTGAGCCTTCATTTCCTTCGGCAACCCGTTTGACGGCGATGCCAGGTCCTCGATCAGGACGGTCCAGAGCCGGCTGGCAAACAGCACGGCATTCGCCACGTCCGCCGGCGCCTGCTCCTGCCGTTCCGCTTGCTCCATCAATGCTATCGAATGATCAATGGCAAGGCGCTCGTGCTCGCGCGCCTCTGTTTGATCGTCCTGCTGCATCTCGGCGTATTGTGATATCAGCATCGTCGGCCGTTCCTTGCACTCGTATGCGTTTCCCAGATACCCGCGCCCGGGGCGTCAGCAGCAGAACCGCTCGGTCTTAGAGGTAGTCGAGCAGGCTCAGTGAGAACATCCGCGCCGTCACCGCGTAGGACACCTGCAATTGCGTCGTGAGATTATTGAGCCGCGTGCTTGCCTCAGCCTGATCGACGCTCTCGAGGTCGCCGACGACCTTTTCGAGGATGCTCCGATTGACCTGCATGCGGCTGTTTGCATTCGCGATCCGGCTTTGCGCCGCACCGAGCGAGGCCTCACTGCGGACAAGATCGGCCGCGGCTGATCCCGCTGTGTCGGCTACGAGACCGGCCAGGGCAGCGAAGGTATCCGAGTTCATCTCGCCGGCTCCCGCGTCAACGACCGCAACCAGGGCGGAGTAGAGCTTGCGAACTCCAGCATCGTTCGCGCTCACCGAATACGCGGCATGCTCCTGCGGCCCAATCCGCAGCTCCGTCGGGTTGTCGCTGGCGCTGGAGAACACTGATTGCCAGTTCGGATCCTCAAAGAGCGCCGAGTATGCGCCGCTCCAATACGTCCTGATTCCGGCTGCAGTGATATTCGAAACGGCGGGATCATCCGGTGCGATACCGAACTCGCTGGTAAAGGCCGCAATGACAGCGGATCGCGCCGCAGACGGTGGCTCCGCCAGGTAGTCCGAGACGGGCGCGCTCAAGTTGTTCACTCCCGAGAGGACATACGTCCCGTTGCTGGTCGCCGACAGAAGAGTCGTAAGCGTGGCCAACATGGACCGGGCACTCTCGACGAAGTGCTGCCTGTCCGCGTCCGACTGGGCCGCCTGTGTCGCCTCCGTGAAGAGATTGTTCGCGACCTCCCGCATGGCCGAGATCGACGATTGCATCGTCGAGAGCCGCTCACCCGCGACGCCGTTCATCGCCACGATCGCGTCGATATCCTCGATGACAAGGCGCGCGTTGATGGCGCGTGCCGTCTCCGTTCCAAGCGCGATGCCGACATCGTAGTGCCGGCCAGACGAAACCTCCTGGCTCGTTGAGGCAAGTTGCGATTGTGTGCGCGACATCGATGTGCGCGCGGCATCCCACATAGCCAACGACGAGATCGTTGCGAAGGTCATTGTTCATCTCACCGCAGAGAGGAGTGCATCGAACATGGAATTGACGGCGCTGATGAGCCTTGTCGACGCTTGATAGGATCGCTCCAGGGCCATCAACGCGGAGAGCTCGTCGTCGAGGTTTACGCCTGCCTCGGATTGCCATGCACCGGCCGCCTTATCGGCAAGCAACCTCTTCTGCTCGCTGTCGGCGCTGCTTGTCGAGCGCTCCCCTTCGAGCCAGCCCGCGCTTGCCGTCGCAAATGCCAAGACGCCGCCGTTCGTCACTGAAACGCTGACCGACGACGCGAAGGGCTGATCAGCAGACAAGCCGTCGATCAGCTCATTGAGCCTGCCGGCGTAACCTGGAAGAGAGCCCGCATTATAGACGTAACGCGGGTCGCCGGGATCCGAGATGCCGCCATCTCGAATGCGTTCGAGCGCTCCGCCGAGCGCAGGGTTCGCGTTGGCGTTCACGCTGATCGAGCTCGCCAGGCCCACAGCGACGCTTCCGCTCGCGGGCAACCCCGGGCCGCCGGGATAAGTAAACAGGCCCGCCTGGGCAGGACCGCTCGGTGATGCCGACTGATCGGACTCGCTCGTTGCCACAATCAATCCGCGGGCGATCTCATCAAGCTGGCTGCCAAGCTCGAGCGTGAGCTCGTCACGTACGACGAGAAGGCCGCCGATCTTGCCGCCCAGGCTCTCGCCGTCGGTCTGCGGCACGCCATCTATGCGAAGCGCCGAGCCCGGCTGCCCCGGCAGAAGAGCGGCGTTTCCGTCGAACGAGATCGAACGAGCCGAGGTTTCGAACAGCACCGTGCCATTCGCAAGGAAGATCGCCATATCGCCATCAGAACGCTCCTGCGTCCTGATATCCACGAGATCGGCGATGCCGCGCAGCAACGAGTTGCGACGATCCAATTGATCCGTGACGTCGCGGCCAAGCGCCGTTCCCGTCACGATCTCGCGATTGAGGTCGGAGAATGCGCCCAGCAACGACTGCAAGTCGCCGACGGCGGTTTCGATCGTGTCCTGAGCTACCCGCCGGGTCGACGTCGTCAGTTCGGCGGCGGAATTGAGCGACTCCGTCAACGCCTCGGCCGAGCTCAACACGCCCTGCAACGAGGTCGTGTCATGCGGAGACGCGGCGGCTGTTTGCAATGCGCTGCGAAACTGCCCAATCAGCGCCGCCGGACTTCCTTCGAGTTCCGGATCGCCCACGACAGCCGAAAGCGTCTGCAGGACCTTTGCCACCTCCGCCGAGTGGCTGCTTGCCGACGTGCTCTTGAGAGACTGCTCGAGCAGCGCCGCCTCGACCTCGTTCGCGACCCCGGCGACGTGGACGCCACCTGTCGCATCCGTCACCAGGAGCGCCGTCTTGCGGGACGCGTCGGGGTTCTCGGCATTCGCCAGATTGCGCGAGACCACAGACGCAGTGGCAGCGTTACTCGCAAGAGCACCCCGCGCAATATTGTAGGCCAGTGTGAGTGACATCTGAGACCTGCGTCCGAACGTGCGAGACTACCGCTTGAGATTGACGAGGACGTCCAGCAGCTCCGACCCGGTCTGGAACACCCGCGAATTTGCCGTGTAGCTCCTTTGCGCCTCGATCATGTCGGTCAGCTCCGAAGCCAAATCGACGGTCGATGCTTCGAGCGCCCCTGAGATGATCTTTCCCCGTCCACCGCTGTTCGCGGTGCCCAGCGTGATGTCACCCGACTCGCTCGATACCTGGAACACATTCCCTGCCTTCGGAATGAGCTTGTCCGGGCTGGCCACGGTCGCGACCGGGATCTGATATGCCGATCGCCGCGTTCCATTGGCGTAAACCATCGACACGATGCCGTCGTCACTGATCTCGATGCCCGACGGCTCCAGTGGCGGATTGCCGTTTGCATCGACAGTCATGATCGTGAAGTCTTCGGCGAGCTGCGTCGTGTCATTCAGCGAAAGCGTCATGGTCTCGCCGCCGGGGACGGGAATGCTGAGAGACGACGTGCTCGTGGAGGTCAGATTTCCATCCGAGTCGAACTGCAGGGTCGCCGTGGCAAGCGCACCGCTCGCATAGGGAAAGCCGCCGCTCGACGATCGTCCCGCGGCATCGTAGACCGAAACGCCCCACTCGCCGGTCGTCGTCGACTTGGCATAATAGATGTCGAGCGTCACCTCCTCGCCGAGGCTATTGTACACGGTCATGGACGTGCGCGCCGAATATTGCGCGGTGGCAGAGTTCGTGGATGGCATGTCGGCCGCCGCGACATCGGCCGAGGTCGACGGAAGGTTTACCGATAGTTCACCTGTCGTCGTCGGCTCGCTGTCGAGCTTGTTGCTGCTGAGATCGATCGGCTCGAGCCCTGATGTGCCGTTGGCGGACAGCACGGCCTCCTTTCCGTCCTCGAGGGGGACACCCATGAGAGTGAAGCCCGCCGAATTGACCAGCTTGCCCGCATCGTCCAATACGAACGATCCTGCCCGCGTCAAGCTGATACCGCCGCTGGCATCCTGCACGAGGAAGAACCCATCGCCGCTTATTGCAAGATCGGAATATGAAGTGGAGCCCTGCAGGACTCCCTGCTTGGAGATCTCGTGATGTATCGTGGTTTCAACGCCACCCGACGAATAGTCGGAACCCGTCCCCTCCAGCAGCAGAGATGAAAACTCAGCCTTTGACGACTTATATCCAATCGTGGACGCATTGGCGATATTCTCGGATACAGCGCTCAGTCGATTCGATTGCGCCGTCATTCCCGAAACACTGGTCCGCATCATTCCGCCAATCGACATTCGTGGCTCCCCTTGCCTATCTCTTGACCGACAATGACGATGTCACCTTGCGTGAGACTGTCTGTCCGGCTTGGATCGCGGACTTTGCCGCCGTCCGACGCTCGTCCGCTTGGGAGCCCCGCCGCTCCCGCTGAGCGCCCGACTTTCTGCCGTCTCTTAACCGATACGAAAGATTTCATTCGTGCGTCATTCCGCGTCGAGAGCGACTCACGGATTGCGAGCACCACGTCCGCGGACATCAGTACATTATTAACCCAGATATACGGGTCCTTTTCGAATTATTCCCCTGTCAACGGGTGGACCTCATTCTCTGCCCCCATGAAAGACGGCCAGACATACTCGTTGATCGCAGAACGCACGCGCGAGCTTGCCCTCTGGCTCGAGCGGGAGTCCCCGTACGTGCAATTCGATCAGCGGCACCTGGATGGCGGCTCGCCTCAGCAAGCCTACTGGCATCTCGGCTACCTGGCGGCGCTGCACGATGTCCTGGGGCTCCTCAGGGGTGAAAGCGGGCACACACTGGACACAACCAATCCGTCCCCTTCGGACGGTCCGGATGAATGATGTTTCCCGGCGGCCTGAATCTATGGAATAGCTCACACTCGCGCTCGAATGCCGCCTGGGGAGAAACAGATTTCGCAAACTTGAAGCGCGTGCTCGAGCCTATAAGCTGCCGGAGGCCATTCCTGAGGTCGTCGCCGCGGCCGACCCGCTGGACACGGAATGTGCCGCTCGGGTCCACATAGCCGAGAGCAAACACCCCGCAGACCGCCGGGGGCAATTCCCGCTCGATGGTATCGAATGCCAGCTCGAACGGCCCGAGCAGTGCGGCGGTCCTCATGTCTGTCCTCCAATTCCTCCGGCCATCGTGGATGGTTCTATGGCTGATGCCTGTTGCATAAACTAGTTCGCGCGACGCGCCTGCAGTTCCGCTTGGCTCATGAAATTGATGCTCTCGACAACGGTTTCTCGAACGGTGGGTCTGCCGAACCGCTTGTTCGCGAGCTCGACAATCCTTTTGCTCAACTCGGACACGTCGGCGGCCCGCATTGCAGAGAAATCGAACGCCTTCTCCTCGTAGATTCCACGAAACACGGCTTCGTTGGCGTAGGCTACGAGCAACGGCTTGTGGGCCTTCGCGTCAGCTTCCGCAGCCGCGATCGACATGCGGGCGATGACGTATCCCACCACTTTTCCGTCGCGCACGACGGGAGCCGAAATGGGCTCGAGCTTGATGATCTCGACTGGCTCCTGCCGAGCAGGCTCGGACGATTTCATCGACGATACCCTGCCCGACGCGTAATGGCCGCCGATGGTCGCCGCAATCGTCACGATGCCAAGCAGAATGCTTCGCATCACACCCGCGTCCCGCGGCTGGCGATGCTGCTTGTATAAGTTCCGTCGCTGCTCGCGTTGACAAGAACGCTGCAGATCAGGCTCGCCACCTCACTCACGGCCTCGATGTGACGGCGCAGCAGATCCGCGTTCGAGCCCAGTGCCTTTGCCGCCTCGTCGAGCAGCGCGCGCGTCTCTCCATCGACCAACCTGGTATCGATGCGCTTCGCACAGCGGGACAGCTCGATCGCCAATTGATCCTTGCGCGCGATGAGGCGGTCGAGCCCGTTGAAGCTCACCGTGGCGAGCAGCTGCTTTTCTTCTTCGACCACAGCCTTTATGCGATCCACGATCTGCTGGAGTGCGTCTTTGCTCTCGCTGCTGGCGCTGCCCGGAAGGGACATGGTTCCGCTCATCGGTTGCCTGATGTCTAATTCGATGGAGCAATGCTGGCGCGATCTTCGCCCAGCATGGGATGCACGGACGTTTTCCATGGCGTCGCAGGGGCCGTTCGCGCGCGTGCGCGCGTGCTCAAGCCTTTTTCGTGTGCTTCCGCAATTCGTCGACGCGACCGCCCAGACGCATCGGGAATTCGAGGCAGCAGCCGCAACTGCCCGCTGGACGCGATGTGACGTGCGATATGCTCGATCATCAGCGATTGCCAATAGCGCCCCGCCTGCCCAGAGCCGAGAGGGCCGCTCTTCGTGCCCGACAACATCGGTGCGATCAGTGCTTGAAGCGCGACCGCATCGAACTCGACCTGGGCCTTCCTGGCGCGCCTGGCTGTCGGGTCAACTGGCGGCTGCTCACGAGTTGCAGCGTTCTGGAGCGGATCGGCCTGGGCGCCCGAGGCAATGACCACGGCTATGGTCGCGAGACATCTCAACGTCAATCTCACCATTGTTTCGTCGATGGTTGTCGCCGCCGATATCGCGCCTATGGGCACCCGCTCGCCTATCGTCCGTCCGTACCACGACTGGCGCGGAAGAATGAGCCGGTTGCCTTTTCAATAGCCGGTTGCGCTTACCCCAGGCTGGAGCCTTGGGGCCGGGCAACTCGCTCCTGCAAGTCATCGGCATCCTTGCGCGCGTGTGCTCTTTCGATTTCCATCGCGTGTATGTCGAGCTCGCTTTCCGCTCCCTTTTTCCTGCTCATGGCATCCCTGGTCGTCTCGAGTTGATCATGAACCCGAGCATCGGCCTTCGCGAGTTGGTGCCGGGCCCGAGCGGCGCGCACAACGGAAAGCTGCGCGAGAAAGTCCCCGGCAGCGAGCGGGGCGTCGAGCCGCTGCTCCGCGTCAGCGACGATCTCATTCGCCTCACGCGCTTCCAACTGCTTGCGCGCCAACTCCGCCGCCTCGCGCCGATAGATCAGTTGTGCGACACGTACCAATCGATTGAGGCGGACACCCCTGCTTGCAGACATGAAAAGCTCCCGATTTCCACTGCGGCATGGCTCGCCACTAGGGCAGCGCCAACCTGGAAAGTGCACTCCCCAGCACAAGCACAAGCTGGCCCAAAACCAGCAACAGAAGCGCCAATCCGCCGAGCGCCACAAACGGAACCGATACGAAATAGGACGGCAATTGAGGGACGAGACGCCCCAGTATCCCGAACATTGCATTTATGACGATCGAATAGACGACGAATGGAGCACTGATCTGGGCACCCACGACAAAGGCTGCGGATAGCGACGTCGTCGCCATCCGCAGGATGGCTCCGGCATCCGGCATTGCCGCCAATGGGAGGTCCGAGTAGGAGCGGACCAGACTGGCAATCAGATGCAATGGAAAATCCATCAATATCAGAAGAAGCACCGCGGTCGCCGACACAAGCATGGCAATTGGCGGCAGCGGGTGGCCATCCTCAAGGCTGCCGGAGATGCCGCTTAGACCGATGTAGTTCGAGATCGCGGACCCAAAGAACTCGATTGCTTCGATCAGCAGGCGCGCGACGGCGCCAATAATCAGCCCGATCAGCGATTCGCTGAGCACCATGCGGAGCAGCGTCACGTCTTTCGGCGGTTGCGCCGGCAAATCAATCACCGGCGCGATGACCAAAGCGATCGTCAGCGCCAGATATAATCGAATACGGACGGGAACCCGAGCCGATGACAGGCCGGGAACGATCATAAAGCAGGCTCCGACCCGGCAGAACACGAGGAACACCTCGACGGTGAGCTGGTCCAGCCTCACAGGACGCTATCCGATACTCGCCAGTTGCTTGATTTGAATCCCGCGCGCGAGCTCGGCATGCGACAATACGGGAAGCGTCGGGAAGAGGCGCTCTATGACCATTCTGACGAAGGGCCGTGCCTCGGCCGAGGTGACGACGGCAACGGTCTCGCCCCTGTCATTGAAGCCCTGGATCACCCGGGTCACTTCACGGCTGAACTCCTCGATGAGGCGCGGATCGATGTCGAAGTCGATGATGTCCCCGCGCTGATCGCGCCGGAGGCTCTCATGAAACGCCAGATCCCACCGGGCACCGAGCCTTACGACCGACAGCACGCCATCCTTCATGAGATCGCCGCAGATCTGCCGGCTCAGGCGCTGCCGCACGTACTCGGTGATCTGCTCGGCGCGGCGGGAGTTTGGGGCGATCTCGGCAATTGCCTCGAGAATGAGCTTCAGGTTCCGGATCGATACCCGCTCCGAGAGAAGGTTCTTCAGAACGGCCTGAATGCCCGAGTTCGAGATATGGGCCGGCCGAATTTCCTCGAGCAGGCGCTTATACTCGGGCGGCAGGCCGTCCACTATGGAGTGCATATCCCGATAGGAGAAGAGCGATGCCAGATTGTTTCGGATCGCCTCGCTCAGGTGCGTGAGCAGAATGGTCAGCGTGTCGACAGGCGTGAACCCGTCGCGCTTCAGTTCCTTGGTATAGGTCTCCGGTATCCAGAGCGCGCGCAGCCCGAACGCCGGCTCTCGCGTCTCGACGCCCGGAATGGAGGGACGCGGACCGTCGCCGACGATCACCAGGACGTCGCCGATCGGGAGTTCGTGGCTGGCAATCGTCGCGCCATGCACGCGGATCTCGTAACCGCGTGGCGGAAGCGCGAAATCGTCGGATAGCTGGATCTCCGGAACGATGAAACCATACTGGCGCGCAAACTTCCGCCTCAGCTTGCCGACACGCTGGGCGAGCTCGTCATGCCGGCGCAGAAACAGCGTGGATAGCTGCTGGCCGAACACGACCTCGATATCGCTGACCTTCAATTCGCCCTTTATCGAGTGCCGCGCCTGCTCCTGCTCCCGTAGGGTTTCCTGCTGGGCCGCGGCCTCGGCGGCCTCCTGCAGGCGCGCCCAGCGCCTGGGAATGAGCCGGCCGGCAAGAATCGCGGAGGCTGCGAAAAAGGCAAACGGCAGAAACGGAAGTCCAGGCACCAGGGCAAGAATGACCATCATTCCGCCCGTCACGACGAGCGCTTTCGGGTGGTTGCCGAGCTGGCCGAGAACGGCGGTCTCCACGGATCCCCGCGTGCCACCCTTGGCGACAACCAGGCCGGCGGCGAGCGAGATGATGAGTGCCGGCACCTGTGAGACAAGGCCATCGCCCACCGAGAGCCTCGTGAAGGCGTCGACCGCCTCTGCCATCGGCATGCCATGGCGAAACGTCGCAATAAGTATCCCACCGAAGATATTGATCGCGGTGATGATCAGGCCGGCGATGGCATCTCCGCGGACGAACTTGGAGGCGCCGTCCATGGCGCCGAAGAACGAGCTTTCCTCCTCCAGTTCCCGACGCCTGCGCTGCGCCTCGCGCTCGTCGATCAGGCCCGACGAAAGGTCGGCATCGATCGCCATCTGCTTGCCGGGGATCGCATCGAGGGCGAACCTGGCACCGACCTCCGCAATACGCGATGCGCCTTTGGTGATCACGATGAAATTGACAGTGAGGAGAATCAGAAAAAGAACGACGCCGATAACAAAATCACCCCCCATGACGAGGTTTGAAAATCCCGCGATCACGTGCCCGGCCGCCGTGTGGCCGGACGCGCCTTCCGTCAGGATGAGGCGCGTTGTCGCAATGTTGAGTGCCAGACGCAAGATCGTGACGATCAGCAGCACGGTCGGAAATGCCGAGAAGTCCAGCGGGCGCTGAATCCAGAGCGCGACCATGAGAATCAGCACGGACGCAGCGACCGACATGGCGAGGCCGAGATCGATAAGAAGAGCAGGTATCGGCAGCAGCAGAACTGCAAGAATAAGGACTATGCCGACCGCAAAGCCGATGTCCGCGCTGAGCGCCAGACCGGCCGGCAGCGCCGCCTTCTGCTGTGTGACCTGCGCCTGCACGAACATATCCCCGTGGTTGCTGCCATCCGGCACCCGAGAGTGAAGCTTCGGCGATTTCCATTGCGCGAAGCTTTCGTAGCGAGCGGCATCGACCGCCGAGGACGCAGGCCCGACAAGGCGCGACGCGCCGCGTTACCGCAGGCCTCTCCGGCAATGTGACTTTCGGGTATCGCGAAACGATCAATTCTCGACGCGTGCGGTCGGACGCCGATTTGGCAAACCCTGCGCAAGCTTCGGAGCCGATGGTTGAAAACTCAAAATCAGCACCTCGGTCCAGATGATCAGCAAACAGCGTTTCGAGCACATTGGCGCTGGCCTATTGAAACTCGGTGCGCGGCGCCTCGCCGTCCTGGGGGTTGTGGGTATTGTCGTCATGGCATCCGTGGTACTCGCCGCGGCGTACCTCTCGCGTCCAGCTATGCAGCCGATCTACACGGGCCTTTCCGCCCAGGACGTATCACGAATTGCAGAGGCACTTGCCGAGGCGGGCGTTCCATTCGACGTTAACGAGCAGCGCAATTCCGTCCTCGTGCCGTTCGGCCAGGCCACGCGGGCGCGCACGCTGCTCGCCCAGAAAGGATTACCGACCAGTTCACGCGCCGGCTACGAGGTCTTCGATCAACTCGGGTCGATGGGCCTCACCTCGTTCATGCAGGAGGTTACGCGGGTCAGGGCCCTCGAGGGCGAGATCGCCCGCACGATCCAGGCGCTCGACGGCGTGACCGCAGCCCGCGTCCATCTGGTGCTGCCCGATGCCGGCTCGTTCCGCAGGGAGCATCGCGAGCCTTCGGCATCGGTTCTATTGAGGCTCGATGCGCAGTGGCAATCGCGAGCCGGACAGGTCGTACGCCATATCGTCGCCGCCGCGGTGCCCGGCATGAAGATCGAGCAGGTGAGCGTGGCAAGCACCGATGGACGGCTCATTGCGAGCGGCGGCGACGACAAGAGCGTCGCCACGGTCAAGCTCAACGAGCTCGAGCGCTCGATGGCAACCGAACTCGAGCAGCGGGCGGGGCGAACGCTCGCATCGGTTCTCGGCTCGGGGAATTTCCAGATCAGTGCCACCGTGCGCCTCGACGTGGACAGGCAGCAGACCAACGAGACGGTCTTCGATCCCAAGTCGCGGGTCGAGCGGTCCGTTCGCATCGTCAAGCAGTCCGGCTCGAGCGAGGATGCCGGCGCGAAGGCCGCGACCGGGGTCGAGGCGAACGTGCCGCGCGAGGAGACATCGCAGTCGGAGGGCGACAAGCGGCGCCAACGGGAGGACCGACGCGAAGAGCTGGTGAACTACGAGCTCAACACCAAGACGGTGCAAACCGTGCGCGAAGGCTATCGAGTCCGGCAAATCGCGATCGCGGTGGTCGTCAACCGCAAAGAGCTTCTCGAACAGGCCGGAGCGGGCTCAGACTCCTCGGCGGTCACGCAGCGCCTTTCGGAGCTGAAGAAGCTGATCGTTGCGGCGACAGGCGCAAACAGCGACGACAGCATCGAGGTTTCCGCAGCAGACTTCAGCGCCGAGG
>Ga0180220_1001060_pt1 | contig 22607 bp, 20 predicted proteins | sample eDN5th37CBELigBY_FD_151335 | JGI IMG/M metagenome (GOLD analysis project Ga0180220, IMG submission 151335) | Enriched backyard soil microbial communities from Emeryville, California, USA - eDNA 5th pass 37_C BE-Lig BY (version 2) (version 2) | ecosystem: Environmental > Terrestrial > Soil >...
TCCGTCTCGTTTGCGGAGGCGCCGAAGCACCGACGTCTCACGGAGGAACGGGACGCATGAGCAGTCAGGTGAGGGGCGGGCGCCGCAGCGCCTGGATCGGGGCGGGGGCGATCGTCGCAGCGGCCGGGTTGTCCGCGATGCCGCCGCCGGCCGACGCCAAGCCGGTGCGCGCCGAGGTGGTCGTCGCCGGCGATTGGCGCAACGGGACCATGCGGGCGCTGCGCAGCGCGTACGGCGACCAGGTGGCCTTCCGGCGGGCGCGCACGGACGCCCAGGCGCGGCGACTGCTGCGGCGCGCCAATGCGCGGCGGCCGGGCCGCAGCGACGATCGAGCCCTGGTCGTCGACGCGCGTGAGGTCGGGGTGAAGCGGCTGAGCCGCAGCCGCGCGGTGCGCGCCGCGCTGCAGGCCGGCAACTGGCTGATCGTCCTCAACGCCGGCCCGAACGCGCGGCGGACCGCGCTCGCCCGCCACGTCGGCAGCGCGACGCCCGGGCACACCGTCGTGACCGCGGTGCGTCGCGGCGAGCGTCCCGGCGGCCAGCCCGACGTGGAGGTCGTCGACTTCCTGGCGCCGGCGGCATCGTCGCGTCCCGGCGCCCGCGCGGCGCGTCGCGCGGTCCAGCGCCGCTACGCCAAGCGCCTGTACCGCACGATCGCGTCCGATCGCCCGGCCGCCCGCGCCGCCGCCGGCGGCGAGGCGTCCAACCCCGTGCCGGCGTCGCTGCTGACGGCCCGCTGGCGGATCACGACCGTCGGCTCGCCCGTGCTGCGGTGGCCGAGCCTCAACAGCGACACGCCGAAGGGCGACGCCTGGCGCTCGTGGCGCCAGACCCCGATGGTGTCGAGCACGCAGACCTTCACGGCCTACCTCAGCAACGACACGACCGTCGCCCCCGGCGGCACCGGACCGGAGGGCCCGACGCAGTACCTGTACTGGGAGCTCGACGGGACCGTGTCGCCGATCCTCGACCCGTCGCGCAAGGACCAGTTCATCCGCGATCCGCTGGCCGGCGGCTGGCAGGACAACCGCGGCTGGTGGACGGCCTCCGTCGACGCCGGGATCCGTCCGCCGGCCGGGCTGACCCTGCGCAAGTCGGCCCCGGTGACGCCCAACTCGATCACGCAGTACACGTCGGGGACGACGTTCTCGATCGGGTTCGCCGCGACCGCCGGCTACACCGGCGGGCAGGTCGGCGGCGGCAACATCGGCGGGTCGATCAACGCCAGCTACAGCTACAGCGACACGGTCACGCGCGAGATCCCCGACTGGGGCGTGCGCTCGCGCACGTCCGGCAACCACGCGGCCTGGACGTTCTTCTCCAAGAGCCCGTGCGACGCCAGCGGGGGCGTGGCGACGATCATCGCCAACGAGGGGCCGCGCAAGTGCTTCGCCGGACAGGGGACCGGATGGCTGGGCAACCACCAGAAGCCGATGGCGGTCAACGACCTCTCCGGCGCGACGATGGACTTCCACGCCAGCGCGCTGTGGCAGACGAGCGGGTTGATGACGGAGGTCGTCGAGTTCACGCCGCAGATCGACGTGACGATGGCGTGGACGTGGTGGGGCGGTCTCGGGCGCGACAAGCACCCCAACAGCGAGTCGTTCGCGCGCAAGTGCCCGCTGCGCTGCAGCATGGTCCAGGTCGAGCGCTTCGACGGGCTGCGCATCCCCAACACCGACCAGCCGCACGAGCGGATCGCGATCGACCTCGGGGCGGTCGTCCCGGTCGGCGTGGAGCGGATCACGTTCCACGAGCGCGAGGGCGGCCCGGCGCTCGACACGAGCGAGCCGCTGTGGATCGGCACGGCCAACCAGCGCTCGGTCGTGGCCTGCGTGACGCTGGCCCGCCCGGCCCCCGCCGGGCTGCGGCTGCCGGTCGGCACGACGAACCTGGACAACTTCTACGCCGACGGCACGATGTCGATCCCGTTCCGCGGGCGCTCGGGGTGCTTCCCGGTGAGCCTGAAGGCCAACCGGCTGGGGCGGTGCGAGGCGATCACCGCGGAGGTCGGGACGTTCTACGCCCGTCCGCACATCGTCCCGCTGACGATCCGCAGCGGCTCGCCGGCCCAGTGCCGCGACGAGGCCGCGGAGGCGGGCGGCGGCGACGATGCCGGCATCGCGGTCCCGGAGCCGGACGGCGACGTCGGCGTCGCCCTGCCGCCGGCCGGGTCGGCCTGACCGTCGCCGGTCAGACGAGCCGCAGGCCGCCGATTCCCAGCGACCCGCCCGCCGGGTCCGGCTGGGGGTCGGCGGCGCCGGCGTCGTCGCCGGCCTCCTCGGCGGCCGCGGCCACGCCCGCGCGCGGCGGCGGGTCGTCGAGGAAGTCGGCGGTCGGGACGAAGAACAGGTTCCCGGTCAGCGCCGTCGAGAAGTCGAGGATCCGGTCGTGGTTGCCGGGCGGCTTGCCGACGAACATGTTCTCCAGCATCTGCTCGATCACGCCGGGGTCGCGCGCGTAGCCGGCGAAGTACGTGCCGTACTCGTCGGTGCCGACCCGCCCGAACGGCATGTTGAACCGCACGATCTGGCGCTCCTCGCCGTCCTCGTCGACGATCGTGTTCAGCGCGACGTGCGAGTTGGCGGGCTTGACGTCGTCGTCGAGCTCGATGTCGTCGAGCTTGGTGCGCCCGATCGCCAGCTCCTGCTCCTCGACGGGCAGCGCGTCCCACGCGTCCAGGTCGTGGACGTACTTCTGCACGACGAGGTAGCTGCCGCCGGCGAACAGCGGGTCCTCGTCGCCGACGACGACCGCCTGCGCCGCGGCGTCGCCCTCCGGGTTCTCGGTGCCGTCGACGAAGCCGAGCAGGTCGCGCAGGTCGAACGAGCGGAAGCCGTGGACCTCGTCGACGACCCGCGCGGCGCCGCGCAGCCGCGTCCGCAGGTGCTGGGCCAGCTCGAAGCACAGGTCGAAGCGGTGCGCGCGGATGTGGAACAGCAGGTCGCCGGGCGTGGCCGGGGCGGTGTGGACGGTGCCGGCCACCTCGCGGAACGGGTGCAGGCCGGCGGGGCGCGGGGCGCCGAACATCCGGTCCCACAGCTCGGCCCCGATGCCGGTGACGCACGTGAGCCCGTCCTCGGGCCGGCGGAACCCGACCGAGCGTCGCAGCCCCGACACGTCGGCGAGCACGTCGCGGACGGCGTCCTCGCCACCGGGCTCGACGGTCATCACGAGGAAGATCGCCGACTCGGTGATGGGCGTGAGGACCGGTTGGGGCTCGGCGGCGCTCATCGGCCCAGACGCTGACATCCGCGCCGCCCGTCCGTCAAGCGCGCGCGGTCTCCCGCGCGAAACCCCGCAGATGAGGGCTGGGATCGACCGAACCCCGTTCGTACGGTCGCGCGATGCTCAAGACCGCCGTTCAACCCCGCCGACCCCGACACCGACATCGAGACGCGGACCTGCGACCTGGCGGAGGTCCTCAACGTGCGCGTCAGCGGCCGCCACACCTGCGAGACCCCGGTCTCGGACGCCTTCACGGTCGTCGACCCGGCGTTCACCGGCGACGGCACCGTCCGCTACGACGTCAACGGGGACGGCCGGGGCACGTTCACGCGCGACCTGCGCGGCACCCACCGCGTGTAGCGCGAGCGCGCGGGTGCTCGCACCGGATCCGGGGTACCGTTGTGGCTGATGGCGACGACACCGCGTCCCGCGCAGATCGAGATCCGCATCAGCGAGGAGCCCGCCGACTCGCCCGACGGCCACGCCCTGCTGGACGCGCAGGAGGCGGAGCTGACCGAGCGCTACGGCGAGCTCTCCGGCGCCGCGCTGCGGCTCGACCGCGACCTGACCGTGTTCCTCGTCGCCCGCGACGCGGCCACCGGCCAGGCGGTGGGCTGCGGAGCGCTGCGCGAGCACACGCCGGAGATCGTCGAGATCAAGCGCATGTACGTGACGCCCGAGGCGCGCCGGCGCAGCCTCGGCCGCGAGATCCTGCGGGCGCTGGAGCGCGAGGCCGCGCTGCGCCACTACGTGACGGTCCGCCTGCACACCGCCAGCGGCCAGCACGAGTCGATCGGCCTGTACGAGAGCGCCGGCTACCGCTCCGTCCCGTGCTGGGGCGACTACGCCGAGGACGAGCGGTCGTGCTGCTACGAGCGCGACATCACGCCCGCGCCGGCTGACTGACGCCCGGCGTCCGCCGTTCCTGGAAGAGTGCGCGCCGTGCGCGCGATCGGGTCGACGTTCATCGCCGCGGCGCTGGCCGCCGCGCTGCTGGCCGCGCCGGCGGCCTCCGGGGCTCCCGTGGTGCGGGGCTCCGTCGAGCAGGTCCACGTCACGGGCGCCCCGCCCGGCGCGCGGGCCGTGCTGCTGCACCGCGGCGACCGGGTCGCCGTCCGGCGCGCGGGGCGCCAGGGCGGCGTCGTGTTCCGCAACGTGCGCCCGCGCGGCGGCTACCGCGTGCGGGTCGGCAGGGGACGGCCGTCGCGCGCGGTCCGGGTCCTGCGCCCGCGTGCCGCGCCGCCGTCGACGAAGCGCTACGCGCAACGCCTGCCGGCCGGCGGCTACGGCTACCTGACCACGCGCGACGGCACGAAGCTGGCGGTCAACGTCACGCTGCCCGGGCCCGCCGACCAGGGGCCGTACCCGACGCTCGTGGAGTACTCGGGCTACGGGTACGCGAACCCGTCCGGCGGCGAGAGCTCGATCCAGGCGGTGCTGGGCCTGCTCGGCTACGCGGTCGTCGACGTGAACATGCGCGGCACCGGCTGCTCGGGCGGCGCGTTCGACTACTTCGAGCCGCTGCAGGCGCTCGACGGCTACGACGTGGTCGAGACCGTGGCGCGCCAGCCGTGGGTGCTGAACGGGAAGGTCGGCATGGCCGGCGTCTCCTACGGCGGCATCAGCCAGCTCTTCGTCGCCGCCACGCGGCCGCCGAGCCTCGCCGCGATCACGCCGCTGTCGGTGATCGACAGCACCCAGACGACGCTCTACCCGGGCGGGATCCTCAACACGGGCTTCGCGCTGTCGTGGGCCAAGGACCGCGTGCACGACGCGCGTCCGGCCTCGCCGCGCGGCGGGCAGGCGTGGGCGCTGGAGCGCATCCGCGCCGGCGACCGGGTGTGCGAGCGCAACCAGGCGCTGCACGACCAGGCCGTCGACCTGATCGCCAAGACCCGGGCCAACCGCTACTACCGCCCGCAGGTCGCCGACCCGCTCGCGCCGATCACCTTCGTGCACCGCATCACGGTGCCGACGTTCCTGGCCTGCCAGTGGACCGACGAGCAGACCGGCGGCCACTGCCCGGCGCTCGCGTCGCGCTTCACGGGCACCGACCGCGCCTGGTTCACGTTCACCAACGGCGTGCACACCGACTCGCTGGACCCGGCGACGTTCAACCGCTGGTTCGACTTCCTCGAGCTGTACGTCGCGCAGCGCAGGCCCGTGCTGCCGGCCGCGGCGAGCGGGGCGGCCGGAGCGATCTACCAGGCCGTCCTCGGCGTGCCCGACCAGACGCTCCCGCCCGACCCGATCCGCGACCAGCCCGACTTCGCGTCCGCGCTCGCCGCGTTCGAGGCGCAGCCGCGGGTGCGCGTGCTGTTCGACAACGGCGCCGGCTCGCCGATGCCGGGCGCGCCGGTCGCCGCGTTCGAGCAGTCGTTCCCGTCGTGGCCGATCCCGGGGACGCAGGCGCGCGCCTGGCACGTCGGTCCGGGCGGGACGCTCACCGACGCCCCGCCGGCCGCCGACGGCGAGGACCGCTTCACCTGGAACCCCAGGGCGCGGCCCGCGACGAGCTTCACCGGCAACACCGCCGGCGGGCCCGGCGGGCTGTGGACGGCGACGCCGACCTACCACTGGGACCCCAACCCGCCCGGCACCGCCGCGAGCTGGCTCAGCGCGCCGCTGGCCGCCGACACCGCGGTGATCGGGGCCGGCGCCGTCGACCTGTGGATCCAGGCGTCGACGCGCGACGTCGACCTGCAGGTGACGGTGACCGAGGTGCGCCCCGACGGCCACGAGACGTTCGTGCAGAACGGCTGGCTGCGCTCGAGCCTACGCGCCCTGGACCCCCGCAGCACCGAGCTGGAGCCGGTCCTGTCGCTGAAGCGGGCGACCGCCGCGCCGCTGCCGGCCGGGCGCTTCACGAAGGTGACCGTGCCGCTCTACTACCAGGGCCACGTGTACCGGGCCGGGTCGCGGCTGCGGGTGATCGTGGCCGCGCCGGGCGGCGACCAGCCGGTGTGGGAGTTCGGGGAGACGCGGCCCGCGAGCGGCACCGCCGAGGTGCGGGTCGCCCACGGCCCGGCCCGGCCGTCGCGACTGCTGCTGCCCGTCGTCCCGAGCGTGTCCGTGCCGACGCCGCTCCCGCCGTGCCCGGGCCTGCGGGGGCAGCCCTGCCGGCCCGCTTCGCCATGATGCGGTGATGCCGCGCGACGCGGACCCGTACCTGGACGACCTCGCGCGCCTGCGCCGGGTGCGCGACCGGATGGACCGCGAGTACGCCCAGCCGCTCGACGTCGAGGCGCTCGCGCGCGACGCGCACATGTCGCCCGGGCACTTCAGCCGCAGGTTCCGCGCCGCGTACGGCGAGTCGCCCTACAGCTACCTGATGACCCGGCGCATCGAGCGGGCCATGGCGCTGCTGCGGCGCGGCGACATGACCGTCACCGAGGTGTGCTTCGCGGTCGGCTGCTCGTCGCTGGGGACGTTCAGCACCCGCTTCACCGAGCTGGTCGGCATGCCGCCCAGCGTCTACGCGCGCGAGGCCGGCGGCGCCTGGGCCGGCATGGCGCCGTGCGTCGCCAAGCGCGTCACCAGACCGATCAGGAATCGAGAAGCGACCCCGGCGCGCCGCGGCTAGCGTGCGGAGCCATGGACATCACCATTCACGCGACGTTCCTGCCGCATGATGATCCCGACGCCTCGCTGGCGTTCTACCGCGACACCCTCGGCTTCGAGGTGCGCAACCAGGTGGAGCACGGCGGGATGCACTGGAACACCGTGGGCCCGCCCGGGCAGCCCGGCACGTCGATCGTGCTCCATCCGCCCGGCGCCGACCCCGGCATCACCGACGAGGAGCGCCGGGTGATCGCCGAGATGATGGCCAAGGGCACCTACGCCAGCCTGATGCTCGCCACGACGGACCTCGCGGCGACGTTCGATCGCATCCAGGCCGCCGGCGCGGACATCGTCCAGGAGCCCACCGACCAGCCGTGGGGCATGCGCGACTGCGCAGTCCGCGACCCCGCGGGCAACATGATCCGCATCCAGGAGGTTCGCTGACGTGGGGGCGACGACGACGGCGGGTGCCGATCGGGCCCGGGCGGCCGCTGACAGCCACGACCTGATCCGGGTCGTCGGCGCCCGCGTCAACAACCTCAAGGACGTCAGCGTCGAGATCCCCAAGCGCCGGCTGACCGTGTTCACCGGCGTGTCGGGGTCCGGCAAGAGCTCGCTCGTGTTCGGCACGATCGCGGCCGAGTCCCAGCGGCTCATCAACGAGACCTACAGCGCGTTCGTGCAGGGCTTCATGCCGACGGTGGCGCGGCCCGACGTCGACGTGCTCGACGGGATCACGACCGCGATCATCGTCGACCAGGAGCGCCTGGGGGCGAACCCGCGGTCGACCGTCGGGACCGTGACCGACGCGGACGCGATGCTGCGCATCCTGTTCAGCCGGCTGGCGGAGCCGCACATCGGCGGGCCGGGCGCGTACTCGTTCAACGTGGCGTCGGCCAGCGGGAGCGGCGGCATCACCGTCCAGCGCGGCGACAAGACGATCACGAAGGCGGCGTCGTTCAGCCGGGTCGGCGGCATGTGCCCGCGATGCGAGGGCCGCGGCTCGATCAGCGACTTCGACCTGTCCGCGCTGTTCGACGAGGACAAGTCGCTCAACGAGGGTGCGATCACGGTCCCCGGCTACAGCATGGACGGCTGGTACGGGCGGATCTTCCGCGGCTGCGGGTTCTTCGACCCGGACAAGCCGATCAAGAAGTTCACCAAGCGCGAGCGCCACGACCTCCTCTACAAGGAGCCGACGAAGATCAAGGTCGAGGGCGTCAACCTCACGTACGCGGGCCTGATCCCGACGATCGAGCGGTCGATGCTCTCCAAGGACGTCGAGGCGATGCAGCCGCACATCCGCGCGTTCGTCGAGCGGGCGGTCGTGTTCACGACGTGCCCGGACTGCGACGGCACGCGGCTGAGCGAGGAGGCGCGCTCGTCGAAGATCGACGGCATGAGCATCGCCGACGTGTCGGCGATGCAGATCACCGACCTGGCCGAGTGGGTCGCCTCGCTGGAGGCGCCGTCGGTGGCGCCGCTGCTCGAGGGGCTGCGGAGCACGATCGACTCGTTCGTCGACATCGGGCTCGGCTACCTGTCGCTGAACCGGCCGTCGGGGACGCTGTCGGGCGGCGAGGCGCAGCGGACGAAGATGATCCGCCACCTCGGCTCGTCGCTGACCGACGTGACGTACGTCTTCGACGAGCCGACGATCGGCCTGCACCCGCACGACGTCCAGCGGATGAACGACCTGCTGCTGCAGCTGCGCGACAAGGGCAACACGGTCCTGGTCGTCGAGCACAAGCCGGAGGTCATCGCGATCGCCGACCACGTGGTCGACCTGGGCCCGCGGGCCGGCAGCGCCGGCGGCGAGGTCGTCTACGAGGGCTCGGTCGAGGGGCTGCGCTCCGCCGACACGCTGACCGGCCGCCATCTGGACGACCGCGCGTCGCTGAAGGACGCGGTGCGCTCGCCGTCGGGGGCGCTGGAGATCCGCGGCGCCGACACGCACAACCTGCAGGACGTCGACGTCGACATCCCGCTCGGCGTGCTCGTCGTCGTGACCGGGGTGGCCGGCTCGGGCAAGAGCTCGCTGATCCAGGGGCACGTCGCCGGCCGCGAGGACGTCGTGGTGGTCGACCAGGGCCAGATCAAGGGCTCGCGGCGCAGCAACCCGGCGACGTACACCGGCCTGCTGGACCCGATCCGCAAGGCGTTCGCGAAGGCCAACGGCGTGAAGCCCGGCCTGTTCAGCGCGAACTCCGACGGCGCATGTCCGGCGTGCAACGGCGCGGGCGTCATCTACATGGACCTCGGGATCATGGCCGGGGTCGAGACCCCGTGCGACGAGTGCGAGGGCAAGCGCTTCCAGCCGGCCGTGCTCGAGTACACGTTCGGCGGGCGGAACATCAGCGAGGTCCTGGAGATGTCGGTCGAGGAGGCCGAGGCCTTCTTCGCCGACGGCGACGCGCGGCTCCCCGCCGCGCACAGGATCCTCGAGCGCCTGGCCCAGGTCGGCCTCGGCTACCTGACGATCGGGCAGCCGCTGACGACGCTGTCGGGCGGCGAGCGCCAGCGCCTGAAGCTCGCCACCCACATGGGCGAGAAGGGCGGGATCTACGTGCTGGACGAGCCGACGACCGGCCTGCACCTGGCCGACGTCGAGCAGCTCCTGGCGCTGCTGGACCGCCTGGTCGACGACGGCAAGTCGGTGATCGTCATCGAGCACCACCAGGCCGTGATGGCCCACGCCGACTGGATCGTCGACCTCGGTCCCGGCGCCGGCCACGACGGCGGCCGCGTCGTGTTCGAGGGCACGCCCGCCGACCTCGTCGCCTCGCGCTCGACGCTGACCGGCGAGCACCTGGCCGAGTACGTCGGCGCCTGACCGTCACGCCGCCGCTCGGTCGTCGAGCGGGCGGCGGCGCAGGCGGGGGAGCTCGAGCGCGGGCGGGATGACGGCCTGGGAGCGGTCCATCGTGCCGACGTCGGTGCCGGGCGGGACGATCTCGTCGATGCGGTCGAGGACGTCGTCGGAGAGGACGACGTCGAGGCCGGCGAGGAGGTCGTCGAGGTGGTCCATCGTGCGGGGGCCGAGCAGCGCGCTGCTGACGCCCGGGTGGGCGATCGCGAAGGCCATCGCCAGGTGCGTCATCGGCAGGCCGGCCTCGTCGGCCAGCGCGGCGAGCTGCTCGACGGCGTCGAGGCGCTGCTCGTCGGCGAAGCCGTCGATGAAGGGGGCGCGGACGAGGTCGACCTCGCGGCCCCTGCGGACGCGGCCGGTGAGCATGCCCTGTCCGAGCGGGCCCCAGACGAGGACGCCGATCCCGAAGCGCTGCGCGAGCGGCAGCACCTCGCGCTCGATGCCGCGGTTGAGGATGGAGTAGGGCGGCTGCTCGGTGCGGAAGCGCTCCAGGCCGCGGCGCTCGGCCACCCACTGCGCGTCGACGATGTCCGACGGGAGCGTGGTGGACGAGCCGATCGCGCGGACCTTGCCGCTGCGGATCAGGTCGGTGAGCGCCGACAGCGTCTCCTCGACGTCGGTGTCGAAGTCGGGGCGGTGGACCTGGTAGACGTCGATGTAGTCGGTCTGCAGCCGCCGCAGCGAGCCCTCGACGGCGGCCATGATCCAGCGCCGCGAGGCGCCGCGCTGGTTGGGGTCCTCGCCCATCGGGCGGGTGAACTTCGTGGCCAGGACCACGCGGTCGCGCCGGCCCTTGAGGGCCTTGCCGACGACCTCCTCGGAGGCGCCGAGCGAGTAGCCGTCGGCGGTGTCGACGAGGTTGATGCCGGCGTCGAGCGCCGTGTGCACGATGCGGATGGCGTCGTCGTGGTCGGGGTTGCCGATCGAGGCGCCCAGCAGCAGGGTGCCGAGCGCGTACGGGCTCACCTTGATGCCGGTGCGGCCGAGGGGGCGGTAGTGCATGGGGGCTCCTTGCGGGTCGCGTACACTCACAAGCGGAATTGCGTTCCGTATTGACGGTCACTGTAGCGGAACCGCGTTCCGGTTATCCATGAGTCCGAGTTCGAGCGACACCCCGGCCACCACGCCACGCCGCAAGCGGGCCGACGCGCAGCGCAACGTCGACGCGCTGTTGGCGGCCGCCAAGGCGGCGTTCGCCGAGTCCGGCGTGGACGCCCCGGCCCGGGAGATCGCCGACCGGGCCCAGGTCGGGGTGGGGACGCTCTACCGCCACTTCCCGACCCGCACCGACCTCGTCGTCGCCGTGCTCGAGCGCGAGATCGACGCCTGCGCCGACGCCGCCCCGGCGCTGGCCGCCGATCTCCCGCCCGCCGAGGCCCTCGCCGCCTGGCTGGACCGCTACACCGAGCTCCTGGCGACCAAGGACGGCCTCGCGGCCGCGCTCCAGAAGGGCGAGCCGGCGTTCGAGGGCCTGGCCGAGCGCTTCTGGCAGCGCCTCGGCCCCGCGCTCGAGTCCCTGCTCGACGCCGCGGCGAAGGCCGGTGAGATCCGCTCCGACGTCGACGCCCGGGAGCTGCTGTCCGCCGTCGGCAGCCTCTGCCTCCCGGTGCCCGGCGGCGGCCCCGACACCAGCCGGCGCATGGTCGCCCTGCTCATGGACGGGCTCCGCCACCGCCCCGCGCCGGCGACCTAGCCTCCTTCCGATGCCGCCCGTCGAGATCGAGTTCTTCAAGCCCGAGGGGCGCCGCTACCGGTCGGTCCTGCACCGTCGCGACGGGCTGCTCGTCGAGCTGGACGGTGGCGGCTACAACCGGGTCGGCGGGCCGGCGCGGGAGCTGCCGCACGACCTCGCGCACTTCGTCGTCGAGGACGGGCTGGGGCTCGAGGCGGGGCTGTGGGGCGTCCTGTCGTCGGGCGGCATGTACGGCCACGCGAAGGTGATCGCCGGTCGCCGGCCGCCGCACTTCGCCGCGCGGGCGCAGGCGATCGTGAAGGCCGCGGGGGAGCGGCCGACGCAGGCCGAGATGCTCACGCGGTTCGTCTGCGACCTCACGCTCGACGGGGCCGACCGCGACGTCGCGCGGCTGAAGGCGGCGGCGGGCGAGCGCTGGTGGCGCGAGACGACGCCCGACCGGCTCGCGGCCACGTGCGCGGCGCTGCGCGACACGAGCCTGCGCTGGCGCGACCTGCGCCCCGGCGAGGCGCTCACCGTGTCGTGGCGCCTGCCGCCGATCGCCTAGCCGGATCTAGATGTCCTCGGGCACCATCCGGATCGCGCCGACCGGGCACTCGCGCGCGCAGATGCCGCAGCCCTTGCAGTAGTCGAGGTCGAACGCGTACGCGTAGGCGCCGCCGGGCTCGAGCTTGATGACCGCGGCGTCCGGGCACAGCCCGTAGCAGTTGTCGCACGCCAGGCAGCTCCCGCACGACAGGCACCGCCGCGCCTCGTACAGGGCGGTCTCGGCGTCGAGACCCCCGACGACCTCCTCGAACGTCGACACGCGGCGCGCGTGGTCGAGCCGGGGGCGGACCGCGTGCGGGGCATCGCCGAAGTACCACGTGTTCAGCAGATCGAACGCCGCGGGCTCGGCGGTCGCGCCGCGCGCTCCGGCGCTCGGGTGGCGCCCCGCCAGCCATCCGTCGATCGCGGCGGCCGCCTCCCGGCCGTGCCCGATCGCCGCCGTCACCGTCTGCTCGCCGCCGAGCACGTCGCCGCCGCACCACACGCCGGGGCGCCCGGTCATCAGCCCGTCGCCCACCCGGACGCGGCCCTCCGCGACCTCGACGCCGCGCATCCGCTCCAGCAGGCCGAGGTCGCAGGCCTGGCCGGTCGCGAGCACGACGGCGTCGGCGCGCAGCTCCTCGATCTCCCCGGTCGGGCGCACCCGGCCCTCCTCGTCGAGCTCCATGCGCTCGACGGCGACGCGGTCGCCCTCGACGTGGTCGATCGTCGACAGCCAGCGGACGGTCACGTCCTCCTCGACGGCCTGCTCGGCCTCCTCGGCGTGCGCCGGCATCCGCTCGCGCGTGCGCCGGTAGACGACGATCGCGTCCGTCGCGCCCAGGCGGCGCGCGGTGCGGGCCACGTCGAACGCGGTGTTGCCGCCGCCCACGACCGCGACGCGCCGCCCGAGCAGCGGCGGCTCGCCGTCCTCGACCGAGTGCAGGAGCGAGACGGCGTCGAGCACGTGCGCGGCGGACCCGGCCGGGATGTAGGCGCGCCGCGCGAGCTGCGCGCCGACGCCCACGAACGCGGCGTCGAAGCGGCCCTCGGCCATCAGCGCCTCGAGGTCGTCGACGCGGCTTCCCAGGTGCACCTCCACGCCGAGCGCCAGGATCCGCTCGATCTCCGCGTCGACGACGTCGCGCGGGAGCCGGTAGCGCGGGATGCCGTAGCGCATCATGCCGCCGGGCCGCTCCTCGGCGTCGTGGATCTCGACCGCGTGGCCGGCGCGCGCGAGGTGGTACGCGGCCGACAGGCCCGCCGGCCCCGCGCCCACGATCACCACGCGCCGCCCGGTCGCGGCGCGCGGCGGGTCGAGCGTCCAGCCCGCGGCGATCGCCGCGTCGCCGAGGAAGCGCTCGACGGCGTTGATCCCGACGGCCTCGTCGAGCTGCGCCCGGTTGCACGCGCCCTGGCACGGGTGGTAGCAGACGCGGCCCATCACGGCCGGCAGCGGGTTGTCGGCCACGATCCGCCGCCAGGCCGCCTCGTAGTCGCCCTCCTCGGCGTGGTACAGCCACGCCTGCGGGTCCTCGCCGGCGGGGCAGGCGGTCCCGCACGGTGCCGCGCGGCGCACGTACTCGGGGCGCTCGGTCCGCCAGCCGCCGGTGTGGTTGGCGCGGCTGGAGCCGGGCTGCAGGGTGATGGCGAAGGGCGGCTCAGGCATGACGGTCCAATCCGAAGCGGGCGATGGTCCGGTCGGCGCGGCGCTGGAGCGCGTCCAGCACGTCGCGCTGCGGCTCGGGCTCGAACAGGTGGGCGAAGCGGCGCTGCGGGCGCAGGTAGTCCTCGACGGGCCGGCGGCGGCGGATCGGCGTGACGTCCACGACCTCGCCGTCGCGGGCCTCGAACACGGGGAAGAGGCCGGTCTCGACCGCCAGGCGGGCCAGCTCGACGCTCAGGGCCGAGTCGCTGCCCCAGCCCAGCGGGCACGTGCTCAGCACGTGCAGGTAGCGGGCGCCGCGGATCTCCATCGCCCGGCGCACCTTCGCCTCGAGGTCGTGCAGGTCGGCGATCGTCGCGGTCGCGACGTAGGGGATCTCGTGCGCCATCGCGATGAGCGGCGCGCTCTTGCCCTGGCTCAGCTCGGCGCCGGGGCGGCCCGGGACGGCGGGGGTGGTCGTGGTCGACGCGCCCGGCGGGGTGGCGCCCGAGCGCTGCACCCCGGTGTTCATGTAGCCGCCGTTGTCGTAGCAGACGAACAGCACGTCGTCGCCGCGCTCGAACATGCCCGACAGGCACGCGAAGCCGATGTCGACCGTGCCGCCGTCGCCGCCCTGGCCGAGCACGCGGATGTCCTCGCGGCCCTGCGCGCGCAGGCCCGCCGCCATGCCGGCGGCGACGGACGGCGCGTTCGCGAACACCGAGTGGATCCACGGGAGCTGCCACGAGCTCTCCGGGTACGGGGTCGAGAAGACCTCCAGGCAGCCGGTCGCGTTGGCGGCGACGACCCGGCCGCCCGCGGCGGCCATCGCGGCGTCGACGACCGAGCGCGCGGCCAGCGCCTCGCCGCAGCCGCGGCAGGCGCGGTGCCCCGAGGTGATCGCGTTCGCGCGGCGCGGGTCGGACTGCAGCGCGCGCTGCTCGGGGTCCAGCAGCCGGTTGCCGACCGCGCGGGTGCCCACCTGGGCGTAGCGGATCCGGGGCTCGTCGGTCATGCGTCCTCCTCCCACAGGCCGGCGGCGGCGAGCGCCTGCGCGGCGTGCCCGCCGGGCGCCGTCGGGGTGCCGGCGCGCGCCAGCTCGGCGGCGACGCGGTCGCGATCGAGGTCGAGGAAGCCGAGCGAGCCGAGCCGGTCCTCGCGCGCCCGCGCCAGCAGCGTGCGCAGCGACGCCTTCGTGATCGGGCGCCCGCCGAGGCCGGCGATGATGTCGTGCACGCGCGTGTCGCAGCCGTCGAGCGCGCGGCGCACGTCGGCGCCGACGATCCCGCCGGTGCCCGGCGACATCGCCTTCTCCACGACGACCACGCGGCGTGCGGGCGCCAGCGCCGCGCGCAGCTCCGCGGCCGGGGTGGGGCGGAAGCAGCGCAGCGCGAGCGCGCCCACGGGCACGCCGTCGTCGCGCAGCTCGTCGACGACCTCCTCGATCGCGCCGAGCACGGAGCCCATCGCGACGACCACGGTCTCGGCGCCCTCGAGGCGGTAGCCGCGCACGAGCCCGCCGGAGTCGCGCCCGAACGCGGCGGCGAACTCCTCGGCGATCTGCGGGATCGCGTCGAGGGCCGCCATCTGCTTGTGGTGCATGAGGTAGCGGACCTCGGTGAACGCCTCGGGGCCCACCATGGCGCCGATCGTCTGCGGCGCGTCGGGGTCGAGCACCTGGGCCGGCGCGACGCGGGGCAGGAAGGCGTCGACGGCGGCGGCGTCCGGGACCTCGACCGGCTCGTGCGCGTGCGTGAGCACGAAGCCGTCCATGCACACCATGACCGGCAGCGACAGCGTCTCGGCCAGCCGGTAGGCCTGCACGTGGAGATCGACGGCCTCCTGGTTGGACTCGGCGAAGAGCTGGATCCAGCCGCTGTCGCGCTGGGAGAGCGCATCGCTGTGGTCGTTCCAGATGTTGATCGGCGCGCCGATCGCCCGGTTGGCGACCGTCATCACCAGCGGCAGCCCGAGCCCGGAGGCGTTGAACAGCGCCTCCGACATGTAGAGGAGCCCCTGGCTGGCGGTCGCCGTGTACGGGCGCGCGCCGACCGCGGCCGCGCCGATGCACGCCGACATCGCCGCGAACTCCGACTCCACGTTGAGGAGCTGGCAGTCGCCGAGGTCGCCCGCGCAGACCGCGCGCGACAGCGCCTCGACGATGTGCGTCTGCGGCGAGATCGGGTACGCGGCGATGACGTCGGGGCGGCAGCGCCCGACGGTCTGGGCCACGGCGATCGATCCCTCAAGCAGGCGCGGCACTGGCCACCTCCCGGTCGTGGGCCGCGCGCGCGGCGGCCGCGTTGGCGTCGCCCAGGGCGCCGGGGAACCGCTCGCGCAGCGCCGCCTCCAGCGCGGGCAGCGCGATCGCGTCGGTCACCGCGGCGAAGGCGCCCAGCAGCGCGGGGCCCGGCATGGGACGTCCGATGTGCTCGCGTCCGAGCTGGCTCGCGGGCACCGTCACCACGCGCGGCAGCCCGGGGAGCTCGGCGATCCCGAGCGCGCTGGCCGTCTTGCCGGTGTTGACGAGGACCGTGCCGCGCGGGCGCAGGCCGGCGAAGACGGGGACCTGGTGCAGCAGCGTCGGGTCCTGCACGACGACGACGTCGGGCTCGGCGATCGGCTCGTGCGAGCGGATCGGCCGGTCGTCGATGCGGCAGTAGGCGACGACGGGGGCGCCGGAGCGCTCGGAGCCGAAGCTCGGGAACGCCTGCGGGTGGCGCCCGTCGGCGAACGCGGCCGCGGCCAGCAGCTCGGCGCTGGTGACCACGCCCTGACCGCCACGCCCGTGCAGACGCACCTGGAGCATGGCCCGAGCGTGCCACCCGCGCCGGCCCGCGCCATCCGTCGCACGCCGCGACCCCATCCGGGGGAAACCGCGGATCCGCGGTGCGCGAGGCCACCGATGCCGCGGCCCGGCGCCGGCGGGATGCTCGGTCGGTGGATGCCGCCTCGCATCTCGCCGTCGCGCTCGGCATCGGCCTGCTGCTCGGCGTCGAGCGCGAGCGCCACAAGGGCCGCGGTCCCGGCCGCGGACAGGCGGGCGCGCGCACGTTCGCGCTCACGGCGCTCGCCGGCGGCCTCTGCGCGCTGATCGGCCCGGCCGCGCTCGTCGTCGCCGGCCTCGCCGTCGTCGGGGCGGCCGCGCTCGTCGGCTACCGGCGCACCGGGGAGCAGGATCCCGGGCTGACCACGGAGGTGGCGCTCGTCGTCGCCTACCTGCTCGGCGCGCTGGCCCACACCGAGCCGGCGCTCGCGGCCGGCGCCGGGGTCGCGGTGACGATCCTGCTGGCCGAGCGCCACCGGCTCCACGCGCTCGCGCGCGACGTCCTCACCGAGCAGGAGCTGCACGACGGGCTCCTGTTCGCCGCCTGCGCCCTGATCGTGCTGCCGCTCGTGCCCGACGAGGGCATCGGGCCCGGCGACGCGCTCGAGCTGCGCACCGTGTGGCTGCTCGTCGTGATCGTCATGGCGCTGCAGGGCGCCGGCTACGTCGCGCTGCGCACGATCGGGCCGCGCTACGGCCTGCTGCTCGTCGGCCTGCTCGGCGGGTTCGTGTCGGCGACCGCGACGGTCGGCACGATGGCCGCGCGCGCCCGGCGGATGCCGGAGATGGCGCGGTCCACCGCGGCCGCGGGGGTGATCTCGTCGGTCGCGACCGTGATCCTGCTGGCGATCGTCGTCGCCGCTGTCGACCTGGCGACGCTGCGGGCGCTGGCGCTGCCGCTCGCGCTCGCCGGGGCGGCCGCCGCCGGGTACGCGGGCCGCCTCGCGCTGCGGGCGCTGCACGCCCGCGACGAGGAGGGGCCCGGGCCCGGCCGCGCGTTCGACCTGCGGGCGGCGCTCCTGCTGGCGATCGTGGTCTCGGCGGCGCTGCTGGGCTCGGCGGCGCTCGAGGACGCGCTCGGGCGCGGCGGCGTGATCCTCGCGGCCGCGGTCGCCGGGTTCGCTGACGCGCAGGCGGCCGCGATCTCGGCCGCGACGCTGGCCGCCGCCGGCGACGTGGCGACGGCCACCGCCGTGCTCGCGACCCTGAGCGCGTTCACCACGAACACGCTCGCCAAGGCGACGCTCGCCGTGGTCCTCGGCACGCGCCGCTACGCCGTCCAGGTGCTGATCGGCCTGGCGGCGATGCTCGCGGGCGCCTGGGCCGGCTGGGCCCTGGCCGGCCTGTGACCGCCTGCGCGACGGGCGGCTCGAGCTACTGGCCGCCGGCGGGCCGGCACGGCTGCCCGCGCAACCCCGGGCACGCGGGCAGCCCGCCCGGCGCCGCCACGCCGGGCACCACGGGCAGCAGGATATGGGAGGCCATCCCCGGACCGTGGGCGATCTCCACGGACGTCGGAGCCGCCGGCACGGTCTCCGCGAACGCCCAGACCGGCTGGTCGCCGCCGGGCGCGGAGATCGTCACGCGCAGCCGCGAGCCCGCCCGGTAGACGTGGCCCTGGTAGTAGAGCGGGATCGTCACCGGCTCGAACGCGTCGGCCGGCATCGGCTCGCGGTCCTCGGCCCGCAGGCTGAGCACCGGCGCCAGCGGCGTGCTGCGCGCGTCGTCGAGCTTGCGGGCGCTGGCCCGCAGCCAGCCGCTCTGCACGAAGACCTCCTGGCCGTCGGGGCGCACCTCGGTGACCGTCGCCTGCAGGTCGACGTCGGGCGAGGCGGACCGCACCCACGCGGCGACCGCGCCGGCGCCGATGACCGTCGTGTCCTCGCTGAGCGGCGCGGACGTGTAGGACGCCGCGGTGCCGTCGGGCGCGCGCTCCCACCGGTACGGGGGCGCAGCGGTCCACAGGCCGCCCGCCCCGGCGGCGGTGTCGCCGGTGAAGCTCGTCGGCGGCCGCGCCGCCGGGTCCCAGGTGAACGCGTCCTCGCCGCGCTCCTCGGCGGCGGTGTCGGTCAGCGTGCCGCCGGGCCCGAAGTGCCAGGCGCGCGCGGTCGTCCCCGGGATCGGGAACGCCGCGAACGACCGCTCGAACCGCGGAACCGGCCGGCCCGCCTGGTGGCGGTCGCCGCCGTTCTCGAACAGGATCCGGATCGGGTCCTGCGCCTCGAACGCGGCGCGCGCGCCCGCGTAGGTCAGCCGCTCCTGGATCGGGTCGCGCGGCAGCGTGACGCCGGGGATGCCCATCGCCTCCTGGTAGATGAGCGGCGCCGCGGCGCGGACGACCGCCGCGTTGAGGATCGGCGGCCGGCGCGCGACGTACAGCGAGAGGAAGTCGTACCAGCGGTTGAAGATCTCCGGCGCGAGCGCGTCGACGTGCGTGCCGTTCGTGAACGTGAACCAGGCCCGGTCGGTGCCGGTCATCCGCGTCGCGAGCGTGGGGCAGTGGCCGCCGGTCTGCTCGTCGGTCCACTGGCAGGCCATGAACACCGGCGTGCGGATCTCGTCGACGAACGTGAGCGGCGCCAGCGGGTCGGCGACCTCGGGCACGTAGTGGTCGTTGGCGCGGATCTTGGCCATCAGGTCGACGGCCTCGGGGTGCAGCGCCTGGTTGGCGGCGCACGTGTCGTCGCCCTCCTGGATGCGCTGGTGGGCCCACGGCTGGCCGCCCTCGGGCGACGCGGGCAGCGCGTCGTGGATGCGCTCCTGCGCCCACGCGACCGCGAAGCCCGTGTTCAGGATCCCGCCCGGGTAGAGCGTCGTCTGCGTGTCGTCGATGACCGACAGCGGCGAGATCGCCGCCAGGCTCGGCGGGTTCAGGCGGGCGGTGAAGAGCTGGCTGATGCCGCCGTAGGAGATGCCCATCATCCCGACCTTGCCGTGCAGCACCCAGGGCTGACGGGCCACGGTCTCGATCACGTCGTAGCCGTCGAGGCCCTGCAGCGGCTCGAAGAAGTCGAACGCGCCGCCCGAGCAGCCGGTGCCGCGCATGTTCACGTCGACGACCGTGAAGCCCATGAGGTTGGCGAGCATCGCCAGGCCGCTCTGCGGGCCGGCCGGGTCGGCGTAGCCGTAGCCGGAGTACTCGATCAGCGTCGGCGTCGGGCCGGACGGGAGGGTCGGCAGCGACGGCAGGCCCGGGATGACGTTGGCGACGTCCTGCGGGGGGTGGACGGTGATCGCCAGCTTCGTGCCGTCGCGGGTGGTGAGGTAGCCGTAGCCGCGCCTGGGCAGCGTCTGGTCGTAGACCGACGTGCTGGGCGGCGCCGCCTGCGTCGACAGCACCGTCACCGGCGCGGTCCGCGCGCCGTCGGGCCCGCGGACGACGTAGCCCTCGCCGGGCGCGACCTCGCGGAACAGCGCGCCGCCGAGGTCGTTGACCGGTCGGGTCGCGACCTCGGTGCCGGCGGCGTCGACCAGCGTCAGCCCGTCGCCGGGGTCGGCGCCGGTGACGGACACCTGCTCCACGCTGCCGCGTGCCTCGAAGTGCGCGTGCGCGCCGTGCGCGACCGACGCGCCGATGAGCGCGACCAGGATCGCGGCGAGCGCCGCGATCGCCTGTGCTGCTGACCCGACCCGGTTCCTCGTCATGCCCACCACAACGACGGCGGGCGCGAGAACCTGCGGTCAGCTCGCCGCGGCCTCGATCCCGGGGAGGACGTGCTCGTGGAACAGCATCGCCGTGAGCTCCGGTCGGCTGCTGACGCCGAGCTTGGCGAACACGGCCTTCACGTGGTCGCGGACCGTGTGCGGGGAGATCCACAGCGTCTGGGCGATCGCGTCGATCGGCTTTCCGCTGACGAGGAGCTGCGTCACCTGGCGCTCGCGCTCCGTGAGGTCGTGCAGCTCGAGGATGAGCGGGGCGAGCTCGGCGCGCCGGGCGGGCTCGACGACGACCGCGGTGCGGTCGGGGCCGCTGCTGCCGCGCAGGCGCGCCGCGTGCACCACCAGCCAGCCGCCGGACGGCAGGCGCACGCGGGCCCGGGCCGGCGGATGCTCGGCGCCGTCGGCGGCGGCCGCCCGGGCGCGGCGGGCGACGCCGTAGACGACGCTCGGCAGCTCGAGCCCGTCGCGGGGCAGCTCGGTCAGCCAGCGCTCGGCCTCGCCGGTGAGCGCCTCGACCTCGTCGTCGTCGGTGAGGATCACCATGCCCGGGGCGCGCGGGCCGGCCGCCGCGTCCTCGTGGGCCTCCAGCAGCAGCGCGGTGCGCAGCCCGTGGCCGACGTGCTCGCAGATGCCGGCGACGAAGTCGATCTCGGCGGGGGAGAAGCCGGGCGCGTCCTCGGTGCGGCTCAGGCAGGCGACGCCCCAGCACGACCCGCCCGTGCGGAACACGGCGCGCAGCTCGCTGCGCAGCCCGGCGGGCGCGTGGATGCGGCGGTGGCGGACGCTGAGCGCCAGGTCGCCGTCGGTGGCGTCGTCGAGCGTGAGGACGGGGCGGGGGAGGGCGAGGATCTCGGAGAACTTCGCGAAGTCGGCGTCGGCCAGCTCGTTCTCGAACAGGTCGAGGTGGATGTCGCCGGGGACGTCCTCGGTGTAGGCGCCGGTGTAGAGCAGCGTGCCGGGGTCGGTCGGCAGCCAGCCGCCGGTCGCGTACGGGACGACCGAGCGCACGCGGACGGCGACCTGCTCCAGCAGCGCGATCGCGGGGAGGTCGCCGGCGCACAGGCGGACGATGGCTTCGTGGGCGGCGACGGCGGCCGTGCCGAGCGCGTTGCGGGTCACGGGCGGCGAGCCTACCGGGGCCCGCGCGGGGCGCCATCCCCTTCCTTGGGGGGATGGCCGAACCCCATGGGCACGGGATGGTCGGCGGGCCGCCGGCGACGCAGGATGCCCGCCGTCAACACCGACCCACGGAGGGATCACATGACCGACACGACCATCCCGGCCGCGACCGCCCGCGTCCTCGCCCCCGGCGACGGCGAGCGCGCTCGCTTCTTCGCCGACGACATCGTCGTCAAGGAGCGCGGCGGCGCCTTCGACATCTGGACGGCCGAGATCCACGCCGGCTGCGAGCCGCCGATGCACATCCACCACCGCGAGGACGAGTGGCTGTGCGTGGTCGAGGGGTGCATCACCGCGTTCGTCGACGGCGCCGAGATCGAGGTCGGCGCCGGCAGCATCGGCTTCCTGCCGCGCGGCGTCGCGCACACCTACGCGGTCGACACCGGCGTGGCGCGGATGATCGCGATCAACAGCCCCGGCGGCTTCGCGGCGATGTTCGGCGACGTGGAGCGCGCGTTCGCGGGCGCGATGCCCGACGCGCCGCGCCCGCAGGACGGCGCCGTGATGGGCCCGGTCTTCGAGGCCTACGGCATCGAGATGGTCGGCCCCAACCCGCGGTACGCGTGAGATGCGCGTCCGTCCTCTCGCCGTCGCGGCCGGCGCGCTCTGCGCGCTGGCCGCGGCGCCCGCGCTCGCGCCGGCGGCGCCGACGGACATGCGCTCGGGCCGCTTCAAGGTGCAGCTCGAGGGCGTGCAGCGCACGACCTGGAAGACGAGCCACGTCGCGCAGTTCGAGTGCGACGTCACGATCCAGGGCAGCGGTGCGGAGACCGTCGCGTTCCGGTCGCGGCCGGTCGTGGTCGACGTGGACGCGTTCGGCCGCACGACGGTCGTGCGGCGCGGGCGCGCGGAGCCGATCCTCGACCTGACCGCGACGATCACCCGCCAGGGGCAGGTGAGCACGACGGGCAGCGCCATCTGCGCCGACGGCGACGGCGGCGGCGACGCGCCCGCCGCGCCCGACTGCGGGACGCGGCGGTCGAACCTCTCGGTCGACCTGCGCTACGCCGACGAGCTCGTCACGATCGAGCCGAACATCGCCGCGCCGCTCGACACGTTCGCCAACTGCCCGCAGGCCGGGACGTCGTGGCCGGACCTGCTCACCCGCGACGGCAGGGGTCGCCCGATCGGGCGACGGCTGCCGGTGGCCGACCTGTTCGGGCACGGGAAGAACATCGTGGTCGGGCGCGGGCGCGAGGTCGTCGAGGACTTCGACACCGCCTCGACGACCACGATCCGCTGGGAGCTCTCGTTCACGCGGCTGTCCGCCGCGACCGCGCGCCGGCCGAGCTAGCTCTAGGCGGCAGGAGTCTTGTTACGTCCGGGCCTCCTCGGAGGCTGCGGGTTGCGACGCCAGCAACCTGTCCGAGGAGGTCCCGGAGTGACATTGCATCGCAACGCCAAGACGTGTCCGGCC
>Ga0180220_1001061_pt1 | contig 22593 bp, 22 predicted proteins | sample eDN5th37CBELigBY_FD_151335 | JGI IMG/M metagenome (GOLD analysis project Ga0180220, IMG submission 151335) | Enriched backyard soil microbial communities from Emeryville, California, USA - eDNA 5th pass 37_C BE-Lig BY (version 2) (version 2) | ecosystem: Environmental > Terrestrial > Soil >...
GCGACTCAGTTGGCGCTGGCTTACGCCCCCATCGTGGGCCTCGAAGACCTCCAGGCGATACGCCTCGGTGGCCCGGCGCCGGGGCCGGATGCCGGCGAAACGGTGGCGAAAATACCGATTGCAGTCCGTGCAATGGTACTTGGGCACGCGCAGGTGCAGCACCATGAGCTGGTTGCCCTGACGGGTGTGCTTGAGCGTTCTCTGGTGTGTGGCTTTAATCCGTACCGATGCTTGCTGACAATGAATACACGCCAGGCGCCTGGCCGGCCGGGCCCACACATGAATCTCTCGACCTCGCTCGACCCGTTCAATCAAGACATCCCGGATTCCAGGATAAAATCGACTGGGGACATCGGCATTGCTTCCATTAAGCTCGTTCTTCGCAAAAACAAGTCTAATGAATGTCGCTTGTCCCCCGTTAATGATGAAGAGCCGCAAACGTCCATCGCCTGCTCGCGACATGTACTTGGTAGAAATGACTACGCGCCTTGCTTGATCCAAAAGAGCCAAACGCCCTGCGCCTCAACGACGGTTGTACTGGACATCGGCCGAGGCGCCCAGACGGGCGCTCAGCTTGTCAGCCAGTTTCCTCATCGCCGGCCCCAGTTCTTCCTTGATGAGTTCGGGCGTGCAAGTCAGTGATACGCCTCCACAATTGATGGCCATCACCCGCTGCCGATTCGCGGATATGACAGGGACTCCAACCGCATTGATCAGCGGATGCATTTTGCCCAAACCCACGACATAGCCCTCTGCTTCAAACTGCGCCAACGCCTCGCGTACATTGGCTCGGTAAGCAGCAAAATTCTCTGGCCGCTCATTACGGATTTCCTCCATGACCTGTCTTCGGTCGCTGCTGGACAGCCCGCTCAAATAAGCCCAGCCTGCTGCCGAGTTCATGACCTCATAGGCAGATCCGACATGCAGGTTCAGCTGGAGAATACTGGTTTCAGCCACGCGCTGGACAATCAGCATATCCGGGCCGAAACGCGAGCTTAACGAAACCGAGACACCGTACTTGACGGCGATTTCACGCATGAGTGGGTATGCGTATTCCACCAGACTGCTGTTGGCTGCGGCAGCATGCCCCAAGCGCAGCACCGCCTCGCCCACGCACAGCTTGTCATGCGTGGGCCCCGGAACCAGGAATCCCAGTTTTTGCAAAGTCTGGCATAGCCGCCAGACCGTGGGCTGCGGCAGTCCCAGCATGGCGGCAAGGTCCGTGGGTCCGAGCTCGGGCCGATCGGGGCTGAAACACTGCAGGATCGACAGGCCTCTCGCCAGCGCAATCACCATGCCACGGTCATCTTCCGCCATCTTGTCGTTGGCTCGTTTTCGCATATGAGATTCCGATATTTGAATTGATAATTCGTTTACGGATTATCCCCTTTTTCGTCAAGCCCGTCAGCGCACGGCAAGCCACGGAATTACATCACACTCGCCTCACTGACAAGGCGATCTGTCTCCAGGTACGGACCGTAATTCATTTTTATGAGAGGCGGTCGCTGCTTCCCGCGCTATTCCACACCTTTATTCGATCGCTGACGCCTAGGTGCTAACCCTTACAACAACGGGTAATCGCAGGCGTGGCGACCAGCTGCGCAGGCAGCCGCTCCCCAAATCAGTTGACGCCCGACATGCCCGACTGCAGAATGAATTTATAAATGAATTATCACTTCACTAGATGAATTACGGAGACAGCAACGCATGCCTGACCACCTGACAGCCAGCAAAAGCCCACAGACCTCAGCCAAGGTGGATCTCACCCGTTTCTTCGGACCACGCAGCGTCGCGTTCGTCGGCTCGACCCAAGACCAATCCAAGTTCGGAGGCAAATGCGTAGCCAGCCTGCTCAAATTCGGCTATCAGGGCAGGTTCATGCCGATCAACCCAAAATACGACGTCCTGTTCGGACTGCCATGCTACCCAAGCCTACAAGCGCTTCACGAAATACCAGACCATGTCGGCATCGCCCTGGCAGGCCACGCTGCGCTCGATGCCCTTGAGGAGTGCGGTCAACTCGGCGTGCCATTCGCCACGGTGTTCTCCGCGGGTTTCAGGGAAACCGGCACCACGCAGGGAATAGCGCTACAGGCCCGGCTACAGGAGATCTGCGCCCATACCGGCATACGCGTCATGGGCCCCAACTGCAACGGTATGGTCAGCTTCGTCGACCGCTTCGCACTGACCTCCACCTATGCCGTCAGTGGCGGCCCAGTTCTGGCAGGCGATGTGGGCATAGCTAGCCAGAGCGGTGGCGCGGGCCAGATCAACGTCATGTGGCGAGCGATGCAGGCTGGCCTGGGAATCAGCTACCAAGTCAGCAGCGGCAATGACGCCGACCTGAATCTGTTGGACTACATCGATTTCATGCTGGACTCGGACGCCACTCGCGTAGTTCTGGTCGTTGCTGAAAGCATCGCAGACGGCCAGCGCCTCAAATCCCTGGCTGAAAAGTCTGCCCGTCTAGATAAACCCATCCTGATGCTGAAGGTTGGCCGCAGTGACGCTGGCCGCGCAGCAGCCGCATCGCACACAGGTTCAATCACCGGTTCCGACGATGTCACGAACGCCGCGTTGGCTCAATGGGGAATCGTACGGGTCGACGACACGACCGACCTCTACGAGTACGCCAAACTGTTTCGCCGCTCACGCCGCCCCCGCGGCAATCGCGTTTCGGCCTCATCCGTTTCAGGAGGCACACTGGTCATGGCGGTCGATCTCGCCTGCCAGGCGGAACTGGCGTGGCCGGAATTCGGTCCGGTAGCAGCTACCGGCCTGAAGAATCTGCTGCCCGGTTTCGGCACCTTGCGCAACCCAATCGATCTGACGGCTGCTGCTGTCGGCACGGACGACATACTTGTGCGAGCGGGCGCGCATATCCTTGCCGACCCGTCCATCGACACCTTCGTACCGGTGATGACCATGGCCAGGCGCACGGAAGTGGAAACCGTGGCCGAATTTGCCTTGACAAGCGACAAGCAACCTGTCGTGCTGTGGACCGGCGGTTGTGTCGACGACCCATCGCTGCGTCCGCAAGACTTAGTTCGACGCGGCATACCGGTATTTCAGGATGCCACACACTGCTTTGGCGCAATCGCCGCAAGCGCTCGAAGCGCAAGAGCCATCGCCGAGATGGAAGACGACGCGCAATACTGGCGTTCCGCGGGCAGTTCTCCCATCATCGCCGCAACAGTCGAGAAATCCGCCACCTGGGTTGGCAACGGCGCTTCCTTGACAGAGCGGCAATCCAAACAGCTCCTTGCATCATACGGCTTGCCGGTCACCATCGAAGAACTCGCCACCGACCCTGATCGGGCAGCCGCCATCGCTACCCATATCGGCCGCCCAGTCGCGATGAAGATCGAATCTCCACATATCACCCACAAGACCGAAGCAGGCGCTATCCGGCTGAACGTCCACGGTGAGGAACAGGCGCGTGCATGCTTCCAGGAAGTCATGCTGGCAGCACATACCTATGCGCCGCATGCAGATCTGCAAGGCGTGCTGGTTCAGGAAATGGTCGATCCGGGTGTGGAACTGATGCTCGGCATGATCAATGACCCAACCTTCGGACCAGTCGTCATCGTGGGAGCAGGCGGCATTTATGTGGAAGTCTTGCGGGACGTGGCACGGCATGTTGCGCCCGTGACACCGGACGCCGCCCGCCGCATGCTGCGATCGCTCAGAATCTGGCCAATCTTGCAGGGTATCCGGGATCAACCCGGCTGCGACATCGAAAGCGTGGTGTCAGCCATTTGCGGGTTATCAAGGCTCGCCATGGATCATGTGGGCCACGTGGCGGAAATCGACATCAATCCACTAGTCGCACATCCAGGGCGTCAAGGCTGTCGAGTGGTGGATGCCTTGATCGTTCCTTTCGGGATGAGTACCGAAGATACCCCGAAAGGCGGCAAGAAAATCCGATAAGACAGCTCAAAACCTTCATAAAGCATAAGGAGGCAAAGTGAACAGAAACCTCTCGCCAAACCGCCGCCGTTTCATGGCGGCAATGGGCCTCAGCGCATTCGCATCGGTCACAGCCAGCAGCGAGGCGGAAGCGGCCGGCTACCCGAACCGCATGGTGCTACTCATCAATCCGTGGACCCCCGGCGGCCCGGGCGAAGCCATTGCCCGGCCAGTCGCGGAGGTACTAGGCAAAGCGTGGCATCAGGCTGTTGTCGTAGAGAGCCGCCCTGGTGCCAACGCTGTGATAGGCAGCGCCTACGTGGCCAAGGCCGAGCCAGATGGCTACACGCTGCTGCTGGGCCAGACCGGCCCCAATACCATCGCTCCTTTTCTGGGGAACGGCACGCCTTACGATCCGATCAAGGATTTCGCCCCCATCACACAACTGACCTCTGCGCCCCTGGTGCTGGCGGTGCGTTCCGATCTGCCCATTTACTCAATCACGGACCTTATCGACTATGGCCGGGCCCATTCAGGAAAATTGTCTTTCGGCTCAGTGGGATACGGAAGCACGACACAAATTGCCGGAGAAATGCTCAAGTCCATGGGCAAGTTTGACATGCTGCACGTCCCATACAAAGGGGCCGCCCCCATCATCACAGATTTGATGGGTGGCCGCATCAGCATGACCTTCCTGAACATTGCCGGTATTCTGCCTTATGTGGGCAGTGCGGGAAAACTGCGCCCGATCGCAGTCACGACCAGCAAACGATCATCGTTCATGCCAGACGTTCCCGCCATCGCCGAGACATTAACCGGCTTCGACCTCACATCCTGGTATTCGCTGATGGCGCCCGGCGGCACACCGCCCGACATCGTGGACAAGATCTATCGCGATATCGTCTCTGGTGCCCGCATGCCTGAATTCGCAGCCGCCCTGAAAATGGCCGGCCAGGAACTGACATTAAGCCCGCCATCGGAATTCGCTCAGACGCTCAAGGCGGAAAGCGAGAAATGGCAAAAACTCATCGAAGAAAACCATATCACAGTGGAGTAATCCCCTCCCTTTCCTACCCCCTTACGGAACTAGCATGCAACTTGAAATCACCCCCGAGCTGGCGGAAATCCGCAACGCACTACGTAAATTCACTTGTGAGCGACTCGAACCCATAGCTCTGGAAATAGACCGGATAGGCTCAATCCCGCAAGAGGCATGGGATTTGATGCGCGATGGCGGCTATCTTGGCATGCAACTGCCAGAGGAATACGGCGGCGGCGGCTTCGATATGCTTACCTACTGCCTGGCGCTTGAAGAATTCAGCCGCTCCAGCCGCGTTTTCACGATGCTGCTCGACTATACGAGTGGGCTTGCGCCTTTGGGAATAGCGCGATTCGGCACGCCGGAGCAGAAGCAAAAATACCTTCCACGACTCGCAACCGGGGAGTTTCGGGCCGCTTTTGGCTTGACAGAACCCGGCGCGGGATCTGATTCCGCAGCGATCAGCACCAATGCCAAGCGAGTCGACGGCGGATGGGTATTGAACGGAATGAAACACTACATCAGCGGCGGCAACAGCGCCGAAGTAATCATGGTAATCGCCGTCACGGACGCGCAAAAGCGCGCCAGAGGCGGCATCAGTGCGTTTCTGGTCGATCGCGGCACGCCGGGCTTCACTGTCACGCGTACCGATACCACGATAGGATCGGACGCCATCAAGGTGGGCGAGTTGACCTTCGACGAATGCTTCGTGTCCGACAGCGCCCTGCTCGGTGAACTGGGGGACGGCTTCAAGATTGCCATGGGTTCGTTGACCAGCGGCAGACTGGGCGTTGCCTGCTCATGTATCGGCGCAGCCGATCGCATGCTGGAGATGGCTGTTGAACATGCGAAACAGCGTCAGACCTTTGGCAAACCGCTGGCCGAACGGCAAGCCATTCAATGGATGCTGGCCGAATCAGCAATGGAACTCAAACTTGCCCGCGCATTGGTATATGAGACGCTGCGCCGTTCGGAGGCAGGCGATGACATCGGCTCGGCGGCCAGTATGTGCAAACTCTATTGCTCAGAGATGGCGGGCAGGATTGCTGATCGGTCTGTCCAGGTACACGGCGGCATGGCGCTGATGCGGGGCTTCAACCTGGAGCGCTTCTACCGCGACATGCGCCACTATCGCATAGGCGAAGGCACGTCAGAGGTTCACCGCATGCTAATTGCACGCGACCTGTTCAAGTAGTCAAAACAACTATCTGCCCGCGATCAAGGGCACACACGGAGGTAGACATGCATAGAAGAACAATGATTACAGTCCTGGCCCTGTCGTCACTGGTCGGTATCAGCAGCACAGCCAAGGCATTGAACGATAACACCGCCGAATGGCCCGACAAGCCCGTCAAACTAGTCGTCGGATACCCAGCCGGCGGGCCGAACGACACGATCGCACGAGCAATCGGCCATCAATTGACGATGACGTACAAACAGCCCGTGATCGTGGAGAACAAGCCCGGAGCCAGCGGGAACATAGGAAGCGAATATGTCGCACGCGCAGCACCGGACGGCTATACCGCCATGCTTAATGCGACCACATTTTCCATGGTCAACGCTTTGTATCAAAAGCTGCCTTTCGATGCCGACCGCGACTTCACACCCATTTCCATGGTGGGGACCAGCACGCTGGTGCTGGTCGCAAACCCCGATTCATCCATCCATTCGTTACAGGATCTCATCGACAAGGCCCGACAGCAGCCCGGAAAAGTTGCATTTGCATCCACAGGCATTGGCTCCAGCCCCCATCTGGCCGGCGAGATGTTCAAGCAGATGATGGGGTTGGACCTCCTGCACGTGCCCTATAAAGGAAGCGCTCCAGCAATAACCGATGTGATAGGAGGGCGAGTACCCATCATGTTCGAGGCGTTGCCTTCCGCCGCGCCTTTCATCAAGAGCGGTAAATTGCGCGCCATCGCGGTGACAGCGGGACAGCGCAGCGCAGCCTTTCCCAACATACCTACCATGGCCGAAGCAGGGATGCCTGATTTCGAGATTACTGTCTGGTGGGGGGTATTCGGCCCCGCCGGAATGCCCCCCACCCTTGCGAACCGCATGAGTGCCGCAGTGAACGCAACTTTGGACACGCCAGACATCAAGGCCCAGTTCGCCGCGCTGGGCATCACTCCAGCCGGCAGCACACCGGATCAGTTTCGATCCGTCCTGCGCGCGGATATCAAGAAATACGGCAAGATAATCAAGGAAGCCAATATCCATGCAAACTAAAAAAAATGGAATCACCCGCGGCTATGCCAGTACCGTGGGCGGCCAGGTGCATTATGCAGAGGCGGGAGAAGGAACACCATTGCTGCTGCTGTCTGCCACGCCCCGCACTCATCGGTGTTATCTGCCATTGATGAAATTACTGGCGCCCGAACTTCGTGCCATCGCCATCGACATGCCTGGCTTCGGCAACTCGCACGGGCTGCCCCAACCTCTGGACGTGCCTGCGCTGGCCGAGTGCGTGATTCATTTCATGGATGCCATGCATCTTGAAAGCGCTCATGTCTTTGGACTGCATACTGGCAACAAACTGGCCGCCGCCTTGGCTTCGCAATGGCCCGATCGGATAGATCATCTCATCCTTGCTGGACAGTCGCATAGCATCATTCCCGATATGCACGAGCGCAACAACGCGATCCAAGTATGGTTCGACAAGTACAAGACTTACTACGAACCGGATGCGGCAGGCGCGCATCTCGTGCGCGATTGGCTTTGTGCTCAAACCAATATGAACGCGATCTGGTGGCCCGCACAGCTTCTTAATGGCAAGGTCATCACGCCCGCCGACATCGAACACGCAGAGGCCCGCGCCATCGATTTCGTCCAAGGCTGGCGCAGTGCGGTTCCCGTCTATGAGGCCGTATTCGCCTTCGACCTTGCCGACGCATATCGCCGCATTATGGCACCCACCCTCGTGCTCGAATTACGAACTAAAGGTGAATCAGATATCGCCGGTCAAGCCCAGAAAGCTTGCGCGCTCATTAGGGGATCGCATGCGGCGTCACTAATTGAAGCTGACGGTCTGGCCCTGGAATATCGGCCTGGAGAATTTGCCAAACCGATACTGGATTTCCTGAACCATAGAGAGGTTGTTGCATGATTGTCGAATTTGAACGCCGAGGACATGTAGGCGTGATCACCATGGCGGATCAGCCCAAGCGTAATGCTCTCTCGGTGACGCTGATAGAGGGCATGCTCAAGGCCATAGCATCCAGCCGGACCGAAGGTGTACGCGCACTCGTATTGGCTTCATCCGCATCGGTCTATTGTGCCGGGGCTGATCTCTCTGCATGGAGCAAGGAACCGCTGGATTACACCGAGGCACCGCCCAAAAGTCCTTTCGACCTATTCGAGGCCCTGACCAGAGAAACCCGGCCCGTCATCGCTGCGGTTGCGGGCGGGGCATACGGAGGCGGCTTCGAGTTAGCCCTCTGCTGCGACCTTATCATAGCGCACGAACAGGCATTTTTCGTGATGCCAGAACTTGGTCATGGCGTACTCCCCAACACTGCACTGGCCCGTCTGCCGTCGATCATTGGCATAGCCCGCGCCAAAGAGCTTGCTTTCACGCGTCGCAAACTGGGTGCAATCGAAGCACAGCAAATCGGTTTGATCGCACGCAGCACCGCCGGGGATACAGTACAGGAGGCGGTTGACATGGCGGAAACAATTGTGGCCACGGCGCCTCCCACAGGTCTGGCCGAAGCCAAAGCACAATTTGAACGGTGGATTCAGACCGATTGGTCCTGGGCGCGCGGTGGACGGGCCCGGACCAACCCCGAGGAACGCGCTGAAGGCACGAGGGCTTTCGTGGAGAAGCGGAACCCTGATTATGAGCGCTTCTGGCGCGCTCAATGATGGATACAAAGCGATGAACTCCATAGGCAGAAGAATGGACAACTCTCCCTTCGATGGACCTGGCCCGCACCAGGAATACTGGCGCAAGCTGCAGCAGGGGATATTCGAAATCCAGACGTGCAGCACCTGCTCGCTATCTTTTTTCTACCCCCGCGCCATTTGCAGGCATTGCGGCAGCGCCGAACTGTCCTGGACGCGCCCACGCAGCCCCGCCAGGGTGTACTCCACCACTGTCGTGCGCAGGAAACCACACGATGGCGGAGACTATAACGTAGCGATCATCGAATTACAGGAAGGGCCTCGGATGATGGCCCGTGTTGAGGACCTTGATCCTGAGTTGGTTCAGATCGGAATGGCAGTGGAGCCCCGCATCCGCCAGGATGGGAACGTTCCGGTGCTCGTGTTCGTGCCCACAAGCGAAGGAGTCTCCCATGGATAACGCATTACGCGGCGCCGCCGCTATCGTGGGGGTAGCCACCGCAGGCATAGGCGAGGCTCCTGGGCGCACATCGCTGGAACTGATGGCGGAAGCAGTGCATGGCGCCCTGGCCGATACGGGGCTCTCCTTGAACCAGGTGGACGGCCTATTCTGCAACACCTCCGTGCATTCCCATCCTGCCCTATCGGTTGGCGAATACCTTGGCCTGCAACCACAGTATTCCGAAAGCTCCAGCCTCGGCGGCTCATCCTTCATCGGCTATGCCCTGACGGCTGCCATGGCTTTACACCTGGGCTTGTGCAACGTAGCGCTGATCTGCTACGGCAGCAACCAGCGCACAGCGCTGGGGCGCCTGGCTGCCAAAGGCGGCTCACAGGATTACGAGGCCCCCTATCGGCCTCGCCACCCTATCACTAGTTTCGCCTTGGCCACGGCCCGCCATATGTACGAGTATGGCACCACCCGCGAACAGCTCGCATCGGTCGCCGTTTCCGCGCGCCAATGGGCGCAGCTCAATCCCGAGGCCTTCATGCGCGATCCATTGACGCTTGCCGACGTACTCGGCGCGCGCATGATAAGCGATCCGATCACTGCACGCGATTGCTGCCTGGTTACGGACGGAGCCGGGGCAATCATCATGGTTCGGGCCGAGCGCGGTCGAGACTTTCCGCATCCCCCAGCCTACTTTCTTGGTGGAGCAATTGCGCATCGGCACATGCAAATCGACCAGATGGACGACCTTACAAGCACCGCCGCAGCCGATTCCGGCACGCGCGCATTCAAAATGGCCGGGCTCTCACCCAAGGATGTGGACGTGCTGCAGTTGTACGACGCCTTCACCATTAATATTCTTCTCGCACTAGAAGACCTCGGCTTTTGCCGGAAGGGAGAAGGCGGCTCCTTCGTCGCCGAGGGCCGCATCGCGCCAGGAGGATCGCTGCCCGTGAATACGAACGGAGGCGGCCTCTCTTTTTGCCATCCAGGCCAATATGGGATTTTCACTTTGATCGAGGCCACAAGGCAGCTTCGTGGCGAATGCGGAGACAGGCAGATCGCCAATGCCAAAGTAGCGCTCTGCCACGGCAACGGCGGAAGGCTGGCAAGCCAGACCACGGCGCTCCTGGCCAGCGAAGCCTGAACACTAATGGACCATGCAACGGGATTATGAACAGTGAAAATATTGCTAGGAGCACCGCCATTCACAAACCAGCCACCGGCAAGCCCCCACTGCTTCGGGCCGAGATGCGTGAGGGTGTCAAATGGTTGATCTTGAACCGCCTTTCGGCTGCCAACGCGATCAATGCGCCAGTTCAGCGCGCGTTATCGGATGCCCTCAACAAAGCGGTCGCGGATGATAATGTCGTTGCGGTAGTGCTCGCATCCGCAAGCGAACGCATCTTCTCCGCAGGCGCAGACTTGAAGGAATATGCCGATCTTGCCACCGAAACGGCTCGCCATCGGCGCCGCGAACTGCTCGGAGAGACGATGCTGCGAATCGCCAGCTTTCCCAAACCCGTCGTGGCGTGCGTAACCGGCAAGGCCATAGGAGCAGGATGCATGCTGGCTTTTCTGTGCGATGAGATTATCGCAGGCAAAGAAGCGATATTTTCCCTTCCGGAGGTACGCCTGGGAATGGCCAGCCCAATCGCCGCCGCCATCGCACGCCATCGGGGAGGCCGAGAGACGTTCCAGACGATGGTGCTGCGTGGCGATATTCTGGACGGCGCCAGTGCAAAAGCCAAAGGCGTGGTAGACGTACTTTCGGGCACGGACCCATTGGCGGACGCCCAAGCGCGAGCCCACGCCTTGGGCGCCCAGAATGCATCAGCCTATGGGCACACGAAAATCTGGGCCTATGCCGAGATCAGAGCGCATCTTCGCTCGGCTCTGGCCGCGTCGGAGGGGCTGGACGATCCGGCCCCCCAAGAAATCGGCGCGTAAACGCATCTCACCCGAGGATCTATGCCTGCCAAGCGTCCCGCGCACATCCCGCAACAGGCCCAAACAATGCCCGCTGTTGGCTAGTGATGCCCCCCAATAGATGAATTTAGCAAAAATACGGTACTATCCCGACTCGTCCATGGCCCTCGTCCGTCAATGGCGTGGCAGTATCGTATAATTGCGTTTCTTCTCCACGCCCAGGCATCCAGCGCCAGGGCGATCCCCCAAAGCCCGGGTGGTGAAATTGGTAGACGCAGGGGACTCAAAATCCCCCGACGCAAGGCGTGCCGGTTCGATTCCGGCCCCGGGCACCACTTAAAAATCCTCTGAAAATTCAATCATTTAGAAGATTTCTCAGTACAAGCCCCGCACCGGGGGATTCCCTTAAAATTGGGCTCTACCCCATAATCGGGGGATCCGGACATTCTTCAAACTCGGTTAATCACACCATTCCAACCGCACTGAGCCAAGACCCGCATGCGGTAATTCTCAAAATTCCTGAAGCCATACGCCGTTCCCGCCTGAAAAGACGGGACACCCCAGCATGCGACCCACTTCGTTGTCAGTCTATACTTAAGCCAGGCGATAAAATGCATGCTACGTGATTGGACCTGAAATAACCATTGTTGATGGAGGCTGGACGTATCTGGACCGATATGACCACAAGATTGCCGCCTTTGAATCAGCTGCGCGTCTTCGAATGCGTAGCTCGTCACGAAAGTTTTACATCTGCAGCAAAAGAACTGCATATAACGCAAGGGGCTGTTAGCCACCAAATGCACGCCCTGGAGGATTGGCTGGGTTTCAGGCTTTTCGATCGACATAAGGGACGGCTTCAGATAACGAGTGGTGGTGCTGCCTACGCCAAGGCTTTAGGTGCCGCATTTTCTGAGGTTACACGTGCCACAGAGGAGCTCGTCTCTGTGGGCTCGCACCAGGTACTGAATGTTCGGGGACATACGACTTTTTTTACTCACTGGCTCATACCGCTACTGCCGGGCTTTCAGAAGGATTGTCCGGGCATCAGGGTACGGCTTGCCGCCAGCGTTGAATGGGTTGATTTTGAAAACGATCAGGCAGATGTTGGTATTCGATACGGTGATGGAAAGTGGGAAGGCTTGGGTAGCGACCTCCTGTTCAGTGATGAGCTGACGCCTGTACTATCGCCACAACTTGCGGCTCGTCTTTCACAGCCACTTACCGCAGAGGCTCTGCTAACCTTGCCGCTTCTACATTCCAATAGGCGCCCCAATCACTGGCGAGACTGGATGGACGCAGCTGGTTGTCTACGTCCGCCAACTGCAGGTGATATGTATTATGAAGACCTAAGCATCATTTATGAGTGCGCAATCCAGGGGCTAGGGGTTGCATTGGGCCAACGCCGATACTTGGAACGTGAGTTGGCCCAAGGAAAATTGATTGCACCTTGTTCCTTTGTTCTGAAACGATCTCGTGGCTATCATCTTGTGTACCCGAAATTACACGCGGATGACACCAAAGTGGTGCAGTTCAAAAGATGGTTACTGGCTCAGATTTAATTTTGTTTGATATTGGCCTGCTCGATGATTTTTGCCCATTTGGCACTATCCTCTTTAATTAGGCGTTCAAACTCTTCAGGTGTTCCGGGCGTAACGGTCGCGCCCATTTGAGCCAGTTTTTGGCTGACAGTCGTATCCCGCTGCACTTGCCTGATGGCGTCATTTATTTCTTCGACTATCGCTCGTGGAGTCCCCGCCGGAACAGTGACTCCAAACCAGTTTGTGACGTTGTAACCCTCAAGTCCAGCCTCCTGCATGGTTGGAACATCAGGAAGCAGGGGCGATCGTTGATTGCCCAGGACAGCCAGGCTTCGAAGGTCTCCGTTCTTGATATACGGAAGTGCCTGAACGAGACTATCGAACGTGACGGATACTTGGCCACCGAGCAGGTCAGTGAAGCTGGGACCGCTACCCTTATATGGAACATGCACCATATCTACGCCAGCAACATTGCAAAAAAGTTCGCCGGCTAAATGTGGCGCCCCACCGACGCCGGACGATGAATAATTGAGCTCGCCTGGTTTCTGCCTGGCTAGCGAGATAAGTTGCTTCACATTCTCTACAGGGACCGATGGGTTTGCTACGAGCACAAAATCGACGGCGACTGCTTGGGCTACGGGTTCGAATGCGGTAACTGGATCTATGTTCATCGAGTACAAATGTTGATTGACTGATAGATTGCCCATTGTTCCCATAAAAATGGTATATCCATCTGGAGCTGCACGGGCTGCCGCTTCTGTCCCAATCACTCCTCCAGCGCCCGCCCTGTTATCGACAATGACTGGCTGGTTCCAATATGCCGCCAGCTTTTCGGCAAAAATGCGGGCGACAATATCGGTGCCGCCACCAGCCGGGAAACCGACAATCATCCGGACCGGGTGTTCGGGATATGAAGTGGTGTTCGGGGCGGAGGAAGCCACGCTGGCTGTGACGAGCGTACAGCATGCTATCAAGCCTGCAGACCAGAGGATGGTACGCACATGAAGGTTAGAGGTGAGTGCCATAAAGGTATGTCCTATGCCTGGTCTGCCAGAAAAGCTTTGGCCGAGGCCACATCCAGCAGGGGATATACATCCATGTGTGCAGGTATGATGTCAGCCCATTCGTTCATGAAGCGATGCAAGGTCTGTGTTGAATCTACATCGAACAACGCCACAGCTCCGCGCCCAACACGAGCGTAGACTGATTTACATTGTCCAGAGTCGAGCAAGGGCTGCATCCAATCCCAGTATTTTTCCCTGCTTTCAATAATTGTGGTGGGACGTTCTGGTCGAGGTGTACTGATAACGAGAAATAGCATCTTTGTCTCCAGTCTGGTCTCTATTGATTCCTGGCGTTGGCAGCGATACGTTGATATTTGGCTACAGAGGCTTCAAGGTACCGGCCAAAAGCTTCAGATGATTCACTTGGCTTTGCTTCAATCCCTCGTTGAGCGAGATGGTCTTGAACAGAGGGGTTGTTCAGTACTTTGGATATGGCAGCATGCAGCCTGGCTATAACGGGTGCTGGTGTGCCGCTGGGTGCAAGCATTCCATTGAATGTTTCATCTTCAAAGCCAGGCAACCCTGCTTCGTCCAGTGTTGGTATGCCAGGCAGCAATCGGGATCGCGTCTTTGTCGTAACTGCGAGCGCCTGCAGTTTTCCGCTTTCGACATTGGGGCCCGCGGTGCTGACTTGATCAAACATGGCTTCAACCTGTCCGCCCATTACATCCATCAAGGCCTGACTATTGCCCTTGTAATAAACGTGCAGGAATTTTGCTTTGGCTTGATCACTAAACAGCTCAGCAGCGATGTAGCCGGTAGATCCCAGGCCGGAAGAGCCAATGGAAATTTCGCCTGGATGAGTGCGGGCCTTTTGAATGAATGCCTGGATCGTGTTTTCTGGCCTGTTTTTAGGCGTAACAAGCACCATTGGGATACTACAGGTTTGGGTAACAGGGCTGAAGTCCGTAATAGCGTTATAGCCTGCATCGGCTATGAATTCGGGTACAGATGCAAAAGTATTGGCGATGGCCAGCAGGGTATATCCGTCCGGTTTTGCATTACTGACGTAGCGGGTTCCAATGGTGCCTGCCGCGCCTGCTCTGTTTTCTACAATTACAGGTTGGCCCAGCTCGTCATCAAGGCCTTTGGCTATGATGCGGGCCAGCATGTCAACCGTGCCTCCAGCGGCTACTGGAACCACGATTGTGATAGGCCTGGCTGGATAATCTGCAGCATCTTTTTCGGCTGCACTGGCACTCATACCTGCAAAAGTTGCGGTAAGCACCGCGATCATACATAGTGGTTTATACATAAGTCTCCTCACTCAGAAGTCGTAGAGCCTGGCCGGGTTATCGACCAGTATTTTTTTTGCTACTTCCAGCGTCTGGGCCCATTCCAGCAGCCGTGCCAGGGCACGTTTGTTGTCTTCCTTCCTGAAAGGCGTGACTTTTTCTGGCGCATTTCTGGCGCCCCCAGCTGTTCCAGGATGAGGCCAGTCTGTACCCCAGAGCACCTGGTTTGCATTGGCTTCAATAAAGGCCTGTGCCAGTGGCGTGACATCTGTATAGTCTGGCTCTTGAGAGATACGATACGGTGCGGACAGTTTGATATAGACGTTGCCTTTGCTTAAGTTGTCCAGTAACCGCTTGAATCCCGGTTGTGAAATACCCAGATGAGCGTCAGGCCGGCCGAAATGATCGATTACCAATGGAACCGGAAGTTCTTGTATCAAGTCTGCCAACGCTTCAAGTACGCCAAGATTGGTGTACGTTTGCACGTGCCAGCCCAAAGGAGACGCTTTACATGAAGCAGAGAGCAAAGCGTCCTCAGCTACTTTGGGATCGGATAGTCCGGCTGTTTCCAGGTTGATACGCAGTCCCCGTACTCCCGCATCATGCAGGCGCCTTAACTCGCTTTCAGGTGCGTCTGGATCGACAACCGCCACACCCCTTGCGGTCGCAGTGCATTTCTGTAGGACTGACTCCAGGCAGCGGTTGTCATTGCCATAAGGGCTGGCCTGAACTATGACCATCCGTTCGACGCCCAACTCCTGATGCAGATCCTTCAAGTCTTCAAGGCTTGCCGGCGGCGGCGTGTATGTTCGTCCTGGAGCAAATGGAAACCGTTCGGTATTACTATCGAAAACATGAATATGGCAATCGCAGATGCCTGCCAGCTCAGTGGCTTGCCTGATTGTTCCCAGCATAAGCCGCCTCTAGCTCGCGTATGAGGGATACCCCCCCGGTTCTGCTTCCAGCAAGCGAAGTAGCGCGTGCCACTCCAATTCGCCATAGGGCCGTCGCGTTCCGGGTTGGTATAAGTATGCGGAGCGCTCCAATACGTCTTTGCCAGGGATAGACAAGCCGCTTTCTCCGACGCCCATGGCGTCGACCTGGGCTCTGCATGCCAGTTCCAGCTGATACATCAGGTTGAACGCCTGGGGTACCGAGGCGGCGCAAACGAGCAAGCCATGATTTCGAAGAATCATGGCGGAATGCGATCCAAGATCCCTGACGAGGCGCTGTTGTTCATCTGCTTCGACTGCAGGGCCTTCAAACTCATGATAGGCAATGTGTCCATGAAAGCGGGATGCCGTTTGAGTCAAGGGCAGCAGGCCGCATTGCATTGCCGCGACGGCCATGCCTGCACGAGTGTGGGTGTGAATGATGCAGCGAACGTCCGGTCGTGCACGATGAATACAGCCGTGAATAATATAGCCAGACTTGTTGATGCCGTAGTTTGTATCAGGCTTGCGGATGACATTTCCTTCCAGGTCTATTTCCACCAGGCTGGATGCAGTGATTTCTCTATACAGCAATCCATACAGATTAATAAGAAGATGTCCCTCCTTGTCCGGAATCTGTGTAGTGATGTGGTTATAAATGAGGTCTGTCATGCCATAACGGTCCATCAACCTGTAACAGGCTGCTAACCGACAGCGCTCCGCCCATTCTGAGGCGCTGATTTTGTCTTTCAACGTGGGGAAATTTGTGGTGTAGCCCTGGTCCTTCACATGTTGCTCCTTCCTTCATGGAATATAGAGTTGTCCACAATGAGTTCAACTCATGGGTAATCCCATGAGTTGAGATATGGACTTGACTTAAATTAATTTTAGGTTGGGAGAAGAGCTGCGGCTATGGAGATATTCTCAATTATTCATGAGAAAAACTAATGGCTTTTACGAAAATTTAAATGATTGGCGAGCTTGTGGTTCGGTATTCTTGACCTCAAAACGGTCCATGCTGGTATACATACCAGGGAGAGCTAAATACTTGCGGCCGGATTGTCGCTTGCATGCATTGTCTGCACAGACCAGTCCGCCGGCGTCCGGTGTGCTTAGCCCTGCTCCTTGGCGCTAAACTTTCAATCGTAGCGGCTGCGGCGACTTTTGGGAGAACTGGCACGCAACTGAATCGACGCATGATGATGCTGCTCGGAGCGGGTAACCCTGTCACGGCGATGACCGGTCAAGAAGATGGCCCCGTGGGAGTCCGGTCACACCCCCTGCAGCGGCGCAGCGCCCTCTTCTCAGCGATAACGAGATATGGGAAACATTCTGCAGTCGTCCGCCCGGCCGAGCGGGCTACGGCGGCGCCTGGATCGGCGAAGTGCGCGTCGCGATCGCAGCCACGGGCGATGGCGGAGTCGACCAGTGGTATGAGGCCTGGACGGGTCTGGCCGGCAGGCTTGCCAGCGCCGGCGACGATTGCACCGCAAAAAACCATAACAGCGCCCACGAATCGTATATGCGTGCCGCAGCGTATTTCGCCAAGGTCGACGATACGGGCAGGCCCCGGCCCACGTTGATCTGCACCAATGGCTATGATTCGAACATTCAAGAGATATTCTTTGCGCATGCCCCCGCTGCCCTGCGGCGCGGCTACAACTGCCTGCTCTTCGACGGTCCCGGACGGGGACGGGCCCTGTACAAGCAAGGCATCCCGATGCGGCCCAATTGGGAAACGATGCTTACGCCAATGGTGGACTACGCCCTGACCCGGACTGAGATCGACCCACGGCGGACGGCGCTGTTCGGCTGGAGCTTCGGCGGGTTTCTCGCGCCGCGCGCCGCCGCCGCGTTCGAGCATCGAATCGCCGCCCTGATCGCCGACCCCGGGCAAGGCAATCAACGCGATTCCATCGCGTCCATGCTGCCCTTGACGGCGGAGCAGAAAGCGGCCTTCTCCGACATCGACCCGCACACGCCGGATGGATTCATCGAGAAGATCGGGGCCCACCCGATGATGCGCTGGAAGATTTTCCAGCGAGCTTTATGGGTGCACGGCGCGGATGCCGCGCAGCCGCTCTTCCATATTTTTGGCTGTTTCCTTCACCTGCCCGACAAATTGGGCCACGATCAGCGAACGCGGGCGTTTAGCGAACAGGAAGCGGGGCTCCACGGCTATCATGGGCTCGAAACGCCTGGCACGAGTTGCGGAAATGCGCCGCTGCGTCCGCGGGTTCGGCGGAGCAACCCTTGCCGCCTATTTCTGCGGCGATTTCGCCGGCGCGGCCGGGGAAGGTGTTTTTTTGAATGTGGCGGGGCCCAGAGTCTTGCAGGGATCGGGCCTCTGGGCCGCGGGCACGACCACGTTGCGGTCATATTCCGCCCGGGGGGCCGGCTGTTCCGTATAGCCGACGGCCAGTATGCCTTTCTCGGGCAGCCAGCGCGGCACCCCTTGGTCCTTGCGTACATGGCCGTTGCCGGCCAGCAGCACCAGCGGCCGGCCCGGCGTAACGGCGCGCCGTATCAGCCAGGCCATCGTCGCGTCGCGCGCGATCTGGGCGACGGCCATGCCTTGTTGCAGGGATGCGGGCAGCATGCCGCAGTGCGCCTCGGCGACTTCGTCGACCTGGCGCTTCAATAGATCGGGCGGCGGGCCATCCCGCAAGCCCATGCCCAGGAGCTCTTCCGGCGTGAATACGGCGCCCAGCCCTTCCCTCATGGCGCGCCCGGCATCGGCGCGCGATAAATTCACCGCAAGCAAGGGCAAACGGTATTGCAAAGCCAGCTCGATCACCGGTTGGTAATAGGCCCAGTTCCAGCCGGACTTGCCGGGCGATGCCAGGTCAATCACGCAGGCGGCGTCGCGGCAGGATTGCATCGCTTCATCCAGGGCCGGCTGGCGCTCGCGGTCGAACTGTTCCATGGCGACGGCAGGCCGCCAGCCGGCCCGCAAGGCGCTCGCCATCGCCTCGGTGCGCAGGCGATGGCCGTCCGGGTTGTCATGGACCTCGCCCAACAGCACTACGGCGTGCTTCGGCAAGCTATCCGCCAGGCCTGCGCCGCCATCGCCGAAAGCGCCATCGGCCGCGGGGGTCACGCCGCAAGCGGACAAACCCGCCAGCGGCAAGGCGGCGGCCATGAGCAGGCGAGCGAGCCGCCGGGCGGCAAACGATGATGGTGCGCGTAAATTCAGAGGAATCATGCCGGTATGCTTTGAATACTTCGAATGCGTTGAATGCCGGGGGCGCTTTGGATGCTGTCAAAGCGCTCTTACATGGCGGCCTCGACATGGCGGCGGCATCCGCCGCCTTTCCGCATTATCCATCAAAGCAGGCACAGGCGAAGCAAGCACAGATGAAGTAAACACAAACGGCTGGCAGCCGCTTGAACGGCCCGCCATGCGACCGCCGGCGCGGTCAGGCCAAGGATACCCTTGCCTGGTGCTCGGCGACCCGGCCGGTGTCTTCTTTCCACTGAAAGCGCATTTCCCCGCCCTGCCGCGGCGTCACGTCGAAGCGCAGGTAGGGGTTGGCGGCCAGCGAGCGATGGTAGACGGCCTTGATCAGCGGCCGGCCATCGAGCGTCGCCTCGAAGGCGTCGATGATGCGTTGCGGAGGCGTGGCGCCGCCGCCGTCCTGCGCGAGGCCCGTCGTCATGGGATGATTGATCATCGTCAGGACTTCGCCGGGCGCGCCCGCCTTCCAGTTCTTGGGCATGCGCACCCGCACTTGCATGTCCGTCGATCCGTCGGCGGGCGCCGCCGGCGCAATGCAGCCGCTGGTGGTCACGCGGACCTCGCGTTCGGCGACGATCAGCCGGCCGTCATGGCTGCGCGCCAATGCAATGACGGTCTGGGACTCGCTCAAGCGGATGCGGGTGGCGATGTTCAGCGGCCCGATTTCAGGCCCGAACTCGAAAGACGCCACCTCGGCGGTAGGGTTGCGCGGCGCGAAAAGCTCGACGCTGCGGATGCCTGCGGCGGCGTCCGATTTGATGGATACCGGCACGGAAGAGCCGTCCTCCGCGACCAGGGGCAATTCAATGCTCAGGCCGCCAGTGGACACCGCGGCGCCGCCGATGCGCTCGCGCAAGGCCTGCACGCGCCGCCATTCCTGCGCACGCAGCGCGGCCGGCAAGGCGAGTGCGGCCAGGCCCGCCGCGGCCGCCTGCAGCACGCCGCGGCGCGTTGTCAGCCTGCCGCCGGGCATGATGGCCCCGCCGGGACGAGACGATACATCGATCATGTTTCAGCATCCGCAATAAAACGCCGCGACCTCGCGTAGGCAAGGCGTGCGCCGGCCATGATGGCCAGGGCGGCGACCATGGAACTATAGGCGAGCGTGGACAGCCCTGTCAGCCCTTGCCCAATGGAACAACCCAGCGCCAGGGCGCCGCCCGCCCCCATCAGCGCCCCTCCCGCCATATAGCGGGACATTTGCCGCGGCGATTCGAAGCCCTGCAAGCGCCATTCCCCGCGCAAGAGCGCGGCGACCAACGCCCCCGCGAGCACCCCCAGCACCACCGCCACGCCAAAGCGCAGGCTTACGCCCGTGGCGATCATGGCGTACTGTATCGTGTCGCCGATAGGCGCGACAAAGGTCAGCGACGCCACCGGGACGGGCTCGAAATCGTCCGCGCCCAGCCAGCCGGTTGCCAGCCAGCCCGCCGCCACCAGGATGCCTATTATCGCGCCGCCCGCGAGGTCCGGCAGCCCGTCGCGTAACGGGCGGCGCCGGAATGCGAACCAGGCCAGCCCGGCCGCCGCCGCCCAGACGACCACGGAGCGGAAGACGCCGCTCGGCGCCACCCCCGCATCGAGCGTCACCGGCGTCAGCCCCGCCAAGAGCGCCCGCAGCGGCGCGGCCACGCCCGTCAATGTCATGTGAGCGGCAATCCCCAGGCAAATCAGCACGACGAAAGAACGCAGATTGCCCTGCCCCAGCAATACCAGCGCGCGGGCGCCGCAGCCATTGGCCAGCGCCATGCCGTAGCCGAACATCAAGCCGCCCAGCGGCAGCAGCAGCCAGGAGAAGGCCGGCGCCATATAGAGCGAGCGCGACAGGTCGACCAGGCCCGCGCCGGCGAGAAGCTGCGTGCCCAGCAGCGCTGTCGCCAAAGCCAGCGCGAAGGCCTGCAGTTTGTAGCCGCTGCCGCCCGACCAGTATTCCCGCAGGCCGCGATGCAGACAGAAGCCCGTGAGTTGGCCGCAGGCGCCGAACACCACCCCTATGAGCGCGCCCAGCGCAAGCACCAGTTCAAAATGTGACATGCCCGATATTCAACGATGTGGTTACGGCCGGCCCGTATAGACAAGGCGCAAGGCGCCGCCGCTTAAACCCGCGTCCCCCAGCAATCGAGGGCTATCGCGTTATACCACGCCGCACCGTAGTCCGCCTCCAGCTTGCGGAACGCCACGTCCGCATCCTTGGGGCTGACGCCGCCGGACAGCTCCGCCAGCTTGCCTTCCCGCACGCCATAGGTGTGCGCCACTGAAATGCCGTAGTCGGGCGCAATCAGGCTGTAGCAAGTATTGGTGAAGAATGCCTCGGTAGGTTCTTTGCCCGCCAGGTCCGCCACGATAGCCGCCGCCGCCACCTTGGCCTGGGCGTTCGCGCTGAAACCGGATTTGGGCATGGGCGCCGCCACCGTGGCGTCCCCCACCACATAGATGCCCGGCGCCTGCCGGGATTCGAACGTTGCGGGGTCGATCGGCACCCAGCCGCTTTCGTTGGTCACCCCCGCGCGCTCGGCGATCGCTCCCGCTTTCTGCGGCGGAATGATATTCAGCACGGAGGCTTTATGAATCTGGCCGAATTCCGTCTCAACCGACAAGGCCTTGGCGTCCACGCGCACGACCTTGCCGTCCTTGGCCAGCGGAACCCATTCGATCATGCCGCCGTAAAAGCGCTTCCAGCCATCCTGGAACAAGCCCTGCTTGGAGAATGCGTCTTTCGAATCGAGGACCAGCACCTTGGACTTGGGCTTGTTGTGCTTCAAATAATGCGCCACCATGCTGACCCGTTCGTAAGGCCCCGGCGGGCAGCGGAAGGGATTGGCCGGCGCCGCCATCAGGAAAACGCCGCCATCGGGCATCGCTTCAAGCTGCTTCTTGAGCAAAACGGATTGCTCGCCGGCCTTCCACGCGTGCGGGGCCAGCTGCGCCGCAGCCGCATCGTAGCCTTCCAGGGCATTCCAGCGAAAGTCGATGCCGGGCGACAACAACAGCTTGTCGTAGGCCAGCTTCCGGCCGCCGGCCAGGCTGACCGTCCTGGCATTTGCATCGACCCCTTCCGCGTAGTCGTGGACGACATTCACTCCAAGGGCGCGCAGCTCGTCAAAACCGTGGCCTTGCTGTTCGAAAGTGCGCAGGCCGCCGAAGTAAAGATTGGTGAAAGGGCAGGTGTAGTAACGCTGGGCCGGCTCGACCAGGGTGACGTCGATGGAAGGGTTGCGCCGCTTGATGTATTTGGCCGCCGTGGCGCCGCCGAAACCGCCGCCCACCACTACCACGCGGCCTCCTACCGGACGCGCATACGCCGGCACGGACAGCAGCAGCGCCGCCGATGCCCCCGCTTTGCCCACTGAAGCCAGCCACTGGCGCCTCGAAATCTTGATGGAACGATTCATCTTCTTCAGTCCTTCTTGCCGGG
>Ga0180220_1001062_pt1 | contig 22538 bp, 19 predicted proteins | sample eDN5th37CBELigBY_FD_151335 | JGI IMG/M metagenome (GOLD analysis project Ga0180220, IMG submission 151335) | Enriched backyard soil microbial communities from Emeryville, California, USA - eDNA 5th pass 37_C BE-Lig BY (version 2) (version 2) | ecosystem: Environmental > Terrestrial > Soil >...
GCTGGACGAGCTCATCGTGGCGCTCGTCCAACGCCTTCCACAGGCGTTCGGTGACGGCATTCGGTGCGGTGGTCATTGCATCTCCCCCTCACAATAGACATCTTCCATCCAGCATCGTCATTGGCCCCGACGATGCCAGTGGGTTCTCAGAGAAAAGCGGCCGACGCGATCGCGTCGGCCGCCGAAGATTAGCGCTGGTGCAGGCTTGGGTCGAGCGCGTCGCGCAGCCCGTCACCGAGGATGTTGAAGCACAGAATCACGATGAAGATCGCAAATCCTGGCGCGAGGATGACATGTGGCGTATCGGTCATATAGCGGCGGCCGGCGGCAACCATCGCTCCCCATTCCGGCGTCGGAGGCTGTGGCCCCAGGCCGAGGAAGCTCAGGATCGACGCCGACAGGATCGCTGTCGCCAGCTGGAGGGTTGCGTACACGAGCACCGGCGCAAACGAGTTCGGCAGGATGTGACGGACGATGATCCGCGAATCCCCCGCCCCGACCGACTGCGCGGCCTCGACGTACGTTTCGGATTTGGTGCCGAGGACCGCGCTCCGGGTGACGCGGGCAAAGACCGGGATCGAGCCGATACCGACTGCAATCATCACCTCGTAGACGCCCGGTCCGAGCGCGGCGACGATTGCGATGGCCAGCAGAATGCCCGGCAACGCCAGCAGGATATCCATCACGCGCATGATCGGGTTGTCCAGCTTGCGGAAATAGGCGGCGAGCAGGCCGAGGGTACCGCCGATGCCGAGTCCCAGTCCGACCGCCAGAAAGCCGATCGTCAGCGAGATCCGGCCACCGTGCAGGATGCGGCTGAGGACATCACGCCCTAGCTCATCGGTGCCGAACCAGTGGTCGCTGGACGGGGCGAGCAGGCGTGCGCCGGATTGCGCCTTTTCCGGATCGTACGGGGCCAGGATCGGCGCGAGGATGACTGCGATGATAATCAGCAGCAGCAGGATGCCTGCGCCGGTCGCGAACCGATCACGGGCGAGCATCCGGTACCAGGCGCGAGACGATTGCCGAGGTGGTTCGCCCTGTTGAGCGCGCAGGTTGTCCCGCGTTTGGTCAGCTTGTGTCGCGGTCATGACAACCTCACTCGCGGGTCAATCAGCCCATACGATACGTCGACGATCAGATTGATCAGGACGAATGCGCCGGTCAGCACGAGGATCGGCCCCTGGACCATCGGGAAGTCGCGGTAGTTGATCGCGCCGACGATCATGCGGCCCATGCCCGGCCAGGAGAAGATCGTCTCGGTCACGACCGCGCCACCGAGCATGAAGCCGAACTGCAGGCCCATGACAGTCATGGCTGGCAGCAGCGCGTTCTTCAGTGCGTGGCGGTAGACAACGACCCGGTCAGCCAGGCCCTTTGCCCGAGCGGTGCGCACGTAGTCGCGGCGCAGCACTTCCAGCATGCTGGAGCGCACGACGCGAGCGAGCGCGGCCACCTGGAAATAGCCGAGCGTAAACGCCGGCAGGATGATGTGTTTCCAGCCATCAATGGTCCAGAGCGGGCCACCACGGCCGGAGATCGGTAACCAGCCGAGCTTTGCGCCGAAGAGCCAGATGGCGATCAGTCCGATAAAGAAGATCGGGAACGAGATGCCGAACAGCGCGCCGGCCATCGACAGCTTGTCCCAGATCGTGTTGCGCTTCACCGCTGCGATGACGCCGAGCGGGATGGCGACCAGCGTCGACCAGACCTGCGCAACGAGAACCAGCTCCAGTGTGTTGAGGAACGTATTGCGGATCTCGGTATTCACCGATCGACGTGAGACGAGCGATCGACCCAGATCCCCCTGCACCACATTCTGCATGTAGGTGAGGTATTGGACCGGCAACGGTCGGTTCAGTCCGAGCTGCTCACGAATGTTCTCGACTACCTCTCGCGGGGCAGTCGGGCCGGCCACCATCTCGGCCGGGTCTCCCGGCGCGATGTGCACGATCATGAAGACGATGATCGATGCACCGAGCAGCACCGGAATGGTCATGAGCAGCCGGCGGAGAATATAGGCTCCCATGGAGGCATCCCGTCCTGTGTGCCGCGGCGGCAATGCCGCCGCGGCCTCGGGCGTCGATTAGCTCTTCAACGAAACGTCAAGCAGCTTCCACGAACCCATTGAGTACAGGCCGTAGTACTGGAATCCCTGAATGTCGTTCTTGCGGACTCCGACGAGCTGATATGGGTGGAAGAGCGGCATCCAGAAGGCCGTCTCCATGACGCGCTTCTGAATGTTGTAGTAGTCCTCAAGCCACTCCTCTTCGGTCTCGGCCTCGCGGGCGTCACGCAGCCACTGGTCGACCTCGGGGTCGGAGAAGCCGAAGCGGTTCGGCGCGGGCTGGTTGTCTGAGAGGAAGTAGAACATCAGGATCTCGTCTGGCGTCGAGTGTGGCATGTTCATCAGCATGATGGTGTGCTCGCCGGCCGCCAGCCGGGCCCAGATAGCTGCCTCTTCGATCATGACCGATTCGGCCTCAATGCCGACATCAGCCATGTTGCTGGAGAAGAGTCCCATCATCTCCTGGTTGGTGTCGTTGGCGGTGACGTAGAATGGGATCGTCAGGCGGACACCGTCCTTCTCGCGGACGCCATCGGAGCCTTCAACCCAGCCGGCCTCGTCGAGGATCTGGCGGGCCCGATCGGGATCATAGGCGTAGCCGTTCGCCTCAGCGTCGGGCCAGGCACCCTTGATCCATGGCGCAACCGGTCCCCAGGCGACCACTGCATATCCGTAGAGCAGCTCATCAACGATCTGCTGGCGGTTGATGGCGTGCATCACCGCGACACGGATCGGCTTGTGATCCTCGTCGAGGATATCCTTGCGCAGGTTCATGCCGAGGTAGCTTGTGGAGCCGCCTTCACCCTGGATAATCTCGATGTCGTCGTTGGATTCCAGATTCTTGGCTTCGTTCTCCGGCATCGACGGCACGATGTGAACGCCACCAGACTCCAGCTCGAACACACGCGTGGTGTCTTCCGGGATGATCTTCATCACCAGCTTGTCGACATGCGCCGGGCCAGCGTTCTTGTAGGACGGCGGACCCCAGGTGTACTTATCGAAGCGCGTGAACGACGCTTCAGCGCGTGGTGCCCAGTTCTCAAGCATGAATGGGCCGGTGCCGTCGACCTTCAGCGTGCCGTAATCTGCCCCGGCCTCTTCAACGAAGCTCTGGTTCAGTACCGCGCCGAAGCCGCTGCCGAGGTTAATCAGCAGCTCGTTGTTGCGCGCCTCAAGCGTCAGGACGAGCGTGGTGTCGTCCGGCGCTTCGACGCTGGCGATACCAGCGATGCGGTGCTTGGTCGGCGAAGCCGTCTCGTCGTCCAGCCAGCGGTCGATCGTGTACTTGGCGTCGGCAGCGGTGAACGGATCGCCGCTGTGGAACTCGACACCGTCCTTCAATGTAAAGGTGTAGGTCAGGCCGTCGTCCGACACCTCCCAGGACTCAGCGAGGCCCGGGCCGATCGTGGCCATGTCGTACTCGACAGAGACGATCGTGTCGTGGATCTTCAGGATCCAGTCGGTCGCGATAACAGCCGTGACCTTGTGCGGGTCGAGCGAATCCGGCTCGCGGTCGTGGCCGAAGATGAGCGTGCCACCCTTGGTCACCTCACCATCGCCCGAATCCTCGCTCTCGCCGGAGTCTCCGCTATCCGACGTGGCGTCGGCTGTGTCGCTGGTCGCCTCACCGGCCGGCTCAGTACTGGTGCCTGAGGAGCTGCCGGAATCACCGGTATCAGCCTCGTCCTCATCGTCGCCACCGCAAGCGGCCAGCAGGCCACCCAGCACCGGCACGCTGACACCGGCAACAGCCAGGCGCTGCAGCAAGCTGCGCCGCGTCAGTGCGCTGCGCATCGGCAGAAGCGATCGCAGAGTTCCGTCGTCTTTCATCAGGATGGTCTCCCCACTCATGACGTTGCCTCCTGTAGCTGCAGCCAAAAAGCTGAGTGCAGCGTCCAGGAAACGCTTTCGTCTTTCTCCCACTTCAAGGTATCCTACGAACGCCATGACCAAAATGTCAACGATGATGCTGCCCCTTGCGCAGCACATATTCCGCATAGCGGCGTCCTCAGATCGATCCAAACCACGACTGATCTGACGCCATTCGGGACAGTCTGTCACGGGCAGGCGACAATCCTCACTTGCGCACGCGCCAGCAGCGCGATAGAGTGTACGTACACCCTGCGTGTGATTGACAGGCAGTCACATCTTTACGGCTCTCGTAGGGCGGTGTACACTACATCTTGCGGTGGTCGCGAACTTGCACTACAAGATGTGCCACCGCCGGTCTGTCGCAGCATTCAAGCGGCAGATCCCCCGGGACATCTCAAACGGGGCTATCGGCAACGGCAGGGCGCAATCCGGTGAGGTGTACGTACATCAGCCGGGAACTGCTGGTCGGTACCACTGAGGTGAAGCAGGTGTAGTCGAGAACCGGGTGTGCGGGCGAGGCGCAGCCCATTGGAAACGCTCGGCGGCGTGGTCAATCCGTTTTCAGATTGCTTGCGCTGGTTGTGAGGAGATCGTTGGATGGCTGACTCTATTCATGAGACTGATACCGGTACCGTGACGAATCACGCCTTTGCGCCGGTTCGTCCAACCGCGCACGAGCGGCGCGGGACGGGTCTGCGCGTTGAGCGCGTGTTCACCACTGCGGGAGGCGATCCCTACGATAGCATCGAGTGGGCTCGCCGCACCTCGCGCATCGCCAACCCGGACGGTTCGGTCGTCTTCGAGATGGAGGATGCCGAGATCCCGGCCAGCTGGTCGCAGGTCGCGACCGACATCATGGTCTCCAAATACTTCCGTAAGGCGGGCGTGCCGCAGTATGACGCCGCGGGCAACGCGATCCTCACCGAGGACGGCTCCCCGGTGCTCGGACCGGAGCGCTCGGCCAAGCAGGTGATCAACCGCCTGGCCGGTACCTGGCGCTCGTGGGGCGAGGAGTATCACTACTTCGCCAGCGAGGCCGACGCGGCGGCCTTCGAGGACGAGCTGCGCTACATGCTGGTGCACCAGATGGCTGCGCCGAACTCGCCGCAGTGGTTCAACACCGGCCTCAACTGGGCCTACGGCATCACCGGCCCGAGCCAGGGCCACACCTACATCGATCCACTCACCGGCGAGCTGCGCGAGTCCGACGACGCCTACTCGCGCCCGACCCCGCACGCCTGCTTCATCCAGTCGGTCGATGACGATCTCGTCTCCGAGGGCGGTATCTTCGACCTGGTCACCCGCGAGGCGCGCGTCTTCAAGTACGGCTCTGGCACCGGCTCCAACTTCTCGAAGCTGCGCGCCGAGGGCGAGCCGCTCTCGGGCGGCGGCACCTCATCTGGCCTGATGAGCTTCCTGAAGGTGTTCGACCGGGCGGCCGGCGCGATCAAGTCGGGTGGCACCACTCGCCGCGCGGCCAAGATGGTCGTGCTCAACATGGACCACCCGGACATCGAGACGTTCATCAACTGGAAGGTGCTGGAAGAGAAGAAGGTCGCGGCGCTGATCGCGGCCGGCTACTCCAGCGACTTCAACGGCGACGCCTACGCGACCGTCTCCGGCCAGAACTCGAACAACTCCGTCCGCGTCACTTCCGAGTTCATGAAGGCGGTGCAGGACGACGCCGACTGGGATCTGACCTGGCGGACGAACGGCAAGGTCGTCCGCACCGTCAAGGCGCGTGACCTCTGGAAGCAGGTGGCCGAGGCGGCCTGGGCCTGCGCCGATCCGGGCGTGCAGTTCGACACGACGATCAACGACTGGCACACCGCGCTGGGCTCTGGCCGAATCAACGCGTCGAACCCGTGCTCCGAGTACATGTTCCTCGACGACACGGCCTGCAACCTGGCTTCGCTGAACCTGATGAAGTTCTACGATGCCGACAGCAACACGTTCCGCATCTCCGACTACCTGCACGCGATCCGTGTCTGGACGATCGTGCTGGAGATCAGCGTGTTGATGGCGCAGTTCCCGAGTCCGGAGATCGCCCGTCTCTCTTACATCTTCCGCACGCTCGGCCTCGGCTACGCCAACCTCGGCTCGCTGCTGATGACAATGGGCCTGCCGTACGATTCCGAAGAGGGTCGCACGATCTCGGCAGCACTGACCGCGATCCTGACCGGCGAGTCCTACGCGACCTCAGCCGAGATGGCCCGCGAGCTGGGCCCATTCCCCGGCTACGGCGAGAATCGCGAGCACATGCTGCGGGTGATCCGCAACCATCGCCGCGCCGCCTGGAACGCACCGGCTGGTGACTACGAGCAGCTCTCGGTGCTGCCGGTCGCGATCAACCCGGAGTTCTGCCCGGACGATCTGCTCAAGGCTGCCCGCCACTCGTGGGACCGCGCGCTGCTGCTCGGCACCGAGCACGGCTTCCGTAATGCCCAGGCGACGCTGCTGGCTCCGACCGGCACGATCGGCCTGCTGATGGACTGCGACACAACCGGCGTCGAGCCGGACTTTGCGCTGGTCAAGTTCAAGAAGCTGTCCGGTGGTGGCTACTTCAAGATCGCCAACCAGTCGGTCGCTCCGGCGCTGAAGAACCTCGGCTACAACCCGGCACAAGTGAACGACATCATCCGCTACGTCCTCGGCACCCTCAGCCTCGACGGCGCGCCGCACATCAACCGCGACTCGCTGCTGGCCAAGGGGCTCAACGACGCTGACATCGCCAAGATCGAGAAAGCGCTGCCGGGCGTCTTCGAGTTGCCGTTCGCCTTCAACGTCTGGACGCTCGGCGAGGATGCACTCGTCCGCCTCGGCCTGACGCAGGAGGAGTGGACGAAGCCGGGCTTCAATCTGCTCCGCGCGATCGGCTTCAGCCAGCAGCAGATCGACGAAGCCAACGATGTCATCTGCGGCATGCAGACGATCGAGGGTGCGCCGCACCTGAAGGACAAGCACCTGCCGATCTTCGACTGCGCCAACCGCTGTGGCAAGCATGGCCAGCGTTTTATCCATTACATGGGCCACGTCCGCATGATGGCGGCGACGCAGCCGTTCCTGTCCGGCGCGATCTCGAAGACAATCAACATGCCGAACGAGGCGACGGTCGCCGACATCGAGAACGCCTACCACGAGTCGTGGAAGCTCGGCATCAAGGCGATGGCGCTGTACCGCGACGGCTCCAAGCTCTCGCAGCCACTCTCCAGCAAGTCGGACAATGCAGCCGAAGCGGAGAAGGATGAGGAGGCCGACGAGCGCGCCGCCGAGATCGCGGCGCTCAAGGCCGAGCTGGCCGAGATGCAGAAGATCGCTGCCCAGCTCGACCCGGCCCAGGCGGCCAACCCGCGCACCGTCACCACCAACTTCCGGCCGACCCGCCGGACGCTGCCGGCCAAGCGCGGCGGCTTCACCCAGGAAGCGCGCGTCGCCAGCCACAAGATCTACCTGCGCACCGGCGAGTACGACGACGGCCAGCTCGGTGAGATCTTCGTCGACCTCCACAAGGAGGGCGCGGCGATGCGTTCGCTGATGAACTGCTTCGCCATCGCCGTCTCGAAGGGTCTGCAGTATGGTGTGCCACTGCAGGAGTTCGTCGATACGTTTACCTTCACGCGCTTCGAGCCGCAGGGCATGGTCGATGGCCATCCGAACATCAAGATGGCGACCAGCATCATCGACTACGTCTTCCGCGTCCTCGGGCTGGAGTACCTGAACCGCACCGATCTGGTCCAGGTTCCGCCGCAGGAATCGGCGACCAACTTCGGTGAGATGCTGCCGCCGGAGGCCAAGTCCTCGGCAGCACCGCTCGCAGCCTCCCCAACCGCGTCGCCGGCCATCGCGCCGACGAGCGGCAACGGCAACGGTCGCGCGCATGTAAACGGCAATGGCAACGGCCACAAGAACGGCAGCCACGCCGCGCCGAAGGTCGAAGCCCAGGCGCAGGCACAGGCTGAGACCGCCGCACCACAGGCCAGCGTCGCCACCGAACCGGCCCCGGCCCCGGTGATGGACGGCGGCGTGAGCCAGCAGCTCTCCAGCATGATGGGCGACGCCCCCTTCTGCGACGTCTGCGGCCACATCACCGTCCGCAACGGCGCCTGCTACAAGTGCCTCAACTGCGGGAACAGCCTCGGCTGCTCGTAGGACGAATATAGCCGTACAACGCACCTGCCCGATCCTCGCAAGGGGATCGGGCCGGTGTCTTTGTGTAGCGGAAACTGATCATCGGAGAGGCTGGCCGGGATGATATTCGCCTACCAATCGTCTATTGTTGGGACAACGGGATGACTCAACTCAACGAAGAGGCCAGCATGAGTGAACTGCATCGCATCACTATCAGCCCCGAGCAATGTGGCGGACGTCCGTGCATCCGCGGAATGCGTATACGCGTAAAGGACATCCTTGAACTACTCGCGTCGGGCGCGAGCCAAGAGGAGATACTGAGCGACTATCCGTACCTGGAAGCGGGGGATATTGCCGCGGCGTTGCAGTACGCGGCTCAACAGATTGATCACCCCGTGTTACGCAGCGCTTGATGCGATTTCTCGTTGATGCTCAACTTCCTCCAGTGTTGGCTCGATGGCTTACTAGCCTTGGTCATGAGGCTGAGCACGTTGCCGATTGCGATCTGCTCGTAGCGTCCGATCGTGTGATTTGGGCTTACGCACTTGCGAACGGGTCGGTGATCATCACGAAGGATGAGGATTTTGCTGTTCGTCGGATGATGGAAGCATCCGGGCCGCAGGTTCTCTGGATTCGACTTGGCAATACCACGCGTCGAGCTCTTTTGGTATGGCTAGAGCCGCTACTCCCACTTGTTCTGGAATCACTATCAAGAGGCGAGGTGCTCGTCGAAATTACCTGAGCGATGTCGTCGCGTTGCATTGTTTTGCGTGGGCGATGATTTCTCGGATCGTCGCCCGAGCAGATGGACCGTGTGGCCGGCAAGCAGGTGATAGCGGTCATCAAGTTGACTGAGGTGATCATCACCTCCGACAGAGCCAGAGGTTCATCACCGACCCCCACCCCCTTCATACGGCGCAACCCGCAACGACACCGCACTCCCCGGCATGCCGCCATAGCCGAGCGCGATGATGTCCGCAGGCGTCACCGGCTCGGCGCGCATCAGGAGCGGCAGGTAGAGGTCGCCGACGGTGGGGCCGAGGTACATGCGGGCTGAGGCGAGGTTGAGGATTTGCACCGGGCCGACGCGGGCGAGCCACGACATGCTGCCGCGCGTGGGTGCGCCGGAATGGACGAGCGTCGCGCCGATGTCGTCGAGCGCCGCCAGCACCGGGTCGAGCGGGTCGATCGGGTTTCCACCGGCGACGAGCACGACGCCAGCATCGCCAGCCAGCACGTCGCGGAAGGCGGTGGCCACGGCAGATCGCTCGTGCGGGACGCAACGCAGTTCGCGAAGCTCAGCGCCGAACCAGACGACCTTGCGGGACAGTGCAGCCTGCACGCGGTCGCAGTGCTCGGCGGGCGTCTCGCCGACGAGGATGGCCGCGACCGGGCGCGGAGCGAACGGCTGCAGCGCGACGAGCGGGCCGGTTGCCGTCCTGCAACGCTGCTCGATGGCGGCGACCTTCTCGGTCGTTGTGACAATTGGCGACACCTTGACGCTGGCGACCGGCGTGTCGACATCGACCGGCTGCAGGTCGATCGTCGTGTAGACGGTGATGTCGCCGACGCTGTTGATGGCACGCAGCAGGTCGGCGTCGATGCGGACCAGGCCACGAGTGCGAGCGACGAGATCCACTCGGCTCTGGTTCGGCTCGCGGATGTCGAGGTGCGCGCCGCAGATCGCCGCCGCGATCAATCGCGCGGCATCGTCCTCGTGCAGATCACCGGCCTCACGCTCAACGAAGTGAAGCTCTGGCGAAGCGCATTCATGCAGCGTGTCCTGATGCGCCGGATCGATGACGGTGCCCTTCGGCAGGCGGAGCGCGCCGGACTGATCGCGGACGTCGTGCGCCAGCACCCAACCGGCCTGAGCTGGCGTGATGTCGGCCGGGGCGAGTGCGTGCGCTTTCAATCCGACTCTCCTTCTGCCGCGGCTTCAGGTTGGCTCAGTACAGCAGATCTGGATCCTGCTGCTCGCGGACGATCTCTTCGAGCGCGGCGAGGTCGCGTTGAATGTCCTCGCGGGTCATCTCCGGCGTGATGTCGAGCAATTCAACGATCTCCAGCTCGAATGCGTCGACGCCGTAATGGTCGACATCGGCGCGGATGCGGTGGTCGAACACGCCGGCTGTGCCGGTCGAGCGCGCAAACGCGATCTTGTTGCGGATGCTCGGCAGATTGGGCGATGCGGCGAGCAGCGCCTTGCCCGTCTCCTTGTTGACGATCCGGTAGACGCCGGCTTCGGTGTGTGTCTCCTTGTACTGATCGCGCAGCTCTCTTCGTCGCGTGCGATCGGTCATCGGTGCTCCTTCGCGCTTCTCTGTTCAGCTCCCGACATTTCCTACCACGCTATCGCGCTCACGCGCTACTCTTCGCGACGGCAGTTTGTGGTGTGTTGCGTAGCACCGGTCTGGCTCTTTACGCCCAGGATGCAGATCGATAGCAAACGAAAGGCAACGTCCGTGTACCGCGATCCGCAGGTGAATTTCTATGTGCGTGATGTTGAGACGTCGGTGCGCTTCTATGTTGATCTGTTCGGCTTCGCCGAGACGTTTCGCACGCCGGAGTCGGGGCCGCCGGCGCATGTCGAGCTGCGTATGGGTGGGCTGATCCTCGGGCTTGCCTCAATCGAGTCGGCGAAGCAGGTACATGCAATCCCGGCCGGTGATGGACCGGCACGCGCTGAGGTCTGTCTCTGGACCGACGACGTCGATCACTCCTACGCTGATCTGCTCGCCGGTGGCGCGCAGCCGATGACCGCGCCGCACGACTTCCTCGACGGTCGCCTGCGCGCCGCTTGGGTCGTCGATCCGGATGGCAACCCGGTGGAGATTGTTGCGGAAGGGAAGTCGGGGTAATGGGTAGATTGAGCGATAGTTCCATGCGTGTTTCAGGATCATTCGTAGCTGGTCGTCAGCGCTAACGTGTCGAGCTCGCGGAGAAAAGAAACGAGGATGGCGACGGCGGCCTCGGTCATCGCCTGGCCTTCCTCGGCCGAACAGGGCGCGTCGTGCTTGAAGGCGTCAATCAGCAAGACGGGCAGGTCGGTGAATGTCGTCGGTTCGGTATGCCCGGCGTGGTCGCCGTCGCTGCGCATCCGGTCGCGATGCCCCCGGGATTCGGGACGCGCTTGCCCAGAGAACCGGGATGAACTCCCATGAAACCGGGATAGCTCGTGCCCTACTTTGGAGCAGGCACAGGAGTTGTGTCGAAGCGTGCAACGGATCACGTAGCCGAGAAGGGCAGAACGCATGCAACGCAGCGAACAGCGACAGAGTCTGGATTCTGAAACGGGTACCTGGGATCGCGTGGCGCTTGGAGGAGGTCTCGCCTTCGGCGTGCTTTCCATCGCGGCAATATTCACCGCGCCAAGCCTGCCGGAGTCAGACGCGCCAGCAGCGGAGCTCGCTGCATCATACGTCGCCAACCAGACGGGCCACCTGATCAGCACGTACTGTAGCGGGCTGGGCGCGATCGCGTTTCTGATCTTTCTTGGTGGCCTGTCCGGTATTCTGCGGCAAGCCATGGGCAAGGGTTCATCAGTCCCGCTCCTCGTCTTTGGCGGTGGTGTCGCGACAGTCCTCCTCATCCTGGCTGCGCAAGCGACCTATGCCGGGACCGCCCTCATCGCGGAGGCCGATGGGGTGACCCCTGCCGTCGTGCGCGGACTTGATGGGCTGGTTCCAGCACTGATGTTGTTCAGCGGTTTCCCGCGCGTCGTCTTCCTGGCGGCCAGCGCCCTCGCCATCATGCAGACGCGGATCGCGCCGCGTTGGGCCGGCTGGCTCGGATTGGCAGTTGCTGGCGTGAATCTCATCGGCACCTTCGCCTACTTCGACATCGACGGCGCTCCCGGTATGTTTGGCTTTCTCGGCGTGGCGCTCTTCACACTGTGGGTCCTCGTGACAAGCCTGACGCTGGTGTTGCGCAATGGCTCGCGACAACCGGTCACCGCACCGCTTGGTCGCGAACCAACGATGCGCTAGTGTTCTCGGGTAATGGAATCGGCCGGCGGTGATCGCTGACAGGTCAGGAGTATCCCCATGCAGCTTCGAGGCTTCATGACCCTGGCCGAGGGCGGGGACGGCTGGTGGCGAGACCGTCTGACCTGGGCACGAGTGGGATGGTCGACGACCACCGTCGCCCTGCTGATACTCTTCGCCGCCAGTCTTCCCGCCTACTATCACCAGCTTGTGACGATCTCTGGCCCGGATACGGCCGATCCGGAGGCGACGCGGGCGGGACTAGCGCAACTCGGCCTCTCGACCAGTGCCTATGCGCTCTTCATTGTCGCCGTCGAGACGGTGCTGTTCCTGGGCTTTCTCGTGATCGCCCTCATCATCGTGTCGCGCAGGCCCGATGAGTGGATCGCCCTCTATACGGCCGCCGCGCTCGTCTGGTTTGTCGCCTCGTATTCGCGCAGCCTCCCGGCTCTGGCAACGCGACATCCGTTCTGGGACGACCCAGTCAAGGTCATTGGCCTGCTGGGTTTCGTCGCTTTCTTCACCCTCTTCTACGTCTTTCCCGATGGGCAGTTCGTGCCCGGTTGGACACGCTACCTGGTCGTCGCATGGCTCATGGAGGAGACGCTCAATTTCTTTCCCCCCGCATCATCCGCCATCGAGACGGCAAACTTCGCGCTCTTCCTGGGGTTGCTCGCCAGTTGCATCGGGGCTCAGGTGTACCGCTACCGGCGCGTCTCGGGGCCGGCCCAGCGACAGCAGACTGTGTGGGTCGTCCTTGGTCTGGTGATAGCGATTGTTGGGTTCCTCGTGTACGGCGTCTCCGGCATGCTGGTCTCATCCGGGGTTGGCGTCATCCTCCATGAACTCATCGGTGGCGTGCTGATGATCGGCTGTTTCATGCTCATACCGCTCTCGATCGGTGCCGCTATCGTGCGTCATCGGTTGTGGGGTATCGACATCCTTGTCAACCGCGCACTGGTCTACGGCGCACTCACCGCTGGGATCGTCGGGATCTATGCAGGGATCGTCGGTGGGGTTGGCGCGCTGGTCCAGTCGGAGGTTGAGCCCTTCGTCGCGTTTGTCGCTACCGGACTGGTCGCTGTTCTGTTCCAGCCCATGCGCGCGCACTTGCAGCGTGGCGTTAATCATCTTCTGTATGGTGAGCGGGACGACCCCTACGCGGTGTTATCGCAGTTGGGGCAGCGTCTGGATGCCACATTGACACCTGACGCCGTACTCCCTGCTATCGTAGATAGCATCGCCGAAACTCTTAAACTGCGCTACGTCGCCATCACACTCGAGCAGGAAGGCGGCGCACCAGTCATTGCGATCACCGGCGTACCATCCGAACCAGCGTTGCACCTGCCACTCCTCTATCAGGGAGAGGTCGTTGGCGAGTTGCAGCTCGCCCCACGAGATCAGTTTGGACCCGCCAACCGCCAACTGCTGGATGACCTCGCTCGCCAAGCAGGGATCGCCGCGCAGGCGGTGCGCCTTGCCGCCGATCTCCAGCACGCCCGAGCGCGGCTTGTGACGGCCCGCGAGGAGGAGCGCCGTCGTCTTCGCCGCGACCTGCATGACGGTCTGGGGCCGCAACTGGCCGGCTTTACCCTCCGGCTCGATGTTGTGCGGCGACTTCTGCGGCACGACCCTGATGCCGCTGAAGCGGTCATCGTGGACCTCAAGGCGCATAGCCAGACGGTCGTGACCGATATTCGCCGCCTCGTCCACGACCTTCGGCCGCCTGCTCTAGACGACCTGGGCCTCGTCGGCGCTCTGCGTCAGGGTGCCGCGCTGCACGCCTCCCCGAATCTGGTAATCAGCATTGAAGTGCCAGAGGCCTTGCCGTCATTGCCCGCCGCCGTCGAAGTTGCCGCCTATCGCATTGTGCAGGAAGCGCTCACGAACGTTGTCAAACACGCGGAAGCGCGCGTCTGTGTCGTCCGCCTGGAGCTCGGCAGGATGACTGACACCATATCTCTCAAGATCGCTGATGACGGGCAAGGTCTATATGAGGGCTGGCAGGCGGGCGTCGGGTTCGCCTCGATGCGCGAGCGCGCGGCGGAGCTGGGCGGCACCTGTCTGATCGAGTCGCAGCGTGGGAGCGGTACCCGGGTACTCGCTCAACTCCCCATTGATGTCGATACACGCACGCACGAGTCGAAAGAGGAGAGATGAGCGGCGAGGACGAACGCATCCGGATTATCCTGGCCGACGATCATCGCTTCTTCCGCGACGGTGTGAGGCTGCTTCTGGACGCGGTCGCGGATACCGAGGTTGTCGGAGAGGCGGGCGACGGTGACGAGGTCGTTGCGCTGGCCGCGCAGTTGCAGCCGGACGTTATTCTGATGGACCTCAACATGCCTGGGATGAGCGGCACCGAGGCGACAAGCCGGATTGCCGCTGCCACACCGCACATCGGCATCCTCGTCGTGACAATGTACGAGGATGACGACTCTGTCTTCGCTGCCATGCGCGCGGGAGCCCGCGGCTACTTGCTGAAGGGAGCGGGCGAGGAGGAAGTGCTACGAGCGATTCGAGCGGTCGCGCGCGGTGAGGCACTCTTCGGTCCGGCGATCGCTCGACGGCTGATGGGCTACTTCGCCAGGCCGCGCATATTAGCCCCTTGGCAGGCATTTCCTGATCTGACCGAACGTGAGCGGGAGATTCTCACCTATATCGCGCAGGGCGACAGCAACGCCGAGATCGCGTCGCAACTCTTCCTGAGTCCAAAGACGGTGCGCAACCACATTTCAAATATCTTCAGCAAGCTCCAGGTCACCGATCGCGCAGAGGCGATTGCCCGCGCCCGCCAGGCCGGATGGGATTCATGATGCATGAGACTGCCGCGCTCGATCGATACCACGAAGTTCCGCAAGCGTGCGGATCGTGGCGTCGAACTCCTACCCGACTTTGCGCCCCGGATCGCACGCCGCGACAGCGCACGGGAGCCGCCGCGGCAGGTTCGGCGACGATCTGAGCAACGCACGGCCAGTTTCGCGATTGATGATCCGATAGACAACAGCTTCGGGTTGCATCTCCTTCTACTGGTCACTGAGCTCTCTGTTCCGCGTCCCGCGTTTCGACGCTATTCGTCGATTCGGCTCATCCAGGTGCCGCGCTTCCAGCCGCGCTTGTCCAGCTCGCGGAGGAAGGGGACGAGGATGGCGACCATAGCTTCAGTCATGGCCCGGCCTTCTTCGGCGGAACCTGCTGCCGCATCGCCGGAGAAGCCCTTTGGCACGGTCCCCTTGAAGCTATCGATCAGCAGGATCGGCAGGTCGACGTACTGGGGCTGCTCCTTCGTGGCCAGATCGTGGCGGGCCGTCTCGGGATTGCTGTAGAGGACCATCGACATCTCGGTGCGGCCGGCGTGGTCGCCGTCGATGTCAAAGCGGCCGGCCAGCATCTCTCTGGCCTTGCCGAAGACGTGATCGACCAGCGCGACTTTCATGTCGTGCTTTTGCGAGAGCAGCCGCGCCGCCGTCTCGGCTGGTGCCGGGTTGCCGTCGTGCGCTGGCACGATGATGAGCTTGGTGATGCCGTGATGCAGCAGCGACTCGCCGATGTCGACGATGATGTTCGAGAGCGTTTCCGGCCGCAGCGAGAGGGTCCACGGCCAGGCCAGATGGTGGTGGCTGACGCCGTAGGCCAGCGTCGGCAGGACGAGCGTGTTGCCCAGCTCTCGCGCGACCGCCTCCGCCCAGGTCTCTGCGGTGAATGTGTCGGTGCCATAGGGCAGGTGCGGCCCGTGGTACTCGGTCGCGCCCAGGCCGAGGATCGCCTTGTCGAACTGTCCCTCCTCGATCGGGCCACCCGTCAACCGCTCCAGCCGCACCTCGGGCGACGTCGGCCGGATAGGATTCGTGGTGTCGGTCATCGTGTTCTCCTTCGCAGTGCGTGCTTCCTGAGACCGCAAGTCGCCTCACGGCGAGGACAGGCCGGGTCCTGTCCGTACGAAATAGTTGCGCACTTCTTCCGTTTCAAACGGGGGCCTACCTGCCCGGTTGATGACACCCCCTCTCCCCACGGGAGAGGGGGCCGGGGGGTGAGGTCAATACGCCAACCGATACAGCGCATTCGCCAGCACATTGATCCCCGGCATCATATCCTCGGTGCTGGTGAACTCGGCCGGTGTGTGGCTGCGCCCACCCTGGCTGGGGACGAAGATCATCGCGACCTTGGCCTTCTTCGCCATCCGCTGGGTGTCGTGTCCCGCCCCGCTGTGCATCAGCTGGTAGGCAATGCCCAGCTTCTGGGCTGCGCCTTCCAGCGTCGCGACGACGCCGGGGTCGGAGATGCAGGGGTCGTGGTCGGCGACGACGCGCCAGCTGACGGCGATGTCGTGGCGGTCGGCGACCTCACCAATCGTCCGTTCGTGCTTGGCGAACAGGCGCTGACGAACCTCGGGATCGGGATGCCGCGCGTCGATCATGAACGTGACCTTGTCGGGCACGGCGGCCGGCAGATTCGGCTCGACCTGCATGTTGCCGACGGTCGTGACTGCTGGACGCCCGAAGCGCAGTGCCGTGGTGATGACGTCGGTGATGATCTCGGCAGCGGCCGGCATCGGATCGCGGCGGGTGTCCATTGGGCGTGCGCCGGCGTGGTCGGAGCGGCCGGTCAGCTCGACGACGTAGTGGCGCAGGCCGGTGATCGCCGTGACGATGCCGACCGGCAGCCCCATCTGCTCCAGAATCGGCCCCTGCTCGATGTGCAGCTCGATAAACGTGTCGATGTCGTTGCGCTCGACGCCGGGGATGTTGTCGGGATCGAGGCCGATCGCGCGCATCGCTTCGCCAATCGGGATGCCGTCAAAGCCGATGACTGTCTCTGTTTCGTCCGGCCCGATGACGCCAGTGATCGCACGCGAGCCCCAGAAGTTGGTCGAGGCGAAGCGGCTGGATTCCTCTTCGCAGAACGACAGGACTTCAAGGGGGCGCTTGGGCGGGCCGAACTGCTCGACCAGTGTGCGCACCGCCGAGAGTGCCGCGACGACACCGAGCGCGCCGTCGAAGCGTCCGCCCGGCGCTTGCGAGTCGATGTGCGAGCCGCTGACGATCGACGCGCCGCCGTCGCTGCCGTCGATGCGCCCCCAGACGTTGCCGACGCCGTCCATCCGCGTCTCCAGCCCGATGTCGCGACACCACTGCTGGACCTGCTCCTGCGCCGCGACCCACTCCGGCGAATAGACCAGCCGTTTGACGCCGGTCTCGCCGTACGCGCCGAACTGCGCGAGAGTCGTCAGGTAGTGCTCAACGATCCCCGGATCGACCTTGATTGGCTGCTCCATCATCTCCCCTTATCACTCGCGTCGCAGGCACGGGCGGCAACCGTGAACAGGATGCCGCCGAGTAGCCAGAACGGATCCCAGAACCACAGGTGCCAGCGCAACTCGCTGGCGCTCAGAGACGCCGCGCGCTCGATCACGCCGACTGCCATCAGCCCGTGCTGAACGAGCAGGGCGATGCTGTAGAGTAGCAGCCCGCCGCCGCCGATCCAGGCGAGTGTTCGCATCAGGCGACGTCCCCATGGCGAAACGAGTGCGAGGGCGAAGACACCGGCGAGCACCTTCAGCTGGCCGGTCACCACCAGCAGCGCGATCATGCCTGGGTCGCGGCGCAGCGTATAGTCTCGCCGATTGTGCTTGCGCCGATCGTCCCCCCGGCCACCCAGGAGAAGCTCATCGCGGCGAAGATCCACGCCCAGGCAGCGGGCGCCTGTGCTGACTATCGGTGTGGTGCGGACTGGTTCAGATGCGCACCCCTCCGATCCTGCCATCGATGAGTCTACGTGGCTCCGATGACGTTGACAGCCCGCCCTACTCCGGCGATGCTGCCGCAACGGCGGAATCGCATGAGTGAGGAGAGGGATATGGCGGATCAGTCAACCGTTCGCGAGATCGAGAAGTATGTGTTGGGCGAGGTCTGGACCTCAGACGAGATCTACACCAACTTGCGCTACATCTGTGACGATCTTGGCTCGCGCTTCGGTGGCTCGGAGAGCGAGCATCAGGCCGGTGAGTTCCTGCTCGGGAAGATGAAAGAGTACGGCCTTCAGAACGCACACCTGGAGGAGTTCCCGGTCTACACCTGGGAGCGTGGGGTCTGCGAGCTGACGATGCTGGCACCGGTCGAGCGCCAGTTCTCGGCGATTTCGATGCCGTTCACCGGCAGCGGCGATGTCGAGGGTGAGATGATCGACATCGGTGAAGGCGAGACGGCGGACTTCGAGCGGGCCGGGGAGGCGATCCGCGGCAAGATCGTGCTCACTGCTGCCGAAACGAACAAGCCCGGCGAGGTGACGCTGCATCGGACCGACAAGTTCCGGTTGGCGGTTGAGGCCGGCGCGATCGGCTGCATCTTCGTCAACAAGAATCCCGGCTTGCTGCACATCACCGGCTCACTCTACGCACAGAATCCTGAAGGCACGGAGGATCGTGACCACGAGGCGGCGATTCCGGGCATCGGCATCAGCCACGAGGCCGGCAGCATGATCCGCAGGTTGGCCGAGCGCGGCACGCCGCGGATGAAGATCCACACCCAGAACAAAACGTATCTGTCACGTTCCTACAATGTCGTTGGCGATATCCCCGGCCAGCACCCGGAGGAGATCATCCTGATCGGCGGTCACTACGACGGCCACGACGTCGCGCAGGGTGCGGCCGATGACGGGGCCGGGACGCTGGTTGGTCTGGAGGCTGGCCGAGTGCTGGCACCGTTCGCCGGCAAGCTGCGGCGGACCGTGCGCGTCATTTGCTTCGCCTACGAGGAGCTGGGTCTGGGTGGTAGCTGGAAGCATCACGAGCGCTACCTCGATGGCGACGAGAAGCTGGTCTTCGCGCTCAATCTCGATGGCGCAGGTCGCGAAGGGAAGGATCAGATCACTGTCACCGGCGACGAGGTGATGGTCGACTGGTTCCGTGGCGTCTCCGGCGACATGAAGCACGCTATGGAGGTGCGCAACCGGGTTGGCACGCACTCCGATCACTTCCCGTTCTTCCGGGCGGGCTTCCCGACCGCGACGCTGAACACGATGGGCTCGACCGCAGGGATGATTGGTCGCGGCTACGGCCACACTGAGGCTGATACAGTCGACAAGGTCACGCTGCGGGGTCTCCAGGGCGGCGCTGCAACAGCCGCGCGCGTGGCAGCCTACCTGGCCAATGTCGAGCCGTTTCCGGTTGAGCGACGCGGCACCGATGCTGTCATTGCCGAGCTGGAGAAGGTCGGTCAGGGATACCACGCGCACCACTGGAGCATCGCAAATCGCGTTCGATAGATCTCTCTGCGCCCCGACCAGAACGGTCGGGGCGCTCCCCAGCTCGCTTGCGCCCGAGCGCTAGAACGAAGCGTGACAGATGGCTGATTACGGGCACGATCTGCAATTCGGCTACTTCCTGGTTCCTGATAACAGCGACCCGGCGGCAGTACTCGATCTGGGCGGCAGACTGGATGCGCTCGGTTATGACCTGATCGGCATTCAGGACCACCCGTACCAGCGGCGCTACTTCGACACGATGGCGCTGATCGCAATGCTGCTGGCCCAGACAGAGCGTGTGCGCATCTTCCCCGACGTTGCCAACCTGCCGTTGCGCTTGCCGACGATGCTGGCGAAGGAGGCGGCGACGATCGACCAGCTCAGCGGTGGGCGATTCGAGCTGGGCCTCGGGGCAGGTGCATTCTGGGATGCGATCGCCGCGATGGGCGGGCCGGTGCGCTCTCCCGGCGAGGCGATTGACGCACTCCAGGAGGCGATCGAGATCATCCGCGCGATGTGGTCCGGCGGACGCGGCCTGCGCCACGATGGCGAGATCTACCGCGCCGTCGGAGCACAGCCCGGGCCGGCTCCCGCCCACGACATGAGCATCTGGCTCGGTGTGCTCGGCCCGCGCGCGTTGCGGCTGACTGGCCGTGTCGCCGATGGCTGGATCCCGTCGATGTCGTACCTGTCGCCGGACGCCAGCCTTGAGCGACAGACGATTATCGACGCTGCCGCGCACGCCGCCGGTCGCGATCCGGCAGCTATCCGGCGCATCTACAACATCAACGGCAGCTTCGCCGATTCCGCAGCAGCGCCATTCAGCGGCAATGACCGCGAAGTTATCGGGCCAGTCGAGCACTGGGTCTCGACGTTGACGACGCTGGCAACCGAGTATGGCTTCGGCAGCTTCATCCTCTGGACCGACCCAACCCCCGAGTCATTGCGCCTGTTCATCAACGAGGTCGCCCCTGCGGTTCGTGAGCGTGTCGCGGCGGTGCGCTCTGCGCGCGGCTGAGTTGGTCGGCTAGTACTCGTCAACGAACGCGGTCAGCAGCCACGAGACAACGCTAACGATGATGCCGCCGAAGAACGCGGCCCAGAACCCGCTGACGTGGAAGCCGGCGTCGAACCAGTCGGAGGCGATGCCGGACGCCAGCCAGAACGTCAGCGTGTTGATCACCAGCAGGAACAGGCCGAGTGTGACGATGATCAGGCAGCAGGAAACGGCTGTCAGCACCGGCTTGACCAGCAGGTTCACGACGGCCAGAACGGCTGCCATGATCAGGATCGCCGAGACACCACGATCGTCGTCGATGCGAATGCCGGGCACGATCCAGGCGGCCACCGCGACCGACGCGGTAATGATGAGCCAGCGAATAATGAAGCTGATCATCGCTCTGGCGTTTCCCTTTCAGTAGCGTCGCTCTGCGCCTGCGCATCGCATCATATCGCGTCCAATAACTAATGAACGCACTATGCGAAGAGCTACTCAGGTGCTAGAGTATCGTAACTAACGTGCGAACGTTCGCGCCGTTTGCGCGTTTTCAAATCGCCTGTGGGGTGGCGACCTGAGCTCGTCAATCGAAGGGGGCTTCATTGAGATCACTCGCAGATGAGTTCCGCGCGTTTATCTTGCGCGGCAACGTCCTTGACCTCGCCGTCGCTGTCATTATCGGCGCAGCGTTCGGCGCGGTTGTGACATCGCTCGTCGAGAATATCCTGACGCCGTTGATCGCAGCGATCTTCGGCAAGCCCGATTTCTCGAACCTGAGCTTCGCGATCAACAACAGCCAGATCATGTATGGCGCATTCCTGAACGCCGTCATCGCGTTCCTGCTTGTTGCCGCCGCGCTGTTCTTCTTCGTCATCAAGCCGTTCAACCTGCTGATGTCGCTGCGCAAGCAGCAGGCTGAGGCGGATCCGACAACACGCGAATGCCCGTACTGCCTGACAGTCGTGCCGATTGCAGCAACGCGCTGCTCGGCCTGCACTTCGGACCTTAAGGCTGCCTGACCTCGTCAGGCCAGCACCAAGTGCGCGGAACGAACCCCGGCCACTCTGGCCGGGGTTCGCTTGTTGTAGCGTGCTTTGGCGTCGGCTCCCGCGCCCACTTCGTTCAGTGGGTTGTCAACGTCAGATTGTCCGATCGGCAGCCTATCTTTTCTCCTGTCATCTACCGCCCAAGGGGCACCCGGCAGTGAGAGATCTCCCACCCGTTTGATGCAGTCCGACGCGGGGGAGATTTCTCGCGTGCGCGCTCGAAATGACAGGACAAGGGGCGGGCTGTCGCGCCAACACGTTCGCCACGTTGACGTTGACAGCCCCCTCAAGAAGACAGAACAGAGTGTCGGCAGCCTCTCCCACAGTCTGACGATTTGGCGCTGGCAAGCCATTGAGTGGCTCAGCCGCCGATGCGAGTCCAGGTACCGCAGCCCTTGGACGTGAAGCCCGCATCACTGGCGCTGATGGTCACCGTCTGAATGCTGGTTGAGAAATCGTTGGCAATGATGCTGTCAAGGTCGCCATTGAAGTCAGATTGCCGCTCCCAGTAGCATCCCTCACTCGAATCGTTGTTGCGCCAGGTGCCCGGCCCAACATCGACATTTACGATCCAGGTGCCGTCACCGAAATCTGCAGTTGGACTGCTCGTGATCGCCGAAAGATCGGACGACCACGTGCCGCATCGTTCTGAAAAGAACCCGGTATCAGTCTCGGCGATGGTCACGACCGCGCGACCCGGATTGATGTCGTTCGCGATGATGTCATCGAGCGTGCCGCCGAAGCCGCTCAACCGCTCCCAATAGCACAAGTCGCCAGAGTCGCCGCTCCGATAGGTTCCCGCCTCGATATCCTTGCCGACAGTCCATGAGCCGTCGGTGAAGGTCTTCGCTTCCGGGCCCGGGGTCGGTGTCAGGATCGGCGGTTCGGTCGGGTTCGGCTCAGTGTCCGGCGTCAGGCTGGAGCGCCAGTCGTAGTAGTGCTGCCCGACATTGCCGGCCTCGACCTGCCAGCCTGCCTCGTTGGCCGGGTTGTAGGTCAGGCAGCGCCGCTCGAAGCACTGCCACAGCACGGTCGTCGGCGTCCCCCCGATCGCGACCTGCGACCAGTACGCCTCGGTGATCGGGTAGCCGGTGGCGTAGTACGGGTTCAGGAACAGCTGCGCCGTGACCAGATTGCCGTTCTCTTGCACCAATCCACTGGAGGTCATGAAGTCCCAGAAGACTGATGCCACCGTGTGG
>Ga0180220_1001063_pt1 | contig 22537 bp, 17 predicted proteins | sample eDN5th37CBELigBY_FD_151335 | JGI IMG/M metagenome (GOLD analysis project Ga0180220, IMG submission 151335) | Enriched backyard soil microbial communities from Emeryville, California, USA - eDNA 5th pass 37_C BE-Lig BY (version 2) (version 2) | ecosystem: Environmental > Terrestrial > Soil >...
GGGCTTCGCCTATCTCAGTTCGCTGCCGGTGTGGTCCCAGGCCCAGCCGGTCATGGAAAACCTGGTCGAGGAACTGCGCCAGTCCAGTTCGGCGGCCGTGCTGGATGGCGATGAGATCGTCTACGTGTTGCGCGTCCCGGCCCACCGCATCATGTCGATCAATCTGGGCGTGGGCAGCCGCTTGCCGGCCGACTGTACGTCCATGGGCCGCGTTCTGCTGGCCGGTCTGCCCGACGAGGTGCTGTGCGAGCGCGTCGCCGCGATGCATCTGGTGGCGCACACGCCTTCCACCATTGTCGACCCCGAGGCGTTGATCGAGGAGATCCGCCAGGTGCGGGTGCAGGGTTGGAGTCTGGTCTCGGAAGAACTCGAGCCCGGCCTGGTATCCGTGGCCGCACCCATTCGCGGCCAGAACGGCCGCGTGGTCGCGGCGCTGAACGTCAGCGGCCATGCCCGCGCCGTCACGTCCGAGCACTTGCTGAAGGTCTGTCTGCCCCGCCTGCTGGCCGCGGCCGCCAAGATCAATATGGTGACCGCGGCGCGCTAGAGCAGTTTTATTCAGGCCCTGACAGTACGCCAAGCTCTCAATAGGAAAGGGGGCGAGCGCTTTACCGGTCGCATCCCGCGGCCTATAAAGCGCTCGCCCCCTTTAGAGCAGCTTAATAATCGGGCTGATGCATGCCTTGCATCGACCGGCTTAGTTGGACGTCCCGGTGGTGACGGGGGTGGGATTGCCGCGGTCGTCGATGCGGTTGACCTTGGTGCCTTCGAGCGACACGCCCGCCATCAGGCCGGCGTTGGTCATCACGAAGCCCACCACGGGTTCGCGCAGGGTGTTCAGGTCGACCGAGCCGTTGGCGCTGAGGTTGGCGACGGCGACCGTGGCGTCCACGCCGGCCGTCCAGCCGTTGCTGGCCAGGAATTTATCCAGGGCTTCCTGGGTCTTGAACACGAAGACGATGGCCTTGGACTGGGCGCCGGCCTGCAGGCCGATCGACCCGCTGGAAGTGCTGTAGTAGCCTTTGTTCTGGCCGCCGACACGCAGCACGCCGTCGCCATGCTCGGCCCCGACGATGAAGCTGCCGCCGATGACGCGCGGAAAGATCAGCACGCCCTTGGCCTGCGAGACCAGCTCGCGCGAATTGGGCGCCACTTCGTAGAGCCGTTTCAGGGTCGAGTCGGCCCGCTCGTTGATGCTGTCGCGTCGCTCGACGCCGCTTTGTTCGGAGCGCGGCACGGTAGTGGTGCAGGCGGTAAGCGCCAGGGCGGCCGTGGCCATGGCGACGGCCGCGAAGAGCGTGCGCGGGGTAGGGAGGGTTCTTGTTTTCATGGGCTTCTCCAGGTGCGTATGCGAAGTGCACATTATGGGTGTGCCGGGCGGAACCTGTCGTAGACCGGAACAGCCCGGCGGCATTTGGCTGATGAGCAAGCGGCGTGCCGCCGCTCGGAAAACCGGGTGCAGCCGAAGACCGTTCGCCGCCGGCTGCGTCCGATCTTACTTCTGCGCCGTCCTGGCCGCGTCCTGGATGTTGTCTCCGACCTTCTCCATTTCCTGCCCGGCCTGGCTGATGGCCTTGTCGATCTCTTTGCCGGCCCTTTCGGCGGGTCCTTCTTGTTCACATCCCGCCAGGGCCAGGGCGGCAAGCCCCATGGCGATGCATTTCACGATCGAATGTTTGTTCTTGAGCATGATTTCCCCTTTCTTGGAGTTGGTTCTGATCGCCGGGGCCGCGCGGGCCGGACGACGCTGGCATTTTCTGTCAGATCGCGCCCATATTCAACGCCCGCAACAATTGGTCTCGCTTTTCTTTAATTATCGCGAATTGACCAGTTTGTCGGTCGAGAAGCGCTCGACCACTTCCTGCTGCGGATCGACCACATAGTCGTCTTCGCCGTGGCGCGCGCGCGTGACCAGGCTCATGCGGTTCATCAGGGCGATGAAAGGCGCGGGGTCGAGCTCTTCGACGTTGACCATGCCGCCTACGTCCCAGGTGCCGTTGGCGATGAGCAGGGCCGCCGCCACGGCGGGCACGCCGGCAGTGTACGAGATGGCCTGGCTGCCGACCTCCTGGAACGATTCTTCATGGTCGCAGACGTTGTAGATCAGGACTTCCTGCGGCCGGCCGTCCTTGACGCCCTTCACCAGGTCGCCGATGCAGGTCTTGCCGGTGTAGCCGGGCGCCAGTGAAGCGGGGTCGGGCAGCACCGCCTTGACGACCTCGAGCGGCACGACCTCCTGGCCGCGCGCGGTGCGCACCGGCTGTTCGGAAAGCAGGCCGAGATTCTTGAGCACGGTGAACACATTGATGTAGTGGTCGCCGAAACCCATCCAGAAGCGGATGTTGGGCACACCCAGGTTTTGCGACATGGAGTGCAGTTCGTCGTGGCCCGTAAGATAGGTGGTGCTTTTACCGGTGACGGGAAGATCCCATTCCTTGCGGTGCTCGAACATCTTGTTGGCTTTCCAGGCGTTGTCCTCCCAGGACCATACGGTGGAGACGAATTCGCGGAAGTTGATCTCGGGATCGAAGTTGGTCGCGAAGTAGCGTCCGTGGCTGCCGGCGTTGACGTCGATGATGTCGATGGACTCCACGCTGTCGAAGTAGGTGTCCATGGCGTAGCGGGCGTAAGCGTTCACCACCCCGGGGTCGAAACCCACGCCCAGCACCGCGGTGACGCGCGCATCCTTGCACGCCCGGCGCCGCTTCCATTCGTAGTTGGCGTACCAGGGCGGGGCCTCGCACACCTTGGCGGGGTCTTCGTGGATGGCGGTGTCCATGTAGGCCGCGCCGGTCTCGATGCAGGCCTGCAGCACCGACATGTTCAGGAAGGGCGAGCCGACGTTGACGACGATCTGGCTGCGCGTGGCGCGGATCAGGAACTTCGTGGCCTCCACGTCCATCGCGTCCAGCTGGTGCGCCTGCAGCAGGCCGGGCTGCTGCATGGCGCCTTTCTCGTGCACCGAGGCGATGATGGCTTCGCACTTGGACAAGGTGCGCGACGCGATGTGGATGTCGCCCAGCTGGCCGTTGTTCTGGGCGCACTTGTGGGCGACGACATGGGCGACCCCGCCGGCGCCGATGATGAGGACATTGCGTTTCATGGATGTGCTCTCTTTTAAGTCAGGTTGATGTCGTCAGGACAAGCTGCCGACATAGTCGTCAAAGGAAAACGCCCGTACCAGGCGCACGCTGCCATCGGTTTCCCGGATGGCGATTGCCGGCATGTCGATGCCGTTGAACCAGTTCTTCTTGACCATGGTGTAGCCGCCCGCATCGCCGATGGAGATGCGGTCGCCCACCCGCAGCGGCGTCTCGAACCGGCCTTCGCCGAAGATGTCGCCGGCCAGGCAGGTCTTGCCGCAGATCTCGTACACGTGCTCGCCATGGCCCTTGCCGATGGGCGCCGTCTCGCGGTAGATGAGCAGGTCGAGCATGTGGGCTTCGGTCGAGCTGTCGACCACCGCCAGATGCTTGCCGCGAAAGCTCACGTCGAGCACGCTGACCTCGAGCGTGGTGGTGTGGCGAACGGCCGCTTCGCCGGGCTCGAGATAGACCTGCACGCCGTAGTCCCGAGCGAAGCGACGCAGGCGGTCGCAGAAATCGTCCACGGGATAGCCGGGTTCGGTGAAGCTGATGCCGCCGCCCAGGCTGACCCACTCGAGCCGGCGCAGGATGCCGCCGTAGCCCTGCTCGACTTCGCCCAGCAGGGCGTCGAAGCTGTCGAAGCAGTCGTTCTCGCAATTGTTGTGGATCATCACGCCGTCCAGGCGGTCGATGACGGACAGGATGCGCTCGGGGTCGGACTCGCCCAGGCGGCTGAAGGGGCGGGCGGGGTCGGCCAGGTCGAAGCCGGCGCGGCTGACGCCGGGATTCAGGCGCAGGCCCTTTGGCTTGCCGCCCGCGCGCGATTCGAAGCGCAGGAACTGGTCGAGTGAGTTGAAGATGATCTTGTCGCTGTGGGCCACGACTTCGTCGATTTCTCGGTCGGCGAAGGCCACGCTGTAGGCGTGGGTTTCCTTGCCGAATTTCTGGCGCCCGAGCTTGACTTCATACAGCGAAGAGGAGGTGGTGCCGTCCATGTGCCGGCTCATCAGATCGAACACCGACCAGGTAGCGAAGCATTTGAGGGCAAGCAGCAGCTTGGCGCCGGAGCGCTCGCGGATGCGGTCGATGACCTGCAGGTTGCGCTGCAGGGAAGCCTTGTCGATCAGGTAGTAGGGCGTCTGGATCATTGATGTTTCAGGGTGAGTCTAGGGCGGGCTTGCGGCCGCGCTTCTTGGGTTCGATGTGCTTCTCGTCGCGATAGTCGATGACCATCGGCGGCTGGTCGGGGAAAGTGGCCACCAGGGCGAGCTGGCCGCCTATGCATTCGACGTAGTGGCGCAGGGTCGAGAGCAGCATGTCGCTGCGCTTTTCCAGGCGCGAGATGGTGTCCTGGCCCACGCCCAGTGCCGCCGCCAGCTCTTCCTGAGTCTGGCCGGCGCGCTTGCGCAGGTCTTTCAGCGTCGTGAGCGCCATCGGTTCGGCCAGCGCCAGCCCGTCGGCGTGCTGGCCGCCGTGCTGCGCCCGGATCGAGGTCGCGTCTTTGTGCTTCTTTGCCATATAGAGGAGGTCTCGTTTTGGACAAGCCGCAAATTATGTCTTAAAGACCATATGGTGTCAAATGCATATTTCAGAAACGGAAAACGCCCGCGGCGTCGTGTGGACGCGGCGGGCGCGGGGTGGGCGGCTAGGATCTGCGGCCGCCCAGGTGTCTTCAGCGGATCAGACGTCGAAGAACACGGTCTCGTTCGGGCCCTGGATGTGGACGTCGAACTGGTAAACCGCTTGGCCGTCTTTTTCGGTGCGCTCGGCGATGAGCGTCTTGCGGCGCTCGACCCATTCAATGCCGTTCAGGACGGGGTCCTTGGCATTGGCCTCTTGCTCGTCCGAGAAATAGACGCGCGTGTGCAGGCCGATGTTGATGCCGCGGGCCACGATCCACACATTGATGTGGGGCGCCATGAGCTTGCCGTGCCGGCCCACGACCGCGCCGGGCTTGACGGTGTCGAAGCTGTACACGCCGGTCTGGAAGTCGGAGGTGCCGCGTCCCCAGCCGCGGAAGCTGGGATCGATGGGCTTGTCTTCCTGCTTGTCGGCGGGGTGGTTGTAGCGGCCCGCCGCGTTGGCCTGCCAGATCTCGAGCAGCACGTCGCGGATCAGCGCGCCGCTGCCGTCGAACACGCGGCCCTCGAGCCGGATGCGCTCGCCCTTGGTTTCGGGCGTGACCAGCACGTTGCCGAAGTTGTTTTCGAAGATGTCGAAGCCGGCCTGCTTGGGAGCCAGGCCGATGTGCACGTATGGACCCGCGGTTTGAGAAGCGGTTTCCTTCAGGTAGAAGGGCTTGTTGAGTTCCCTGAACATTATTTCGCTCCTTGGATGGTGTCTTCGAACAGGGTCGCGCGGCTGCCGCGCACCACGAGGTCGAAGCGGTAGGCCCGGCTGTCGAGCGCGACGTAGGCGCCGCGGTCGAGCTGAGCGATCAGGCTGCGGACCGCTTCTTCGCTGGGGATGGAGCGCACGATGGGACAGTCGGGAATCATGGGGTCGCCCTCGAAGTACATCTGCGTGATGAGGCGCTGCGCAAAGCCCGAGGCGGAGATGGAGTAGTGGATGTGGGCCGGGCGCCAGTCGTTGATCTGGTTGCGCCAGGGGTAGGGACCGGGCTTGATCGTGCGATAGAAGTAGTAGCCGTTCTCGTCGGTCAGGACGCGGCCACAGCCACCGAAGTTGGGATCGATGGGGGCGATGTAGGTGTCGTTCTTGTGGCGGTAGCGGCCGGACGCATTGGCCTGCCAGACTTCGACCAGGGCGTTGGGCACCGGACGGCCGTTTTCGTCGAGCACATAACCATGCACCAGGATGCGCTCACCGATGGGCAGGCCGTCTTTGGCGTAGTTCAGGATGAGGTCGTTGTCCAGCGGGCCGAGCTCGTCGGGAGAGAACCGGGGGCCGGTGATTTCCGACAGCGAGTTCTCGATCGAGATGAGCGACTTCTGGGGCGAACGCAGCACGCTGGTCTTGTAGCCAGGCGTATAGGCGGGCGGGTGCCAGCTGCGGTCGCGCTGCAGGAACTCGCCGAATTGTTCGGTGGGGGTGGTCATGGGGAATCTCCTTGTGGTCTTTGCTGCGTCGTGCAACGACTCAGTGCTGCACATGGTAAGCGTTGGTAATAATCATGTAAATTGAATTAAACGCCAATATTTGATAATTTGTAGTTATTGAATATCGAGCCGCCCGCGCCCTTCGATTCTGCGAAGTCTTCAGGCGGGCGGCAGGCGGGCGCCATGGCATCGATCGATCAGCAGCAGTTCAACAGCCGCATCCGCTTGCGGCACATCCAGTGTTTTGTCGCGGTCGCGCAAGAGCGGCATCTGCGCAAGGCGGCCGAGCGCCTGCACCTGAGCCAGCCGGCGGTGTCCAAGACGCTGGCCGAGCTCGAAGAGCTGATGGGCGCTCGCCTGATGGAGCGCGGCCGCTTCGGCGCCCGGCTCACGCGCGACGGCCAGTCCTTCCTTGCCCACGCCCTGTCGGTGCTCGACGCGCTCGAAGGCGCGCGGCGGGCCATGCTGGACGATGCCAAGGCCACACAGGAAGTCGTCCATGTCGGGGCGCTGCCCACGGTGGCGCCCGACCTGCTGCCCTTGGCGCTGGCCGATTTCCGCCGCGTTTGGCCCGAGGCCAAGGTCGACATCCAGATCGCCGCCAATGCGCCCTTGCTGGACAAGCTGCGGTCGGGCGAAGTGGATTTCGTGCTGGGCCGCATGGCCGATCCCGAGGCCATGGTCGGGCTGTCCTTCGAGCTGTTGTATGTAGAGCCGCTGGTGGCGGTGGCCGCCGCCGACCATCCGCTTTTCCAGGAAACCGACGCGGGGCTGCACCGCATCATCGAGTTTCCGCTCATCGTGTCCACGCGGGGCACCGTGCCCCGCCACAATACCGAAAGCTTTCTGCGCTCGCGCGGCCTCGGCCTGCCGTCCAATTGCCTGGAGACGCTGTCCGTCTCGGTGGCGCGCCTGGTGGCCATACGTTCGGATGCGGTGTGGTTCACGCCCATGGGAGCAGTGCGCGAAGACCTGGCCCAGGGCCTGTTGCGCCGCCTGCCGCTGGTCACCGGCGGCACCGAAGAACCCGTCGGCCTGCTGCGCCGAAGCGAGGCCCAATCGGGACGCTGCGCCGCATCGCTCATGGAGATACTGCGCGAGACGGCCGAGCTGCGCCGCGGCGCGGGACGGGACTGGACCCTCGTTTGACAAACTCCGGCGAGGCTTCTAACCTAGCCGCCTGTGTTCTTTACGTGAATAAATGTTTGCAGAACGAACATTTTGCTTTGGCCCGAGGCGACCGCCCCGGGCTGCTTTACCGCAGGAGATTGTCAATGCGTATCAGTAAAACCTTTCTCGCCGTCGCCCTGGCGCTCGGCGCGACCGGCGCCGCGCAGGCGGCCGACGACCTGAAGATCGGCATGGTGCTGCCCATGTCGGGTCCTTTCGCCTCTTATGGCGAACAAATCCTCAACGGCGCGCGCCTGTACCTTCAGCAGAACGGCGACAAGCTGGGCGACCGCAAAGTCCAGCTGATCGTCAAGGACGACACCGGCGTGGCCCCCGCCGTCAGCCGCCGGGCCGCGCAAGAGCTGGTCAACCGCGACAAGGTCGACGTGCTGGCCGGTTTCGGCCTGACGCCCTCGGCGTTCTCGGTCGGCCCGCTGGCCACCCAGGCCAAGATGCCCATGATCATCATGAATGCGGCCACGTCTTCGGTGACCGAGAAGTCGCCCTACATCGTGCGCACTTCGATGGCGCTGCCCCAGATCACGGCTCCCATCGCCAGCTGGGCGGTGGACAACGGCATCAAGAAGGTCTACACCGTGGTGGCCGACTACGGTCCGGGCCACGATGCCGAGAAGCAGTTCATCGAGACCTTCACCGAGGCAGGCGGCGAGATCGTCGGCCAGGTGCGCACCCCCGTCGGCAACCCCGACTTCGCTCCCTTCCTGCAGCGCGTCAAGGACACCAAGCCCGACGCGGTCTTCCTGTTCGTGCCGGCCGGCGAGCAGGGCGTGGCCTTCCTCAAGGGCTATCAGGAGCGCGGCCTGGCGGATGCGGGCATCAAGCTGATCTCCACCGGCGATCTCACCGACGAGGACGTGCTGGACGCCATGGGGCAGGCGGTGGGCGTCATGACCTCCTTCCATTATTCCGAGGCGCATGATTCCGAACTGAACAAGCAGTACGTGCAAAGCTACTACAAGGCCTATCCCAACAAGCGCCCCAACTTCATGTCGGTGGCCGGCTATGACGGCATGCACCTGATCGACGCCGTGCTCGAGAAGACCGGCGGCGACGCCGGCGGCGACGCCTTCATCGAGGCGGCCAAGGGCCTGTCGTGGGAAAGCCCGCGCGGCCAGGTCACCATCGACCCGGAGACGCGCGACATCGTGCAGGATATCTACATCCGCGAAGTGAAGGATGTGGACGGCAAGCTGCAGAACGTGGAATTCGACCGCGTGGCAGAGTTCAAGGACCCGGTCAAGGCTAAAAACTGACGCGTCCCTGTCGTAGGAGTGGGCCTCGGCGCATGAAGCGTCGAGGCCCATTTTTATTGGCGTAAACCCTAGACTTGGGCGTTAAGCATTGACAAAAAGTAACCCGCTTTTTAGCCTTGTACTATACGGATTAACGATCATTCGTAAATATCTCGATAATCTCTGGAGGAGAACCGATGCGTATCACTAAAGCCCTATTAACCGCCATCATGTCGCTGGGCGTTGCCGCGTCCGCGCATGCGGCCGACGACCTGAAGATCGGCTTCGTTCTGCCGATGTCGGGTCCGCATGCTTCATACGGCTTGCAGATCCTGAACGGCGCAAAGCTGTACATGCAGCAGCACGGCGACACGGTGGCGGGCCGGAAGGTTCAGATCCTCGTCAAGGACGACACGGGCGTCGCGCCCGAGATCAGCCGTCGCGCCGCGCAAGAACTGGTCAACCGCGAACACGTCAACGTGCTCGCCGGCTTCGGCCTGACCCCTTCGGCGTTCGCCGTGGCGCCGCTGTCGGCGTCGGCCAAGATGCCCATGATCATCATGAATGCGGCCACCTCCTCGGTGACCGAGAAGTCGCCCTACATCGTGCGCACTTCCATGACGCTGCCGCAGAACTCGGCGCCCATGGCCACCTGGGCGCTGGCGAACGGCATCAAGCGGGTTCACACGCTGGCCGCCGACTACGGCCCGGGCCATGACGCCGAGAAGCAGTTCATCAAGACCTTCACCGAAGGCGGCGGCGAGATCATCGGCCAGGTGCGCACGCCGGTCCAGAATCCCGACTTCTCGCCCTACCTGCAGCGCATCAAGGATGCCAAGCCCGATGCCATCTTCATGTTCGTGCCCTCGGGCGAGCAGGGCGTGTCCTTTCTCAAGAGCTACGCTTCGCGCGGCCTGGCCGAAGACGGCATCAAGCTCATCGCCACCGGCGACCTCACCGACGAAGACGTGCTCGACGCCATGGGCGATCCGGCGCTGGGCCTGATCACTTCCTTCCACTATTCCGATGCGCACGACTCGGAGCTCAACAAGCAGTACACGGAAGCCTATGCCAAGGCCTATCCCGGCGTGCGCCCCAACTTCATGTCCATGGGCGGCTACGACGGCATGCACTTGATCTATGAAGTGCTCAAGAAGACCAACGGCGATGCGTCGGGCGACAAGTTCGTCGAGGCCGCCAAGGGCATGTCTTGGGAAAGCCCGCGCGGTCCGATCAGCATCGATCCGGAAACGCGCGACATTGTCCAGAACATCTACATCCGCAAGGTCGAGCGCCGCAACGGCCGCCTCGAGAACGTGGAGTTCGACGTGATCGAGAAGGTGAAGGATCCGGGCAAGGCAGAGAAGTAATCTGCTGACTGTCCGATAGCTTCAAACTGGAACCCCGGCGTAATTGCCGGGGTTCTTTTTTTTGGGGGCTACGTCAGAGAATGGGATTGACGTAGCGATGCTGTGTTCGGCTGTATCTGAGTTCTTTAACGCCAGCGGTGGCGGGGCAGTCTTCAGGCGGGCGGTCGGGCGGTTCGGCCTTTGGCCGAACTTCCCGCGTCTACCTCGTACGCGTGGGCGGCGAAAGAACTCGCCCTCAGCGCTACGCGCTTCGGAGCTCAAACAGCTTTCGCCGACTGCCCCCACGCTCCCTTCGGTAGCCCGCGGCGCCCTCCGACGCCCGCCTGAAGACTGCCCCGCCACCGCCGGCTTGCATTTGCGGCTTGCCTTGGGCGGGGAATCCAAGCATAAAAGGGGACCCGATACTCCCTAACCGAGCAATAGAACGTCGGCTTGTATGGCTTGCCCAAATGTAAGCCGCCGGAGCAGGGAGCATTTACGCCGGGCGTTGGAGGGCGCTGCCTCGGACCGCCCGACCGCCTGGCGTAAATGCTCCCTGCTCCGGCGGCGTTTCAAGAACCCAATAAAAGCATCACATTAAAAGTAAGGGCCTCAACCCTTATCCAGCTCGCTCAAGCATTGCTGTTGAGAAAGATCAATCAGCGGGGCAGACCGGCAAGGAACTCCGACACGGCCCGTTCAAAGGCCTTGGGCTGCTCGGCCACGGCCAAGTGGGAGGCGTCTTCCAGCACCACCAGCTTGGCGCCGGGAATCTGGCGCGCCATGGTTTCGGACATCGTGACGGGCGCGCCCTGGTCCAGCTGGCCGGCGATGATGAGGGCGGGCGCCTTTACCTGGGGCAGGCGGTCGGTGGTGTCGACCGTGCCCACGGCGTTGCAGCAGCCCATGTAGCCTTCGGTGTCCGTGCTCACCAGGCGCTTGCGGAAGGCCGCCACGGCGGCGGATTTTTCCTCGCGGAAGCCGGCATGGAAATAACGCTCCATGACCGCGTCGGCGATGGCTTCGATGCCTTTGGCCCGCACGGTTTCGATGCGCTGCTGCCAGACGGCGCGGACGTTGTCGGGGTAGGCCGAGGTGGAATTGGCGACCACCAGGGCCGAAACCAGTTCGGGATGGCGGATGGCGAGCTCCTGGCCGACCATGCCGCCCATGGAAAGGCCTATCCAGACGACGGGGCCGCAGTCCAGCTCGCGCACCAGGCGGGCGGCGTCTTCGGCCAGCTCGGCCATGCTGTACAGGCCTTCGGGGGCGTCGGAGCCGCCGTGGCCGCGATGGTCGTAGGCAACGACGTCGTTATCGGCGGCCAGCACATTGGCCAGGCCGTCCCACATGTCCAGGTCGCAGCCCAGGGCATGGCTAAGCACGATGGTGCGGCGGGCCGCGCCGTTGCGGGCGCGGCGCAGGGTGTAGTGCAAGGCGGGCTTGCTGCGTGTGGACGACTCTTGCCCGATGCCTGGATGCGCGGCGGCGGTGATGTCCGCCGGTTCGAGCGTGTAGCCGATTTCGGGCCCGATCTCGCGCAGTATGGCCATGGCGTGGGTGAAGCCCGTGTTGGCGGCGGGCACGCCGGCGTAGATGGCGGTTTGAATCAGCACTTCTTTGAGTTCGTCGGGGGTGAGGCGGGTGTCTTCCTGGCCGCCCTGCAGGGCGGCGCGCACGTGCAGCTCGAATTCTTCCCAGCGGCCCAGGGCCATGGTAATGGCCAGCACCATGGCGCGGCGGGTTTTCTTGTCCAGGCCGGGCCGGCCCCAGATTTCGTTCCAGGCGAAACGCGTGATCAGTTGCTGGAACTCGGCATTGAAGTTGTTGGCGCGCGAAAGGGAACGGTCCACCCAGGCGTCGCCAAGGATTTCGCGGCGGTTCTTCAGGCCGCGCTCTAGATCGTGATCGATGGGATCGAAGCTCATGTGCTTGCTCGCAAAAAGAAATGAAAAAGATTCAGTGCCGGTCGGGCCCAGGCGGCTTTGGCGAGGACGGCCTTTAGCGCCGGCCACATGCCTCGGCCTTGGCCCGCAGGTTCAGTCCTGGACCAGGTCGGCGCGCAGCTGCGGAATTTGCTCGCGGGCCAGTTCGGCCGCATTGGCGTTGGCCACCAGCGGGTCGAACAGTGCCCGCAGCTGGGCCGGGTCGAGCTTGCCGTTCAGTTGCGCGTCGCCGCTCACGGCCTCGGTCACCACTTCGCCCAGCGGACGCGATTCGGACACGGCCCGGCCGGTGAGTTCTTCCATCAGCTTGTGCGCCTGGGGCTTGCCGATGGCGCCGGCCAGGTAGATGGACACGGCCTCGGCGTAGACCAGGCCTTGCAGGGCGTCGATGTTGCGCTGCATGCGCGCGGTGTCGATGTGCAGGCCCTCGATGGCTTCGCGCATGGCTTCCAGCGCCCCGTGGGTGCTGATGAACAGGCCGGGCCATTCGGCCAGTTCGGCCTGCCAGTTGCCCAGGCCGCGCTCGTGCTCCTGGCCCATGTTGGCGAGCAGGGCGGCGGCGCGCTGCGGCGCGCGGCCCGCGGCCGCCAGGGCCGTCATGCAGGACACGGGATTGCGCTTGTGCGGCATGGCGGTGGAGCCGCCCCGGCCGGCGCCGGCGGGTTCGGCCAGTTCGGCGATCTCGCCCTGCGCCATCAGGCTGAAGTCGGTGGCCAGCTTGCCCAGGCTGCCCGCCAGCACGGCGACCTCGAGGCCCAGGCGCACCCACTCGTCGCGCTGGGTATGCCAGGCGGCGTCGGGCGCGCGCAGACCCAGCTCGGCGGCGACGCGGCGCGCCACGGCGGGGCCTTTGTCGCCCATGACGGCCAGGGTGCCCACGGCCCCGCCCAGCTGCAGCTGCAAGGCGCGATCGGCAGCCGACTTCAATTGACGCCGGGCGCGCACCAGCGGCGCCGCCCAGGTCGTGAACTTGAAGCCCAGGCTGGTGACTTGCGCCGGCTGCATCAGCGTGCGGGCCAGCACGGGTGTGTGCAGGTGCCGATCGGCCAGGTCGAGCAGGCGTTCGGCCAGCGAGAGCAGGGCGCCGTCGATCAGGCGCAGGGCGTCGCGCGTGGCCAGCACCATGCCGGTGTCGATGACGTCCTGGCTGGTGCTGCCCCAATGCACGTGGGTGGCGGCGCTTTCGTCGTCCTCGCCCACGGCCTTGGTCAGCGCCTTGACCAGCGGGATGGCCATGCTGCCGGCGCGCCGGCTGGCCACGATGATGGCCTGCACATCGTAGTCGGCGATATCGCCGTGCCGGGCGATGACACGCGCGGCTTCGGCGGGAATGACGCCTTCTTCGGCCTGCGCCTTGGCCAGCGCCACTTCGAAACGCAGCATGGCCTGCAGGACCGGGGCGTCGTCGAATACCTGGATGATTTCGGAGGTGGTAAGAAAACTGTCGAAAATGGAAACGCTCACCGCGGGCTCCGGCAGGGAAGAAAACAAAGAAGAAGGCCGGCTCGCAAGCCGGCCCGGGTATTGTAGCGGCTGGCCATCGCCCATGTAAGGCGGCGCCGCCGAAGGCCCTTATGAAGAGCCGATCGCCCGGCGCCGGGCGTGCTCCAGCGGTCCGGCCGCCGTGGGTTCGTTGGCCGCGGGGGCGCTCCGGCGGACTTCCGGCCGGGCGGCGCGCGGCGGCACGCCGCGTGCGTCCAGCGATGCGGGACGGACTTCCTTGCCCAGGCCGGTGTTGAGCACGCCGATGGCTTCGCCCAGGTTCTCGGCCTCGGCCGACAGGGCGCGCACGGTCTGCCCCAGGTCGTGGACCAGTTCGGCGTTCTGCTGGGTGACTCCGTCCATCTGGCCGATGGCCTGGTTGATCTGCTCCAGCCCGCTGGACTGCTCGACCGAAGCGGTGGAGATCTCGCCCATGATGTCGGTGACGCGGCGCACGGAGTCGACGATTTCCTGCATGGTGGCGCCCGCCCGGGCCGCCTGTTCGGACCCGACAGTGACCCGCGAAGCGGACTCGTCGATCAGGCCCTTGACCTCCTTGGCGGCTTGCGAGCTCTTGAGCGCCAGGTTGCGCACCTCGCCGGCCACCACCGCGAAGCTCTTGCCGGCCTCGCCGGCGCGGGCCGATTCGACCGCCGCGTTCAGGGCCAGGATGTTGGTCTGGAAGGCGATGCCCTCGATCAGCGTGACGATGTCCGAAATCTTGCGCGAGCTGTCGCGTATGCCGTCCATGGTGCCCACCACCTCGGCCACCACGTCGCCGCCCTGGCGCGCGATGCGCATGCTGTCGTCGGCCAGCCGCGCCGCCACATGGGCATTGTCGGCATTCTGCTTCACGGTGGCCGTCAGTTCTTCCATGGCGGCCGCCGTTTCCTGCAGCGAGGAGGCCTGGTCCTCGGTGCGCGCGGACAGGTGCGTATTGTTGGCGAACAGGATCTGCGCCGTATGGCCTGTTGCATGGACGCCGACCTGGACGTCGTCGCTGATGCTGATCAGGCTCTTGCGCATGATGTCCAGATAGAAGCCGAGGCGGCCGAGTTCGTCATGCTGATTCGCATAGCTGATCTCGGTGGCCAGGTTGCCCGCCGAGATCTGCCTTGCGGTTTCGGCGACCTTTTCGACCGAACGCAGCACCCTGCGGGAAATGGTCCAGCCCTGGGCCAGCATGCTCGCGGTCAGCAGGCCTAGAGTCGGCCATAGGGCCCATTGCCACTGCTGCGGCACACCGCCGGTGGCGGCGAAGTAGCCGCCCGCGCCGATGGCCAGCAGGCCGGCCAGCGCCATGCGGGCCATGCTGACCCTCAGGCTGTTGCGGAAGGGCAGCGCCGCCAGGTCCGCCAGGCGGCGCCAGCCCCGGCGTGCACGCTGCCCCTGGACGATGCCGTAGCCGCCCGCGCGGCCCGCATTGACGGCGGCGTAAAAGGTCTCGGCTGCACGGATCTGCTCATCGCTGGCCTTGACCCGCACCGAGGCGTAGCAGCTGACTTCGCCGTTTTCGATGACCGGATAGGCGTTGGCCAGCACCCAGTAGAAGCCGCCGTCCTTGCGGCGGTTCTTGACCAGGCCCAGCCAAGGCTTGCCGGCCTTGAGCGTCGTCCACAGGTCGGCAAAGGCCTCGGGAGGCATGTCGGGATGGCGGATGATGTTGTGCGCCTTGCCGATGAGCTCGTCGCGATGGAAGCCGCTGACTTCGATGAAGGCCGGGTTGGCGTAGATGATCCGACCCTTCATGTCGGTCTTGGAGATCAGATACTGGTTGTCGCGTACTTTGGTTTCGACGTCGGTGACGGGCAGGTTCTTGCGCATGATGAGCCGTATGGAAATAGGATTCTGCAATCGCCGAGGTCGAAACGTGCATCCACCGTCGGTCAACGTTTATACGGCTGCTTGCGGCCATACTTTAGGATGCCGATAATGAACCTCCAGCTATATGACGGAGGCGGTGCAAGGTGACCGAAGGATTGCGGGACGGCAGCCGGGGCGAAGGCCGGCGGGGCTTCATATATCGGGCGGGTACAGGGCTGGCCTGCCTGCTGCTGGCCAGCGCGGGCGTGTGCTGGGTCGCTGCCAACTGGGAGCATGCTTCCAACCTGCAGAAGCTCGCGGGCGCGCAGATGCTGCTCGCCGTGCTGGTGCTGGCGGCCGTATGGCGCGCGCGGCCCGGAAGCAAAGGCAGGCTCGAGGCAGGCAATCGCAATTTCACCGCCGCGGCGCATCTGGCCGGCCTGGCCGGCGTGGCGACGGGCGCCTTGCTGGCGCTCATAGGCCAGATCTACCAGACCGGCGCCGACGCCTGGCAGCTGTTTCTGGCTTGGGCGGCCCTGCTGATTCCCTGGCTGCTGACCCAGCACACGGTGTTTCTCGGCCTGCTCTTTGCCGTGGTGCTCAACACGGCCCTGGGCCTCTATCTCGGTGTACACGACGGCGGCATCTGGCGCGACTTCGGCGGCTGGACGAGCGCTGCGCTGCTGGCCGCCTTGCTGAACGCGGTGCTGCTGGCGGCCTGGGAACGCTGCATCGCCTATTTCGACGATGGCTGGCGCATCGGGCCGCGCATTCTGGCGATGGCCGTCGCCGGCTGGCTGGTGGCGGCGGCCTTCGCGGGCATCGACTCACGCGCCGGCCCCATCGGCATTTCCATCCTCGGCTGGGCCGCGCTGGCGACGATGTACCTGGCATACACGCGGCTGCGATCCGACCTGGCCATCGTCAGCCTGGCCGCGCTCGCCGCTTTCGTTCTGCTGGTCCTGCCGCTGCTTTACTGGGTAGGGTCCGAGGCCGGACTGCTGCTGGTCGTCGTGGTGCTGCTGGCGGCGATGGCCATGGGGCTGCGCAAGCTGAGCCAACTGCTGCGCGCCAGGGCGCTTGCCGACGATCCCTGGTACGTCAGCGCCTTTCGCCTGGTGGCCATGGGCATCACGGCCGTGCTGCTGATCGTCTTTCTGCTCATCACTCTGGATTTCCAGGTCGAGACTCTATGGGTGCCGGGCCTGCTGCTGTGCCTGGCGGGCCTGGCCGCCTATCGCCGGGGCGGCGCGGACGTGCTGTGCGAGCTCGGCCTCACATCGATGACGGCGGGCCTGCTGCTGAGCGGCGGCAGTTTCTTCGCTCTGCACGAAGACGGTTCGGGCGTGGCCGTCTATGCCTTGCTGGCGCTGGGTCTGGCCCTTTACGTCCTGGCCTGCAATGCCGCCTTCCGTTTCATCGCGGCCTTCTTTGTCCTGGGCATGGCAACCGTCATGACGTGGCCGCACGGGAACTGGGAGGACGCTCTTTTCGACGCCGGGCATGCATTGCGCGACGCTCCCTTGTCCGCCTACCTGCGCATGTGGTGGTTCAGCCTGGCCGGCGTGCTGGTGCTGCTGCTGGGCCGGGGCGAGCAGGCCGGCAGGCGCTGGCGGCCGCTGGGCTGGGCCCTGGTGTTTCTGGCGCAGATCACTGTCTGGCAAACCCCGGCTCCGCAGCCAGGCTCGATCGCGCAGGTCTGGCGCTTCGACCCGTCGGTCGTGGTGATCTGGCTGGCCTGCGCCGCGCTGCCCGTCGCGGCTTTGGGCGCGGTGGTGTGGCGCAAGCCCGCCTTGCCTCCGTCGATTCGGCTCGGGGCGCCTCTGGCGCTGGCCATCGCCGCCGTGGGGTGGATGGGCGCGCCCGGCGTGTCCCTGGCCCTGCTTTGGCTGATCATAGGATTCGCCATGCGGCATCGCAGCCTGATGGGCTTCGGCGTGCTGGCCTTGCTGGCTTACCTGATGCATTTTTATTATTTGCTCGACTCCACCTTGCTGAACAAGTCCTTTGTGCTGGGGGCGACGGGCGCCTGGCTGCTGGTTTCGGCCTGGGTGTTGAGACGCGTCCACCGGAAGAAAGCGCAGCGCGATGCTGCCTTCACGGCAGCCGGGCCTGCCGAGCATTCAGCCGCCGTTGGTGCCGACGCCGGCGGCGCCGAACGCGTCGGGGGTATCGAGCATGCCGAAGGTTCCGCCTCGTCCGCGGGGCGGAGCGGGGCGGCGCTCCGCTTCGGTGGAATGGCGTCTCGTTTCTGGCGGCGCGGCGGGCTGGTCGCCGGCCTGCTGATCGTATTGGCCGCGGCCAACGCGGGCATCTACGAGCGCGAGCAGATACTGGCCCGGGGCCAACGCGTGGTGCTGGAACTGGCGCCGGTCGATCCGCGCTCCCTCATGCAGGGCGACTATATGCGCCTGAACTTCGATGTCGCCAACAAAGCGCTCTCGGCCTTGGGACAGGCGCCCGACGCGCTGAGGCGGGATATCGGGCGCCGGGGCGCGGGCTTGCTGGTGTTGCGGCCGGACGAGCGGGGCGTGCATGGCCTGGTCGCGATCCGGGCTTTGTCGAACGACACTTCGAAGTCCGCCTACGTGGCGAGCGGCGGGAGCCCTGTGCAGCCCGCCGGCTCGGACTACGACGATGTATTCTTGGAGTTCAGGCTGCGAGGCAGCCAGGTGCGCGTGGTGACCGACGCCTGGTTCTTTCCGGAAGGACAGGCCGCGCGTTTCGAGCGGGCGCGCTATGGCGAATTCCGCGTGGACCAGGATGGCGCCGGCCTGCTGACCGGCCTGCTCGACGAGCGCCTGCGGCCCTTGTCCGGGCGCTGAGCGCCGGCGCACAGCATGACTGCATGTCTGCCGTGCGGAAACGCGGCGGGGCGGTGCGCCTCCCGCTTTATATACAGCTTCATCAGCCAGGAGATCAACGATGTTGCAGAAATTCAAATGCAGTCTGCCCGTGCTGGCGGGCGCTTGCCTGGCCTTGGCCGCGGCGTCCGCGTCGGCGCTTCAGGTGGGCGACCCGGCTCCCGACTTTGCCTTGCCGGGATCGGACGGCGACACCCACCGGCTGTCCGATTACCGCGGCAAGCAGGCCGTGGTGCTGGCTTGGTTTCCCAAGGCCTACACCCATGGCTGCACCATAGAGTGCAAGTCGCTGGCCGAAAACGGCCATCTCATCCGCGAATACGATGTGACTTATTTCATGGCCAGTGTCGATCCCCTGCTGGACAACAAAGGTTTCGCGGCCGAGACCGGCGCCGATTTTCCCTTGCTCAGCGATGAGGACAAGTCGGTGGCGCGCGCCTACGGCGTACTGCACGAGAAGGGCTACGCCAAGCGCCACACCTTCTATATCGGCAAGGACGGCACCATCCTGAAGATAGACGCACACGTCAACCCCGAGACCTCGGCCGAGGACATGGCGGCGACGCTGGGCAAGCTGGGGGTGAAGCGGCGGGCACGCTGAGGCGCTCACGGAGCAGGGCGGGCGCCCGGCAGTAGCGGACGGCGAACGATCAAGGAAAAAGAAACGGCGGTCGGCATACGGCGGGTGCCCGGAGAAGGCGGCGCTGTACGCGAAGAGGCATGCCGGTCCCCCCCTCCATTTTGCAATAATAATGATAATAAATCGCATTATGTTTTATACTAAGCGGGCCTTTTGACCCGGACCTCGACATTGCCGCTCGTCACCCGGGAAAGAGGAGGGGCGCGTCTGGCCCGAGACGGGCGGCAAATCAGGCGCTGCGCACAACAAGAACATCGATGGAGAAACTCTGGTGAACGAGCATATCGCCCGCACGCGCAAGATCGCTGCGGCTCATCGGGCGGGAGGCATGCCTTTCGCATTGACCGCGCTGGCGCTTTCGGTGGCCATCGCCTTTGCCGCGGCGCCTCAATCGGCGCGCTCGCAAACGCAGCCTCAAGCCACGGCGCAGGGCCGGACACAGGCCGAGGGGCAGGCGCCACAGCAAGCCCAGGCAGAGCCGGCGGCGCAGCCGCAGGGCTCGCCCACACAGCTCGACACGGTGGTGGTCACCGCCAACCAGCTCGGTGAAATCACCGAGGGCAGCGGCTCGTACACGCCGGGTGCCATCGCCACCTCGACCCGGCTGGTGCTGACGCCGCGTGAAACGCCGCAGTCCATCAGCGTGGTCACCCGCCAGCAAATGGACGACTTCAACCTGACGTCCATCGACGATGTCATGGAACACACGCCCGGCATCAGCATCGTCACCTACGACAGTGAACGCACCGAATACTATGCGCGCGGCTTCGCCATCCAGAACTTCCAGTACGACGGCATACCCATGACGCGCAACTCGGCCTACTCGGCGGGCAATACACTCAGCGACACGGCCATCTACGACCGCATCGAGGTGCTTAAGGGCGCCACCGGCCTGCTGACCGGCAGCGGCACGCCGGGCGCCACCATCAATCTCATCCGCAAAAAACCCACGCGCGAATTCAGCGGCCACCTCTCGCTGGGCGCGGGCCGCTGGGAGGACTATCGCGGCGAGCTGGACATGGGCGGACCGCTGAACGAAAGCGGCACACTGCGGGCGCGCGGCGTGGTCGCCTACCAGGACAGAAACTCATACCTGGACCGCTACGGACGCAAGACTTCGGTGTTCTACGGCATCCTCGAAGCCGATCTCACGCCCGACACCTTGCTGACTCTGGGATTCGACTACCAGGACAACAAGCCCAAGGCGTCCACCTGGGGGGGCATCCCCTTGCTCGATTCCAACGGCAACTTCAACGACATGCCGCGCTCGTTCAACAACGGCGCCGACTTCAGCCACTGGGACCAATACACACGCACGGCTTTCGTGACGCTGGAGCACGCCTTTGCCAACGACTGGGTGGCCAAGGCGCAGTTCAACCATCAGATCAACGGCTACGACGCCAACCTGGGCGCCGCCGCCAGCGGTTTCCCGAATCCGGCCGACGGCTCGGGCGTGTCGATGTGGATAGGCCAGTACATCGGCGAAACCAAGAGCGACGCCTTCGACGCCTACCTGAGCGGCCCCTTCTCGCTCGCCGGGCGCGAGCACGAGCTGGTGCTGGGCGCCAGCGTCTCGGAAAGCCGCTGGACGAACGACGGCTATTGGAACGCGCCGGGCTACGACGTCAATGTCCCCGACTATTATCAGTGGCAGGGCAAGGTGCCCGCGCCGCCATGGCCGGGCGGGCCCGACTACACCGACGACGAAACCACGCGCGAGCGCGGCCTGTACGCCGCCGCCCGCTGGAACCTGCGAGACGACCTGAAGCTGATTACCGGCGGACGCTGGGCCACCTATCGCAACCGTGTCCAGGGCATGGACGAGTCCGGCGTATTCGTGCCGTATCTGGGCGTTGTGTACGACGTCAACGACATCTGGTCGGTGTATGCCAGCTACACCAGCATCTTCAGTCCGCAGTCTCTGCAGGACGAGCAGGGCAATACCCTGGATCCGCTCGACGGCAACAACTACGAGGCGGGCGTCAAGGCGGCGTTTCTGGGCGGGCGCCTGAACGCCTCGGCCGCCGTGTTCCAGCTCGAGCAGGACAACTTCGGCATCGAGACCGGCGGCACCACGCCCTCGGGCGGCGTGGCCTATCGTGCGGCGCAGGGCGTCAAGACCAAGGGTTTCGAGCTGGAAGTATCGGGACGCTTGACGCCCGCATGGCAGATCAGCGCCGGCTATACCCACAATATATCGCGCCAGGACGGCGAGCGCGTCAGCACACTGACGCCTTCCAACCAGTTCAGCCTGTTCACCAGCTACAAGCTGGGCGGACGGCTGTCGGGCCTGACCCTGGGCGCGGGAGCCCGCTGGCAGGACAAGACCTGGGGCATGATTTCAGCTCCAGGCGGGCAGACGGTGAAGCACACCGTCGACGATCTGCTGCTGGTCGACCTGATGGCGCGCTACGACTTCACCAAGCAGTTGTCGGGGTCGATCAAGATCTCGAATCTGTTCGACAAGAAGTACTACACCATATTCAGCTGGTACAGCACCTATACCTGGGGCGAGCCGCGCAACATCATGGCGAATCTGCGCTACCAGTTCTAGGCCCGGCCGCTGTACCGGCATATAGCTCGTCGCCACATACTATGTCTCGCCGCTCTTCGTCCCCAAAAGGCTGGCTCGCGCATTACCGCGAGCTGATCGGGACGTGGGCGCGGCGTTCGAGTTCCGCGGCCGATGCCGAAGATGCGGCGCATGATGCCATTGCGGGCATGCTGGAGCGTGATGGAGCGGTCATTGCGAACCCGCGGGCCTATCTGCATCGAAGCACTTCGAACGGCCTGGCAGGCCGCTACCGGCGCGAGCAGGCTTTTCCCGCAGCGCCGTTGCATGAGCTTTCCGAGGCCGAGCATCCCGTCGTCGACGACGTGGAAGCGGCGGCCCGGCTTGCGCAGTTGACCCGCGCTTTGGCCGAGGCGCTGGACGAACTGCCCCTGGCCTGCCAGCAGGTCTTCGCCTGGCACCGCATCGAAGGCCGGACGATGCCAGAGATCGCCGCGCGGATGGGCCTGTCCGTCAGCACGGTGGAAAAATACCTCACCCGGACCATGCGGCATCTGCACCGGCGCTTACAAAGATTTTCGTCCTAACATTACGGGGCCTGCCTACGCCAAACGTCATATCGATGTAGGGTCAAGAAACCGCTTCGGCGATTGACGCACTTACCATGAACATTCCCGGCAATCCGACCATTCCCGACGATCCTCACGACGCCGCGGCCCACTGGTTCACCCGAGAGCGCGCCGGCGCGATGACGCCGGACGAGCGCCTGGCCTTCGAGGCATGGCGGGCTCAGCCGCGCCATGAGCAGGCGTATCGCGAGATGCTGCGCGTCTGGGAGGTGGCCGAGGCTACGCCCGATGCGGTGTTCGAAGAGATTCTGCAGAAAAACCCCAAGGCGGGGGACGCGGCAGCCCGGCACGGCGGCACCACAGCCCCGCGAAACAATGCAGCGGTTCGGCAGCGGGGAGGGCCGTTCATCCGAGGCAAGGAAGCCAGGGCTCCGCGAAATGAGCCAGGGGCGGCGAGCGAAGTCTCGCACGGCAGACGCGGTCTCTTATGGGGTCTGGGGGCCGCAAGCACGGCCGTGCTGGCGGTCGCTTTCGTGGCTTCGCCGCGCTGGTTCGGGGGAGCGGGGTTTACGCAACGCTACGCCAGCCGGCTCGGCGAGCGGCAAACTGTCGAGCTGCCCGATGGTTCCACGCTGGCGCTCAACACCGATACCGCCATCGAGGTGCAGTTCGGCGAATCGGAGCGGCGTGTGCTGCTGGAGCGGGGCGAAGCGTTTTTCTCCGTCGCGGCGGATTCCAGCCGGCCCTTCCTGGTCGATGCCGCTCTGGCGACGGTGAAAGTGACGGGCACCCGCTTCAACGTGC
>Ga0180220_1001064_pt1 | contig 22502 bp, 24 predicted proteins | sample eDN5th37CBELigBY_FD_151335 | JGI IMG/M metagenome (GOLD analysis project Ga0180220, IMG submission 151335) | Enriched backyard soil microbial communities from Emeryville, California, USA - eDNA 5th pass 37_C BE-Lig BY (version 2) (version 2) | ecosystem: Environmental > Terrestrial > Soil >...
TTGAGGCCGTAGGTCGAAGCGATGTCGTCGACCGCGGCGCGCAGCTTTTGTTCCTTGAGCGCGGCGGCGAGCGCGGCCTGCCAGTCCGCAGCTTCCACCACCATCTCGGGCGCCCCGGCAACGAGGATCACGGCTTCGCCCCTGGTTTCGCCCTGCGCGAACTCGGCAGCGAGATCGGCGAGGGTGCCGCGACGCACGCGCTCGAAGCGCTTGGTCAGTTCGAGTGCGACGGCGGCCTGTCGCTCGGCACCCAACGCCTGCGCCATCCCGGCAAGGGTGTCGGCAAGGCGCCGGGGCGACTCGTAGAACACCAGTGTTTCACGTGAATCTGCCAGTTTCTCCAGAGCATTGGCGCGCGCACCGGCCTTTGCCGGCAAAAACCCGTGAAAGGCGAAGGCATCGGTCGGCAGGCCCGCAACGACCAACGCCGAGAGCAGCGCCGAAGCACCCGGAATGGCAAAGACCGGCAGGCTCTCTTCGGCCAAAGCGCGCAGCAGTGGAAAGCCGGGATCCGACAGCAGGGGCGTACCGGCATCGCTGATCAGCGCAATCGCCTCACCCCGCCGCAGCCGCTCGGCGATCTCGCCGATGCGGGCGCGCTCATTGTGCTCGTGCAATGCCTGGCGGCGTGCCTTGATGCCGTAATGATCGAGCAGGCGCGCCGAAGTGCGCGTGTCCTCGCAGAGCACCAGGTCGGCGGCCGCAAGGGTTTCGAGCGCCCGGATGGTTATATCGCGCAGATTGCCGATCGGCGTCGCGACCACATAAAGCCCGGGCGCCAGGGCAGGGGCATCGAACCCGGTGCCAGAGATGAAGTAGCGGCGCGGATTGGGCTGGCCGTCGGTCATCGGACCTAAGCCGCCAGATCCGCTACCACGGCGTCGAGCACCGGCCAGCCTTTTTCGGTGACGCGGATATTGCCGTTGGCAAGCGTCTCGACGAAACCATAGCTCTTGAGATCGGCAATCTGCCGTTCAGCAATGCGGCGGCCTGAAATGGCGGTGAAGCGCGCGGGGGAAATGCCTTCTTTGAGGCGCAGGCCCATGACGAGGAATTCGTCGCCCTGTTCCTCCCAGGTCAGCACGTCGTCGGTGACGAGGCCATGGCCCTTGGCCATCACCCGCTTCTGCCACTCGAACGGCAGTTTCTCGGCGGCAGTGGCATGGCGCTCATTGTTGATAACGAGACGGCCATGGGCGCCGGGCCCGATACCGGCATATTCGCCATAGCGCCAGTAGAGGAGGTTATGCCGGCTCTCCTGGCCGGGACGGGCGTGATTGGAGATTTCGTAGGCGGGCAGGCCTGCTTCTGCGGTCAGTTCCTGGGTCACTTCGTAGAAATCGGCGGCAAGGTCCTCATCGGGCATTTTAAGCTTGCCGGCCTGATGCAGGTCGAAATAGCGCGTGCCCTGCTCGATGGTGAGCTGGTAGAGCGAGATGTGGCCGCGGGCGAGCCAGAGGGCTTCCTTGAGCTCATCCTCCCAGTCCTCGAGCGTCTGGCGCGGACGGGCATAGATGAGATCGAAGCTCGATCGCTCGAAGATCGACTGGGCGATGCGCACCGCCGTTACCGCCTCATCGACCGTGTGGCGTCGGCCGAGTTCGGCGAGCGGGCCTTCGCGCAGCGACTGGACGCCGAGCGAGACGCGATTGATGCCGGCGACCCGATATCCCTTGAAACGCTCGGCCTCGACGCTGGTCGGGTTGGCCTCGAGCGTGATCTCGGCGCGGCTGTCCAGCATCCAGTGCCGCGTAATGGCATCGAGGATCTTTTCCACCGCCCATGGGCTCATCAGCGACGGCGTGCCGCCGCCAAAAAAGATGGAGTTGACGATGCGGCCGGGCACCAGCGCGGCCGTGGTCGCGATCTCGCGCTCATAGGCGGCAACGAACGCCTGCTCGTCAAAGGGTCCGCGATGGACATGCGAATTGAAGTCGCAATAGGGGCATTTGGCCGCGCAGAACGGCCAGTGCACATAGACGCCGAAGAGCTCGTTGGCGCTCAAGCAGCATCCCCCAGAACGGCGGCGGTGAATTTGGCAAAGGCGCGGGCGCGGTGCGAAAGACCCTCTTCGCCCGGCGCCCAGGAATGCTTCATCTCAGCCGGCATCTGACCGAAAGTTATGTCATACCCCTCGGGGATGAAGACCGGGTCGAACCCGTGCCCGCGCTCGCCGCGCGGCGGCCAGACGATCATCCCGTCGATGCGGCCTTCGAAGATCCAGTCGCGACCTTCCGGTTCGGCAAGGCAGAAGGTGGCCATGAAGAAGGCGTGGCGCTGCGCGGGCGAGGTGGCGTTTGCCGCCTGCAATGCGTCTTCGACACGCCGCATGCCGAGGTCGAAATCACGCTGCGGCCCGGCCCAGTTGGCGGTATAAACACCGGGCTTGCCGCCCAGCGCATCGACGCAGAGCCCGGAATCGTCGGAAAGCGCCAACAGCCCAGACGCGTCAGCCGCCGCATGGGCCTTGATACGGGCGTTCTCGACAAAGGTGGTGCCGGTTTCTTCCGGCTCGGGCAGGCCGAGTTCCCCGGCTGAGACGATCTCCAGCCCATAGGGCTCGAACAGCTCGCGGAATTCCTGGAGCTTGCCCTTGTTGTGGGTGGCGATGAGCAGGCGATCGCCTTCATGCAGCTTCGGTGGCGCGCTCATTTGGCACCTTTGGGCTTGATGTCGAGAGCGCGGGCAATGTCATGCCAGATCGCGCAATCGGGATTGGGAGAGACCTGCCCGTCGCTCGCTTCGCGGCTGGCATCATCTTTCTCTTTGCGCGAGAGTTCCGCGGCTTTGCTGCCGGCCAACGGGGCCTTGATCCGTGACAGAATATTCATGAGGTCAGCGCCGCCTGCTGGATGAGGCTCAACTCGCCGATGCCCTTCTCGGCAAGAGCCATCAGGGTCGCGAGCTCGTCCTTGCTGAAAGGCACCTGCTCGGCCGTCCCCTGGATTTCGACGAACTTGCCCGAACCCGTCAGCACGAAATTGGCGTCGGTATGGGCCTCGACGTCCTCGAGATAGTCGAGGTCCAGCACCGGCGTGCCGCGATAGATGCCGCAGGAAATCGCAGCCACCGAATCGCGCAGCACCGGCCCGCCCCTGGTGAGCTCACGCGCTTCCATCCACTTGATGGCATCGGCGAGCGCGACATAGGCCCCGGTGATCGATGCGGTGCGGGTACCGCCATCGGCTTCGAGCACATCGCAGTCGACGACGATCTGGTTTTCACCGAGCGCGGCCATATCGACCACGGCGCGTAGCGAGCGTCCGATCAGGCGCTGGATTTCCTGGGTGCGGCCCGACTGCTTGCCGGCACTCGCCTCGCGCCGCATCCGCGTATCGGTGGCGCGCGGCAGCATTCCGTATTCGGCGGTCACCCAGCCCAGCCCCTGGCCACGCCGCCAGGACGGCAGGGCCGTTTCGACGCTCGCCGTCACCAGGACGCGGGTCGAGCCGAAGCAGACAAGGCATGAGCCTTCCGCCTTGGGTGCAATGTTGCGCTCGATGGTAACGGCGCGCATTTCGTCGGGCTGGCGGCCGGAAGGGCGCATGGGCAAATCACCTCTCGGGTCCTCGTTAACCGCCTCTTAACCCTGCCAGCCCTGCCCCACAAGCGCCGAGCGCTTGGCGCGACCCCTGTTTGCGCTTAAATGACGCGTGAGGGTTAAAGCGGACAAGTTTTATCAAGTGCCAAAGATGACGAGGCCCACCGAAGATTTCCTTTCCGTGCTCAATGCACGCAGCCAGGACATTTTCCGCAAGATCGTCGACCGTTACCTGGAAACCGGCATGCCGGTCGGTTCGCGCGACGTTTCCAAAATGCTCGAAGTCGGCCTTTCGCCTGCTTCGGTGCGCAATGTGATGGCCGATCTCGAGGATCTCGGCCTGATCGCGGCGCCGCACACCTCGGCCGGGCGCGCCCCGACCCAGCAGGGGCTGCGCTTCTTCGTCGATGCCATGCTCGAAGTTGGTTCGGTTGACGAGCGCGAGCGTGAGCAAATCGTCCAGCACATTCAAACCCGGTCCGCCGGCGGCGTCGAGGACGTGCTGGCCGAGGCCAGCCAGATGCTTTCCGGCCTCAGCCAGGGCGCCGGTGTCGTGATCGCGACGAAATCCGACATGGTGCTCAAACATGTGGAATTCGTGCGCCTCGATTCGACGCAGGCCATGGCCATCCTTGTCGGCCAGGACGGGCAGGTCGAGAACCGGATCATGACCCTGCCGCCCGGCATGACCGCAAGCGCCCTGGTCCAGGCGAGCAATTATCTTTCCCACTATGTCGTGGGCAAAACGCTGGCTGAAGCGCGCAAGGCCCTTGCAGCACAACGGGCCGAGCAGCGGGCCGAGCTCGACGAACTGGCCCAGAAGCTCGTCGACGCCGGCGTCGCGACACTTTCACAGCCGGCAGCGTCGGGGCACCCGACCGTGATCGTTCGCGGCCGCGCCAATCTGCTCAACGACGCCATGGCGTCCCAGGACCTGGTGCGCATGCGCCAGCTTTTCGACGAGCTGGAAAGCAAGGACGGGCTGATGGACCTTTTGGGCGATGCCGAGAAGGCCGAAGGTGTGCGCATCTTCATCGGTTCGGAGAACAAGCTGTTCTCGCTTTCGGGGTCCTCGGTGATTCTGTCGCCCTATAAGGACGCCAATGAGAAGGTGGTCGGCGTGCTCGGTGTCATAGGGCCGACGCGATTGAACTATGCGCGCATCGTTCCCGTTGTGGATTATACCGCCAACGTCATTTCGGCGATGATCGCGCGCAAGACTTGAATTGTGCGTGCCCTTGGCCGATATCCGGGGCAAATTCCCAAGCAGTACCGGAAGAGATGATGAGCGACGAGAACACGACGCCCGAGCAGGAGCCCGAGACGAACGTGGCCGCAGAACCCGAAGCCACCGAGATCGATCCGGTGGAGGCGCTGAGCACCGAAAACGCCGAACTGCGCGACAAGCTGCTGCGCACGGCTGCCGAACTCGACAATCTGCGCAAGCGTACCGAGCGCGAGATCGCCGATACGCGCAGCTACGCCATAGCCAGCTTCGCCCGCGACATGCTTTCGGCCACCGATTCCATCGCGCGTGCGCTGATGGTGTTGCCGGCCGAGGCGCGCGAGAACGCCGATGGCACGACCAAATCGCTGATCGAAGGCATCGAGATGACGCAGCGCGAAATGCAGCGGCTGCTGGCAAAGCATGGCGTCAAGCCGATCGAGGCTGAGGGCCAGAAATTCGATCCGCACAAGCACCAGGCGATGTTCGAGGTGCCCGATCCGACCAAGCCCGAGGGCACGGTCGTGCAGGTCGTGCAGGCGGGCTATGCCATCGGCGAGCGCGTGCTGCGCCCGGCCATGGTCGGCGTAGCCAAGGGCGGCTCCGCGCAGACCGACGCCGCACCGGCTGAAGGCGGCGTGGACAAGGAAGCGTAGGGCTCGCTCCAGAGCACTACCGAGACAAAGGCCCCCTCACCATAACCCTCTCCCCCAAGGGAGAGGGTATTGCCTTGAAGCAAGAAGCGGGCCTAGTGCCCCACCTCTCCCTTGGGGGAGAGGTCAGCGCGAAGCGCCGGGTGAGGGGGCCTTCTCGCTACCCCAGCACATCGCGGCTCATCAGCCGCGTGACGCCGGCATCGTTCATGTCCGCCCAGGCACGGGCGAGCGATCCGTCCGCATCGATGGCCCGGGTCGCATCTTCGATGATCACCGTATCGAGACCTTGCGCGCGGGCATCGAGTGCCGTCCAGGCGACGCAGAAATCCGTCGCCAGCCCCACGACATAAACCCGCGTCAGTCCGCGCTCGCGCAGGTAGCCGGCAAGGCCGGTGCGGGTGCGCCGGTCCGCTTCCTGAAAACCGGAATAGGAGTCGACCTGCCGGTTGTAGCCCTTGCGGATGATCAACTGGGCATGGGCAATGTCGAGATCGCGGCTGATTTCGGCCCCGCGCGTCCCCTGGATGCAATGGTCGGGCCAGAGCACCTGGGTGCCGTAGTCGAGTTCGATGGTCTCGAAGGGGGCTTTGCCCTGGTGCTGGCTGGCAAAGGAGACATGGTCGGCCGGGTGCCAGTCCTGCGTGAACACCACATTGGTGAAGCGCCTGGCCAGCGTATTGATCAAGGAAATGATCTCGTCGCCGCCCGTGACCGCGAGACTGCCGCCGGGCAGGAAATCATATTGCACGTCGACGACGACGAGCACGTCTTGCGGGGAGATGGCGATGGGCACCGGGTTACCTCGTTGGCTCTCGTTCCTGCTCACGCACCCAATGCGCGCGCATCAGACCGCGCACCGAATTGCCGAGATAGACTGCATCGGCGGTTTCGAGGTCCGCAAGGGTCAATCGCGCTTCGCGCGCCACCCCGGTCGCTATCAGCTCGGCGCGCAGCGTACCGGGTAGCAGGCCTGCCTCGAGTGGTGGCGTGAGCAAAACCCCGTCACGCTCGATAAAGAGCGAAGTGATGGAGCCTTCGGTGAGGCTCCCCTCCTCGTTGCAGAATACGACCTCGTCGACGCCGTGCTCGGCTGCAGCGCGCTGGCGCGGGGCGTCGAGAAAGGCGCGATTGGTAGTCTTATGCGCCAGCCAGAGATTTTGACTGTCCATCCGTTCGGGCGCGATGATGAAGCGCAAGGCAGCGGGATCGGATACGGGATCGGGCAGCGGCGTGGCGGTGACGGCAAGGCTCTCGGTTTCGTGCAGCGTAAGGCGCACGCGCTGGCGCGGTTCGCAAATCATCGCGGCCCAGCTATCGAGCAGGTCGAGCACGGCCCGGCGATCGAAGGCAATCTGAAAATAGTGCGCAGAAGCCTCCATCCGGTCGAGGTGGCGATCGATGAGGGCGAAGCCCGCTTCTTGCGTCCACAAGATCGTTTCGATGAGGCAGACCGGGTCCGCCGGGTCGGTGAAGAATTTCATCTTGAGCAGGGCCTCACGATATTCCTCCTGTGGCTCGCTATCGGCGACGATGCCCCCACCAATGCCGATTTCGCCAGCCCCGTCATTGTCGACCACTGCCGTGCGGATGGCGACATTGAGCTTGATATCCCCATTGGGCGCGAACCAGCCGATCGAGCCGGTATAGATGCCGCGCGGTTCAGTCTCCACCTCATGGATGATCTGCATGGCGCGCAGCTTGGGGGCACCGGTCACCGAGCCGCAGGGGAAGAGATTGGCAAGGATGTCGGTGGTGGTCACGCCCTCGCGCAATCTGGCCTTGATCCCCGAGGTCATGGTGTGGAGCGCGCGATAGGTCTCCACGGTAAAAAGGTCGGTGACCGTGACCGAACCGATCTGCGCAATACGGCCGAGATCGTTGCGCAGCAGGTCGACGATCATCAGGTTCTCGGCCCGATTCTTTCCGTCCGCGGCAAGGGCGGCGCGGTCGGCCGCATCCTCGGTGATTGTGCGGCCGCGCTTGGCTGTCCCCTTCATCGGGCGGGCAGCGAGCCGGCCATCGTCGAGCGAGACGAAGAGTTCGGGCGAACGCGAGAGCACCCAGTGATCCTCGGTGCGCATCAGAGCGCCATAGGCGACCGGCTGCTTGAGCACGAGGTCGCGATAGAGCGTGACCGGATCGCCCTCGAGAGTAAAGCGCGCCTTGAAGGTGAGATTTACCTGATAGGTGTCGCCGGCGCCGATAAGGCTTTCGATCCGCTCGAAGGCGCGGCGGTAGGCAGCGAGATCGAAGCTCGGCGTGATGTCGCGAGCGGCTCCCGCCTTGCCCGAATGGGCGGCAAGGTAGTCCGCCGCCTCGGAGCGGCTGAGCTGGCGCGGCGCCGGGTAGAGCCCGAGCCAGAGCAGCGGCGTTTCACGGCGTTCGGGCAGGTACGGCATCAGCCGCTCCTCGAAGAGAAAACCAAGCTCATAGGCGAGATACCCGGCCGCCCACAGCCCTTCCGCCCTGGCAGATTCCAGCCGCGCCAGGGCCGACCATGCCTCGTGCGCCGTATACGCCGCCAGCGTTTCGCGCGGGTCCTCGAACAGCAGATTGCGACCCTGCGGGTTGAGGGTGTCATGCAACAGGACGGTGCCGGGGCGGATCATGCCGCTTTGTAGTGAGGGGCGGCAGGTTTGGGAAGGTGCCACGCCTCGCCCTTCGAGGCTCGCTTCGCTCGCACCTCAGGATGAGGCTACTGAAATCCCATCTGTAATATCAGCAGCCTCAATGTATCAGTAGCCTCATGGTGAGGTGCGTAGGCGCCTCGAACCACGAGGCGTGGCACTATACCTATACCGGCCTCCCCACCCGCCGTATGGTCAGGTTTATCCGTCCCCCGCCCAGAAACAGCTCCGGATAATCCAGCAGCAGCCGCGAGGAACCGGCCAGCACCCTGTCTATGCCGTGATAGGCCAGCCGCTCTTCGCCTGCCAGCATCATCACGTCGCCCGAGCGTAGCAGGAAGCTTTGCGTCTTGCCGCCGCGCTGCGTTCCGCCGATGCGAAATCGTGCCGTATCGCCAAGGGAAACCGAGAGCACCGGCGCGTCGAAATCGGCTTCGTCGCGGTCCTGATGCAGGCCCATCCTGGTGCCCTCGGCATAATAATTCACGAGGCAGGCTTCGGGCGGATGGGGATAGTCGGCGAGCTCGGCCCAGAGATCGAGCAGCAGTGCGGGCATGGGCGGCCAGGGTTTTCCGGTGACGGGGTGCTGGGGCTGGTAGCGATAGCCCTCGCGATCCGAGACCCAGCCCAAGGGACCGCAATTGGTCATCCTGACCGAAAACGGCTTGCCGGTCCGCGGCATGGTGGGGGTAAAGAGCGGTGCGGCCGCTATCACCCCGACGATGTCGGCAAGCAGATCGCGGCTTTGCGGTTCGCTAAGGGTCTTGCGATAAGGTGTCATGGGGCAGAAGCTAGCGCGTCGGACAAATGTGTTGAACCCGCTTTCGCGCGAGGCTTTCAAATGCCGCAAATCTTCTGTCCAGCGCGCTTGAAGGCACTGCGCACCCCCCCTATATAGCCCGCAAGGGCCTGATTACGGGCCAGATTCAAATCCATGGGAGCCCGGCCGGGGAGGCCATGGAGCTGCCTGCTTGCAGGGGTTCCACCTGAGGGCTTGCTTATAGAGAGGCTAGAGTACAATGGCTAAAGTAATCGGTATCGACCTCGGCACCACCAATAGCTGTGTCGCCGTCATGGACGGCACCAGCGCCAAGGTGATCGAGAACGCAGAGGGCGCCCGCACGACGCCGTCCATGGTCGCCTTTTCCAAGGACGGCGAGCGGCTGGTCGGCCAGCCGGCCAAGCGCCAGGCAGTGACCAACCCGGAAGGCACGCTTTTCGCCGTCAAGCGCCTGATCGGCCGGCGCTATGAAGACCCGATGGTCGAGAAGGACAAGGGCCTCGTCCCCTTCAAGATCGTCAAGGCAGACAATGGCGACGCCTGGGTCCAGGTCGATGGCGACGACTATTCGCCCTCCCAGATTTCCGCGATGATCCTGCAGAAGATGAAGGAAACCGCCGAGAGCTATCTCGGTGAGACCGTTACGCAGGCCGTTATCACGGTTCCCGCCTACTTCAACGACTCGCAGCGCCAGGCGACCAAGGATGCCGGCAAGATCGCCGGCCTTGAAGTCCTGCGTATCATCAACGAGCCGACGGCAGCGGCGCTCGCCTATGGTCTCGACAAGAAGCAGTCGGGCACCATCGCGGTCTATGACCTTGGCGGCGGTACCTTCGACATCTCGATCCTCGAGATCGGCGATGGCGTCTTCGAGGTGAAGTCGACCAATGGCGACACATTCCTTGGTGGCGAGGACTTCGACATGCGTCTCGTCGATTACCTCGCGGACGAGTTCAAGAAAGAGCAGGGCATTGACCTGCGCGGCGACAAGCTGGCGCTGCAGCGCCTGAAGGAAGCCGCCGAAAAGGCCAAGATCGAGCTGTCGAGCTCGACGCAGACCGAAATCAACCTGCCCTTCATCACCGCCGATGCCTCGGGTCCCAAGCACCTGACGCTGAAGCTCTCGCGCTCCAAGCTCGAAAGCCTGGTCGACGACCTGATCCAGCGCACCATCGCCCCCTGCAAGCAGGCGATGAAGGATGCCGGCGTTTCGGCATCGCAGATCGATGAAGTGGTTCTGGTCGGCGGCATGACCCGCATGCCCAAGGTCCAGGAAGTGGTCAAGCAGCTGTTCGGCAAGGAGCCGCACAAGGGCGTCAACCCGGATGAAGTGGTCGCCATGGGCGCCGCCATCCAGGCCGGCGTGCTGCAGGGCGACGTCAAGGACGTGTTGCTGCTCGACGTGACCCCGCTTTCGCTCGGTATCGAGACGCTGGGGGGCGTGTTCACGCGCCTCATCGATCGCAACACCACTATCCCGACCAAGAAGTCGCAGGTCTTCTCGACCGCCGAGGACAACCAGTCGGCCGTGACCATCCGCGTGTTCCAGGGTGAGCGCGAAATGGCCGCCGATAACAAGCTTCTCGGCAATTTCGACCTTGCCGGCATTCCGCCCGCACCGCGCGGCGTACCGCAGATCGAGGTGACGTTCGACATCGACGCCAACGGCATCGTAAACGTTTCGGCCAAGGACAAGGGCACCGGCAAGGAGCAGCAGATCCGCATCCAGGCCTCGGGTGGCCTTTCGGACGCCGACATCGAACAGATGGTCAAGGAAGCCGAAGCCAATGCCGAAGCCGACAAGAAGCGGCGTGAGGCGGTCGAAGCCAGGAATCAGGGCGAAAGCCTGATCCACTCGACCGAGAAGTCGTTGAACGAATATGGCGACAAGATTTCGGCGGATGAACGCTCTGCTATCGAGACCGCCATTTCGGACCTCAAGGGCGTGCTCGAAGGCGACGATGGCGAGGCCATCAAGGAAAAAACCACCGCGCTCGCCGAAGCCTCGATGAAACTGGGTGAGGCCATGTACAAGGCCAGCCAGGAAGAGGCCGAAGCCAAGGCTTCCGGTACCGGTGATGCCGAAGAAGACGTCGTCGACGCCGATTTCGAGGAAGTCAAGGACGACGACCAGAACCAGAAGTCGGCCTAAGGCCCGGTTTCACGTGAATCAGCAAGGCCCGGGAGCAATCCCGGGCCTCCTTGTTTGCGGGTTCAGCTTTGCGGAAGACGCAGTGCCCCCTTACCTCTCCCTTTGGGGGAGAGGTCGGCGCGTAGCGCCGGTGAGGGGGCCTTCACCACTGTTCATCAATGCATGCAGTGCTGTTGAACCCACACCCACACCTTGCTAAGCACCGGTCGGTCCGGATTAACGGGGGCATAGGTGTGCTCAGCCCTTGCAGGCCGGGCGGTTCGTTGCCATCTAGGCAGGAGATTTCAGAGCGGCGGTCTGTCCGGCGCAGGTAGTTTTGTTGCGCGCCTCATATCGGCGCGAGGAGATCGGTTCTTGTCCAAACGCGATTATTACGAGGTTCTTGGGTGTCAGCGCCAGGCTGACGAAGCAACCCTCAAGAGCGCCTATCGCAAGCTCGCCATGAAATACCACCCGGACCGCAATCCGGGGAACGCGGAAGCCGAAACCTTCTTCAAGGAAGTCAGCGAAGCCTACGACACGCTCAAGGATCCGCAAAAGCGTGCGGCCTATGACCGCTTCGGCCACGCGGCCTTCGAGAATGGCGGGATGGGGCGCGGTCCCCATGGCTTCGGCCCGGAATTCGCCTCCTCGATGTCGGACATCTTCGAGGATATCTTTGGCGACTTCATGGGCGGCGGGCGCGGCCGCCAGGGCGGTGCGGCGCGGCTTCGCGGGTCGGACCTGCGCTACAATCTGGAAATTTCGCTTGAAGAAAGCTTTGCCGGCCAGACCGTCGAAGTCGATGTGCCGACACTGGTTGGCTGCACGACATGCGACGGTACGGGGGCAAAGCCGGGTACCGGCACCCACACCTGCCGCCAGTGCAACGGCTACGGCAAGGTGCGCGCGGCTCAGGGGTTCTTCACCATCGAGCGCACCTGTCCCGTCTGCCAGGGGCGCGGCGAGATGATGGACGAACCCTGCACCGATTGCGGTGGACAGGGTCGGCGCCAGCAGAACCGCAAGCTCTCGGTCGACATTCCCAAGGGCATCGAGGACGGCACCCGCATTCGTCTTGCCAATGAGGGAGAAGCGGGCCTGCGCGGTGGTCCGCCGGGCGATCTCTACATCTTCGTTTCCATCAGGCCGCATGAGCTCTTCCAGCGCGACGGTGCCGACCTCTATGCGCGCGTGCCCATCGCCATGACCACCGCCGCACTCGGGGGCGAGTTCGAAGTGCCAACGCTCGACGGCGCGCGCGCCAAGGTAAAGGTCCCCGCCGGCACGCAGCCGGGCCAGCGTGTGCGCCTCAAGGGCAAGGGCATGCCGGTGCTGCGCTCCAAGGATGTCGGCGATCTCTATGTGCAGCTCGATATCGAAACGCCGCAGAATCTTTCCAAGCGCCAGCGCGAGCTGCTTGAGGAATTCGCGCGCCTCACCACGCAAGAGACCAATCCGACCTCGGACGGGTTCTTCCACAAGCTCAAGCGCATGTTCGAGGTTTAGGCGCGCGCCCGCCACATAATTTCGTCCTTCGAGGCCCGCTATGACGGGCACCTCAGGGTGAGGGCTCAGCTTGCCTCATGTTGGTGAGCCCTCATGGTGAGGTGCGCCGAAGGCGCCTCGAACCATGCGGGTGGATAAGCCGCTACCCTGCCAGCCCGTGGCTGCGGGTCAGTTCTTCGAGGTCGACCAGCGGGCGCGCGCCGACATGGCTGATGACTTCGGACGCTGCCAGGCAACCGGTCTTGAGCGCGCTTTCCAGCGTCTGTCCACGGGCGGTGCCCAGCAGGAACCCGGCGGCAAACAGGTCACCGGCGCCGGTTGCGTCCTCGACCTTGTCGACCGGAAAAGCCGGCACGGAAACAACTTCGCCATTATGGACCGCCATGGCCCCTTCGGCGCCCATGGTGATCGCCGCCAGTTCCGCGTCCTGGGCGATGGCGCGCACGGCTTCGCCCAGGTCCTCTGTCTGATAGAGCGACTTCAGTTCGTTCACATTGGCAAAGACGTAGTCGATGGTCTTGGAGCGCATCAGGTCGAGGAATTCGGCGCGAAACCGATCGACGCAGAACGGATCGGAGAGCGTGAAAGCTGCGGCGCGCTCATGCTTGTGGGCGAAGTGAGCCGCCTTGACGAAAGCGCGCTTGGCTTCGACCGGGTCCCACAGAAACCCTTCCATATAGGTGATGGAGGCGGCGCCGATCTCGTCCTCGTGGATATCGGCCTCGGTCAGTTCGTGGCAGGCCCCGAGATAGGTGTTCATCGTGCGCTCGCCACTGGGCGAGACCAGTATCATCGAGCGCGCGGTCGCCGCGCCGTGAATGAGGCGGCTCGTGGTATAGTGCACGCCAATGGCGTCGAGATCGTTGGCAAAGACATCGCCGAGCTCGTCTTCGGCCACCTTGCCGACAAAGGCGGCGCGCCCGCCAAGGCTCGCCACTCCCGCCGCGGTGTTCGCGGCACTGCCCCCCGAGATCTGCTGCTTGGTCGCCGGCATGCGCGAATAGAGATATTCGGATCGATCGGCATCGACGAGATGCATGATGCCTTCCGACAATCCCTCCGCTTCCAGAAACCCCTCCTCGACTGGGGCAATGACATCGACGATGGCGTTGCCGATGGTCAGGACATCGAAGCGGGTACCGGCCATGTGTGGAATTCCTTGAGTTTTGGGGGGAGGGCCGTCAACGCACTTAGCCTAAAGCGCGCCCTGCCGCAACGCCGCAGGGTCGTGCATGACCGCCCAAGCAGCTAAGCTGGCCCCAAAACGAATCATTGGTGCCAGAAATCCATGCTCGACGTCCTCCTCGCCTATGCCCATCACCTTGCTGTCTTCGGCCTTGTCGGGCTGCTGTTCGCCGAGTTCGTGCTGGTCCGGCCGGGCCTCTCCGGTCCGCGGCTGATGCAGGTCTCCGGCATCGACCGCGCCTATGGCAGCTTTGCCGTCCTCGTTATCGTCGCCGGCGTCCTGCGCGTCTTTTTCGGAGCGGCCGGGCCGGGCTTCTATTTCACCAATCCCGTGTTCTGGACCAAGATCGCGCTCTTCGTGCTGGTCGGCCTGCTTTCGCTCCGCCCCACCTTCTCGGTCCTCTCCTGGCGCAAGGCGGCGATGGCAGATGAAGCCTATTCCGTTCCCGATGATGAAATCCGGGGCGTACGCCGCTGGATCCATATCGAGCTTTTCGTGCTGGCGCTGATCCCGCTCGCTGCCGCGGCCATGGCGCGCGGGGTCGGGCTCTAGCGTGCTGCGCGGCACCATCGCCTAGGCCCTAGGCGGGGGTCTTGGGCGGCGGGGTCTTGGGCGGCGGAGTTTTGGGCTCGTAGCGGCACCACTCGGCAATCGGGCAGCGCCAGCATTCGGGCTTTCGTGCCTTGCAGATGTAGCGCCCATGCAGGATCAGCCAGTGATGGGCGTGCAGCAGGTATTTTTCCGGCACCGTCTTCAACAATGCCTGCTCGACGGCGAGAGGGGTTGCGCCCGGCGCCAGCCCGGTTCGGTTGCCGACGCGGAAAAGATGCGTGTCGACGGCGATCGTTGGCTGCTTGAACCAGATATTGAGCACCACATTGGCCGTCTTGCGGCCCACCCCCGGCAGGGCCTCCAGTGCCTCGCGCTCGCCCGGCACTTCGCCGCCATGCTCGGCGAGCAGCTTCTGGCTGAGCAGGAACACGTTCCTGGCCTTGTTGCGATAGAGGCCGATCGTGCGGATGTGATCCTCGATGCCGTCTTGTCCCAGGGCAACCATGGCGGCCGGGCTCGGAGCCGCCTGGAACAATTTGCGCGTTGCCTTGTTGACTCCGGCATCCGTCGCCTGGGCCGAAAGCACCACGGCGACGAGGAGCGTGAAGGCGTTGAGATATTCGAGTTCGCCTTTGGGCTCCGGATCGATCCGCGCGAAGGTCGCGAAAATCGATTCCACATCTTGGGCAGGCAGGGGTCTCGGTTTTTTTTGTGTTGCCATTCTCTCGCCCCGGATTGTGGGCCTATACTGCGTTCGGGAGTCGTTTGCCAATGCAAGTCACAGCCGCGCCCCTGTTTTCCGCCCGCCTGACGCCGCACCGCTCGATGCGCCAAAAGGGAATGCGTCGGGTGATGACGCTCGTCGTGTTGCTGGCCATCACGCCGGGCCTTTTTCTGTTCTCGCTCGGGTTCTGGCCCGTGGTGGCGATAATGGGCGTCAACCTCGTGGCGATCGTCGTGGCGCTGCGCGGTGCGTTCACCGACGGCAAACGGCAGGAATCCGTCAGCGTCTGGTCCGACAAGATCGAGCTCGTGGCCAAGGGTCCCAAGGGCGAGGAGACGCGCACGCGCTTCGACCCGGCCCAGGTCAAGCTGATCGTCGAGCGCGATTTCGATGAATACACCACCGGCCTGAAGCTGCGTACCGTCGATGGCGATACCGAGCTCGGCGCCTTCCTCTCCTCGGAAGAAAAGGCGAGTTTCGCGCGCGCTTTCGGCGCCGCCCTGCGCAAGGCGCGGGTGCGCCAGCCGGCGTCAAAATCGGGTCGCGGCGCTTGATCGCGGCGCCTATCATGGCGCCATGAACAAGTTGATGACCGCCATTCCTCAGTCCGACTACGAGACGGTGAAGGCCGCGATCCGCTATCTCAGCGAGAACGGGCCCGACACTATCGATCTCTCGCGCTTTGCGAGCGCACTGGGCCTTAGTGAGCGCGCCTTGACGGATCTCTTTCGTCGCTGGTGCGGACTTTCGCCCAAATCCTTCGCTCAGGCCGTGGCGCTCGATCACGCAAAGGCACTGCTTACGGCCAATGCCAGCGTGCTCGATACCACCTTCGAGGTCGGCCTTTCCTCCACTTCGCGCCTTCACGACCTGTTCGTGACCTATGAGGCGATGCCGCCGGGCGTGTTCCGGGCCCGTGGCGGCGGCATCGACATGGTCTGGGGGGCGGCGCCGTCTCCCTTCGGCACAGCCATTGCCACCATGACCGAATATGGACTTTCAGGCCTCGGCTTTGCCGACGAGACGACGAGCGTCAAGCAGGCCTTTGAGGACCTCGCCAATCGCTGGCCCAATGCCCGGTTCACACGCGACGACGCGCGCGTTGCGCCGGCTATCGCCCATGTGTTCGACCCGTCGCGCTGGTCGCCGGAGCGGCCGGTGCGGATCGTACTCATCGGCACCGATTTCGAGGTGAAGGTCTGGGAGACCCTGCTGAAGATCCCGGTGGGGACGGCGACGACCTACGGCAGTGTCGCGCGCCAGATCGGGCGCCCCTCCGCCTCGCGGGCCGTGGGTGCCGCGGTCGGCAAGAACCCGATCTCCTTCGTCGTGCCCTGCCACCGCGTGGTGGGCAGTTCGGGCGCACTCACCGGCTATCACTGGGGTGTGCCGCGCAAGCGCGCCATTCTCGGCTGGGAAGCCGGAGTGATCTCCTCACGCCCTTCTCCCCTCGTGGGAGAAGGTGCCCCGAAGGGGCGGATGAGGGGGTCTGACGTCCCCGAACGCTGAGTACGGGGGAGGATATATCGGATTCACGTGAAACGCTGCGCGTCAAGCGAGGCGAATCACTGTTCCACGTGAATCAAGGCAGGCGACCCGTGCAAGCACTAGGCCATTCACCCGCCCCGGCCGTCATCCCGGCGAAGGCCGGGAACCAGCCCTGACCACATCGACCAGCGCCGGGAGGACGGCAGACCGCGTCCTGGCGCGTTCATATACTTTACGGCTGGTGCCTTATCTCAGGGCAGGCCCTGGCCTTCGCCGGGTGACAGCCGGTGGTGTGTTAGAGCATTCAAGCACAACCACCATGGCGAGCGCTAAGCCGCCACCCTCTCGGCCAGCTTCCCATCCGCGCCGATCCTGTAGATCGTCGGCTCGCCGGTCGCGATCTCGCGCTTGACGATCTCGTCGGACGAAAGCCCCTCGATTGCCATGATCAGCGCACGCAGCGAGTTGCCGTGAGCAGCAACAAGCACGCTCTTGCCGGCCTTGAGGTGTGGGAGGATTTCGGCCTCGAAATAGGGCAGGGTGCGCGCCGCCGTATCCTTGAGGCTTTCACCGCCCGGAGGCGAAACGTCATAGGAGCGGCGCCAGACATGCACCTGCTCCTCGCCCCATTTGGCGCGCGCATCGTCCTTGTTGAGGCCGGAGAGATCGCCATAATCGCGCTCATTGAGGGCGACATGACGGGTGATGGTGACATTGGTGATGCCCATTTCCTCGAGCATGAGGTCGAGGGTGTGCTGGGCCCGCTTCAAGGCCGAGGTGTAGTAAAGGTCCGGCACGATGCCCTTGGCCTTGAGCAGCTGGCCGGCGGCGCGGGCCTCCTGCCTGCCTTTTTCCGTCAGGTCCGGATTGCGCCAGCCGGTGAAGAGATTCTTGAGGTTCCATTCGCTCTGGCCATGGCGAACCAGGATCAGCGTGCCGGTCATCGATGCTTCCTTATGCGTTGAGGCCGAGCACGTCGGCCATGGAATAGAGCCCCGGGGCCTTGTCGCGCGCCCAAAGGGCGGCACGCGCGGCGCCGTGGGCAAAGATCATGCGGTCCTCGGCGCGGTGGGTAAGTTCGATCCGCTCGCAAGGTCCGGCGAGAATGACGGTGTGGTCGCCAACGACGGTGCCGCCGCGAAGCGTCGCAAAGCCGATACTGCCGGGCTCGCGCGGGCCGGTATGGCCGTCGCGCACCCGCACCGACTTTTCGGCGAGCGCCACCTTGCGCCCCTCCGCCGCCGCTTCGCCAAGCAGCAGCGCCGTTCCGGAGGGTGCATCGACTTTCTTGGAGTGATGCATCTCGACGATTTCGATGTCATAGGCGGTGAGCGCCGCGGCAGCCTTGCGCACCAGGTCGGCCAGCACATTGACGCCCAGCGAGAAATTGCCGGATTTGACGATGCGCGCACTTTTCGCGGCCGCAGCGATGTCCGCCTCTTCGGATGCGGTGAGGCCCGTCGTGCCGATGATGTGGATCAGTCCGCGCTCTGCCGCATGGCGGGCAAATGCCACGCTGGAAGCGGGAGCGGTGAAATCCACGATGACGTCGGCGTCATCCAGCGCCGCATCGACGTCCTCGCTGATGGCGATGCCGAGCGGGGCAAGACCCGCATTTGTGCCGGCATCGATGCCGATATGGCTCGACTCGGCCCGATCGAGCGCAGCCTTGAGCGTGAGGCCGGTGAGTGCGCTGATGGCACGGATATTGGCCGCGCCCATGCGCCCGCCCGCTCCGGCAACGACGACCTTGAGGTCCGCCTTGGAGTCCGGCTTGAGGTTCGCCGTGGAGTCCGTCATGGCTTGATGCCTCCCATGCTCTGCGCGCGCTATAGCAGCGGCGCGCGCAAACGCCAACTCCAACTCCAACTCCTTGTCCTGACGAGGCGGCTGCGAACATGTTATGCATGAGCGCGAAGCAGTCTTCGTTGCAACGAAAGGACCGCCCGCAATGCCGATAACCAATGCGCTCGCCGGAATTGCTGTCGAGGATATCTCCGCCTCGATACCCTTCTATGAGCGTCTTTTCGGCCGTCCCGCAGATGCGCGGCCGATGTCGGAAGTGGCCGAATGGAAGTTCCCCACCGGCGGCTGGGTCCAGGTCTTTGCCGATGCCGACCGGGCCGGCTCCTCGCTCGTCACCCTCATCGTCTCGGACCTGTCCGAAATGCTGGAAGATCTCGCGACGCAGGGTATCACCCCCGTCGCCAAGCGCACCGGCGATTTCGCCAAGACCGCCATCTTCCGCGATCCGGACGGCAACCAGCTGGTCTTCTCGCAAACGCTGCGGAATACCTATTGAGGATAAGGCTCAACAGCGCCAGAGGACTTGAGTAACCCTCATGGTGAGGTGCCGCGAAGCGGCCTCGAACCACGAGGGGGTGCACTACGCCAGCCTCGTTCCCCCGGCCATCTCGGAGAGTATCGCGCGTGCCGCCAATGCCGGATCGGGCGCGGCAACGATCGGGCGCCCGACCACCAGATGCGTGGCACCCGCATCGATCGCCTGGCGCGGTGTCATCACCCGTTTCTGGTCGCCCGGCGCTGAGCCTGCCGGGCGGATGCCGGGGGTGACGATCGCCAGTTTGCGCCCGACGATCTGGCGCACCATTTCAGCCTCATGCGGAGAAGCGACGAGACCGCCAATGCCGGCATCCTTTGCCTGCTGCGCCCGCAGCGCCACGAGTCCGGCCGCGTCGCGGGCATAGCCGGCTTCGGCGACGTCCTTGTCGTCCATCGAGGTCAGGACGCTGACGCCGAGCACTGTCAGGCCCGAGCCTTGCGTGGCCCTGGCCGCGGCTCGCATTGCCTTGGGATAAGCATGGACGGTCAGCATTGCCGCACCGGTCGCCGCGATCGCGGCAACGCCCTTTTCGACCGTATTGTCGATGTCGAGCAGTTTTAGATCGAAGAACACCTTCTTGCCGACAGCGATCAGCGCCTTGCCCAGTGCATAGCCGTCGCCACCATAGAAGAGCTGATAGCCGATCTTGTAGTGGCTCACGGCATCGCCGAGCGAATCGACGACGGCCTGCGCCTCTGCCCGCGAGTCGAGGTCGAGCCCGACGATCAGGTCCGCGCCCATGCAAAGCCTCCCAATGTCCGTTGATGCGCTTTTCCCCTCACATATTCGAAGCGGGTGCGCAATGCCGGTGCAACTCAGGAAATGGTAACACGGGCCTTTGCTTTGGCCTTGCCCATCGGGCCGAGATGGGTTTGCCCGGACCCGCCGGGATATTTGAGGCCGTAGCCGAGCATGCGGTCCATGCCGATATGGGCGAGCCAGATCAGCCCGACATGGAAGGCAAGATCCTGCCCAACCGCCCAGGCGCCGGCAACCAGCACCACCGGCGCGACTATCGTGTGCGCAGCATTGTAGGTCATCGCCCCGAGACGTTCGCCCGCGCCATAGCCGATGAACGCCAGGTCCGGTGCAAGCAGCAGCACCAGATAGAGCCACCAGGCTCCACCGTCGGCGAAATAGGCAAGCGTTGCCGCCAGGAAGACAGCAGCGCCTTCGAGGCGCAGCAGCGTGCGCACGCCCCCTGTTGGATATCCGAAACGGTCCGCTTTCATCGTCAAATCCTTGCCTGCTTGCTAGCGGGGCAAGGATAACGCGCGGGAGCGCCCTGTCACTTCACCAGGTTTGTATGGCCGGCCTGCAAAAAGGGTTCACCCCCGGCTGAAATGCGTCAGCTCGTGCACCATCTGCTCGACCTTCTTGATGATCGCCGGTTCGACCGGATCGCCATTCTCATCGAACGCAGCGCTCGCCGGGCCGACGCCGAGCAGCGTCGGCACCATCAGCGAACCGAGCTTGGAAAGCGAATCTCGCAGGTGCGAAATGGCCCATATGGTACCGTATTTGCCCGAGGAAACGCCGCCAATGCCGAAAATGGCGTGACGAAACGGACTCGGCTTCTGCCGGCTCAGCCAGGTGATGGTGTTGATAGTCAGCGGCGGCACGCCGCCATTATATTCGGGGCTGGCGATGAAGACGATGTCGTGCGTTCGCCAGAGCTCGGCCAGCCGGACCGCCGCTTCGGGCACATGCTCGGCCTCTAAATCCTCGTTGAAGATCGGCATCTCGAAATTGGCGAGATCGAGCTCGGTGACCTCCACCCCGGCTTCGGCGAGCTTCTTGCCGACATGCCTTTGCAGCATGCGGTTATACGAACCCTTGCGGATCGAGCCGGAGAGGGTGAGGGCGGTCGGCATGCGTGTTGATCCCGGAAGTTGCTGATTCGTCATAGTTGTCCGGCGGGCAGCTTCGGGCAAGGGCGGCCCTACACCCGCCGCAACAGCACTTCCTCGATCAGGTGGCTCCTGCCCTTTTTCAGCACCAGGTCGGCGCGCCCGCGGGTCGGCAGCACATTGTCGCGCAGGTTCTTGAGATTGATCGTCTCCCATACCCGCCTTCCATAGGTGCGCGCTTCCTCTTCGCTCAGCTCACTGAAGCGATGAAAGAACGAGGTCGGATCGCGGAAGGCGGTTTCGCGCAGCCGGAAGAACCGGGTCATGAACCACTCGAAAAGGTCTTCCTCATCGGCATCGATGAAGATGGAGAAATCGATGAAATCCGAGGCAAAAAGGATGGGCTTGCCGGTGCGCGGCAACTCGCCGGGCTGGAGGATGTTGAGCCCTTCGACGATGAGGATGTCTGGCCTGTCCACCACCAGTTCTGCTCCCGGCACGACGTCATAGACGAGGTGCGAATAGGTCGGCACCGCCAGCTGCCCCTTGCCCGACTTGATGTCGGCCAGGAACTTGACGAAGCGGGCCCGGTCATAGCTTTCGGGAAAGCCCTTCTTCTGCATCAGCCCGCGCTCTTCGAGCACGGCATTGGGATAAAGGAAGCCGTCGGTGGTGATGAGATCGACCTTGGGCGAGGATTTCCAGCGCGCCAGCAGCGCCTGCAGGATGCGCGCCGTCGTCGATTTACCGACCGCCACCGATCCGGCCACCCCGACGATGAACGGAACCTTGGCAACAGGTCGGTTGAGAAAGCGGGTCGAGACGGAATGCAGATCCTGCACGGCCTCGACATAGAAGGAGAGCAGGCGCGAGAGCGGCAGATAGACCTTTTCGGCCTCATCGAGCGATATCGGATCGGAGAGGGAGCGCAAACGCTCGATCTCCTCGGCGCTCAGCGTCATCTCCTCGCCGTCGCGCAATCTCGACCATTGTGCCTTGGTGAAACGGTGATAGGGCTCGAGCCCGGCTTCCGACCTGCCCATCATCACTTCGGCTTGCGTGAGGCTTTTTCGGCCAGACCCGACTGAGCGGTGCGCTTTTCGAGCTCGCTCATCACCTCGGCAAGCGGCACGTTCGAGGCGCGCAACAGCACCAGGAGGTGATAGAGCACATCGCCAGCTTCCTTGGCCAGTTCGTGCTGGTCGCCGATGACCGCCGCCACGACCGCTTCCGTTGCTTCCTCGCCGAGCTTTTGCGCGCATTTGCCGACACCGCGGCCGATGAGCTTGGCGGTGTAACTCTCCTCGGGCGAGGCATTGGCCCGGGTCTGCACCCGGGCATCGAGGTCTTCGAGGGTAAAGGGCATTGCGCCAACTCTCCCAACTGCCCTGCTGTCATGCAGGCCTTAGAACAAAATCGCGCCGAACCGTCATGCGCTTCTTTCGTCTACGCTGCGGCTCGGTCCATGCGAACGGGAATGCCGTGCGTGGCAAGGTGCTCCTTGGCCTGGCGCACGGTGAAGGTGCCGAAGTGAAAGATCGAGGCGGCGAGCACGGCGCTGGCGTGGCCTTGCTTGACGCCTTCAACCAGATGATCGAGCGTGCCGACGCCGCCCGAGGCGATCACCGGCACTTCCACGGCATCGGCAATGGTGCGAGTCAGCGCAATGTCGAAACCGGATCTGGTGCCGTCCCGGTCCATCGACGTCACGAGGAGCTCACCGGCGCCGCGCTCGACCATGCTGATAGCAAACTCCAGCGCATCGAGCCCGGTCGGATTGCGGCCGCCATGGGTGAATATTTCCCAATCCGAACCGCCGCTGCCGGTGCCGACCTGCCGCTGCTTGGCATCGACCGAAACGACGATGCACTGATTGCCGAACTTGTCG
>Ga0180220_1001065_pt1 | contig 22502 bp, 17 predicted proteins | sample eDN5th37CBELigBY_FD_151335 | JGI IMG/M metagenome (GOLD analysis project Ga0180220, IMG submission 151335) | Enriched backyard soil microbial communities from Emeryville, California, USA - eDNA 5th pass 37_C BE-Lig BY (version 2) (version 2) | ecosystem: Environmental > Terrestrial > Soil >...
AAGCGCGTATGGCTACTACTACAGCTACTACATACCCGGGTACGAGGTGGAGGAGGAGGACGGGGCCGCCAGCGCCGGCGCGAAGCTGGCCGGCCCGATCGTCGCCCTGCCGAAATAGAGCCGGCTCACGTGGAAGCGGCCGCCGGCGGACTGGCGGCGAATGCATGACCTGATTCTACGCCGAAAGGATACCATGCCCACTCGCGCATACCGCATCGCCGCCGGGGCGGTGCTCGTCGCGGCGCTCACCGCGGGCGCGCCCCGGCACCTCGCCGCGCAGTCAACCGACGGTGATCCCGGCCGGGCTCAGGTCACACGCGAAGAGCTGCTCGAGCTGCTGGCGCAATACGACGCCGCGCTCGAGTCCGATGCATACAGCCAGGCGGTCAGGCAGCGGGCCCGGGCAGAGGCGTCTCTCATCCGCGCACGCCTGGCTGACGGCGATTTCCGGGTCGGCGACCGGATACTCGTGACGGTTGAGGGCGAGGAGGATCTGTCGGGAGAACACATCGTGGGACCCGGGCCGTCGATCACACTCCCGCAGTTCGGCGAGATCGGGCTGGCCGGCGTGCTCCGGTCCGAGCTCCAGAGCCATCTGACGAGCGCACTCGCCCGCTACATCCGGAACCCCGTTGTGCGGGTTCACGCGTCGCTCCGCCTCTCGGTTCTCGGTGAGGTCAATCAGCCCGGCTTCTACGTCTTTCCCGCAGACGTCCTGCTCACCGACGTGCTGACCGTTGCCGGAGGACCCACCAGGTCGGCCAAACTGACGGACATACGGATCGAGCGAGGCGACGCGAGCATCTGGGAGGATGAGCCGCTCCAGCAGGCGATCATCGAAGGGCGGACGCTCGACCAGCTCGGCCTGCGCGCCGGCGATGTGATCGTTGTCCCCTCCAGCGGCAGCCGACGCGAGCTGCTCCTCGGCGCCGCGGGGATCCTGCCATCGATCTACGTGGTAGCGCAGCTCATCCGCTTCTTCGCGGAATGAATACCGCCCGCCCGTGATCGGGAGATTTCGGCCGGCCTTGCGAAACCAGCGGCACGGGATCAGATCGGCTCGGCGCGCGGCAGCTCCAGCTCGAAGTAAAACCGCGTGCCCCACCCCGGGCGTGTCTCCATCTGCAGCTCGGACCCCATCGCCTGGACGAGCGTGCGGCAGATCGAGAGGCCGAGCCCGCTGCCGGAGAACCGCGGCGTCCGGCGCCCGGTGTCGCGCCTGAATACCGAGAACAGCGCAGGCACGGCCTCGGGCGCGATCCCGTCCCCCGTATCCCGGACCGAGAACTCGATGCGGTCCCCGTAGCGGGACATCGCGACGATTTCGACCATCCCCTTTTCGGTGAACTTGAGCGCGTTCGACGCCAGGTTCAGGAGCACGCGGCTGAGCGCAACCGGAAATCCCCGCCGGTAGTCCCCGTCCGGCGGCAGGATGCGGAGCGACAGTCCCTTCACCTCGGCAATGGGGAGCACCATGTCGTGAACCGAGCCGAGCACTTCACGCACCGAAAACGGCGTCGGCTGGCTGTCAGCCAGCCTGTCACCTCCCTGCGCCAGCTCGATCACGTCGCCCATGGTCGAAAGCAGACCGAGCGCGGCGCTGTAGATAATTCCGAGCTGGCGCTGCTGGAGGTCGCTCACCTCCCCGCTTTGACCTCGCCGGAGCGCGTCGGAGAGGAAGAGTATGGAGGTGAGCGGCGAGCGCAGGTCGTGCGCGACCTCGGTCAACATGGAAACGCCGTCGGGTCCGATCATCCACGCGGGGAGCGTGTCGCCCCAACCGGAGTCGAGCTGCTCCCGCACGCATTCGAAAGCCGAAAGCACCGCCACGATCTCTGCAGTGTCCCTGTGGCCGGCGCTGTCTGCCCAGCTCCGCACGACTTCCGCGCGCAGCAGTTCCAGCAAGCGGCGGCGCAGTACCAGCGCGGCCGGTGATAGCCCCGGCCGATCCTTTACGCGGCCTTCAATGATCGCATCCGCCAGTGCATCGAGATGTGCCCTCGCATCGTGGAGGTCGTGCATCCCCGTGGATCCGGTGCGCCAGCTCTCCGCGACTGCGGCAACCGCTTCCGCCAGCGTCGCCCTGTCCAGGACGGCGATCCCGGGGCCCGGCGGCTCAGATTCCGCGAAACCGTTGGCACTCATGCGCTCTTTGCCCGTTGATCGTTCACGTGAGCTGACCATGCATTCGAATGATCGTGTCCCGCTGCAGCCCGTGCTTTTCCATCAGACGGTAGAGTGTCGTGCGATCCACGCCCGCAATCCTCGCCGCCTTCGACATGTTGCCGGTGGACCGGCTCACCAGCCACGTGAGATAGCTCCGCTCGAACTGCGCGATGATCCGCTCGCGCGCGGGGTGGTACTGGGGCTCGTCGCCGATCACGCTCGCCACTGACGCCGCGGCCGGCGGCGCCCGATCCTCGTCCAGGAAGGGGATCTCATCCGGCTGGATCTCGACGCTCGCTTCAGCCAGGACTACGGTGTGCTCGATGACGTTCTGCAGCTCGCGGACGTTGCCGTGCCAGGCACGTTCCTGCAGTGCACGCAGCGCTTCGCGGCCGAACCACGGCGGCGTTTCACGCCCGCGGTGCCGGGCCCAGTACGTCGAGAGAAAGTGGCGCGCCAGGAGCGGGATGTCGTCGGGACGCGCCCGGAGCGGCGGGACATTGATCGGCACCACCCGTAGCCGATAGTAGAGGTCCTTCCGCAGCGTCCCCTCCTCCATCGCCTCCTTGGGGTCGCGGTTCGTCGCCGCAATGAAGCGAACGTTGACCACCGCATCCGTCTTGTTGCTCCCGACCCGTCGCACGACCCCGTCCTGGATGACCCGCAGGAGTTTCGCCTGCAACGCCACGGGCATTTCGGTCAGCTCGTCCAGGAACAGCGTCCCGCCGTTCGCGGTTTCGAGGAGGCCCGGCTTGTCCCGGATCGCTCCGGTGAACGCCCCCTTCATGTGTCCGAACATCTCGGACTCCAGCAACGTTTCGGGGAGCGCCGCGCAGTTCACCGCGACCAGGGGCCGGCTCCCCCGCCGGCTGTGGTAGTGGATGAACTGCGCGATCAGCTCCTTGCCCGTACCACTCTCCCCGCTGATGAAGACGGATGCGTCAGTCGATGCCACCCGGCGCGCGAGATCCATCATCTGCTGAAAACATGGCGAGTTGCCGAGGACGACGAGGCCACCGTCCGAACTCCGTTCCCCCGCACCGGACTCTTCCTCGATCGCACGTGTCGCCCGCGTTTCCCGCGCCACCGTCACGGTGTGCGCAGCCCGGGCCAACAGGATCTGGAGGTGGCTCGCCGCGAAAGGTTTCGGCAGGTAGTGCCACGCGCCCTTCCGGAGCGCCTCCAGGCTCGACTCCACGCTCGGGTTCCCGGTGATCATGATCACCAGCGCTTCAGGCTGCGTGGCGAGGCACGCGTTCAGGATCTCGATCCCGCTGACCTGCGTCATGTACAGGTCGATGAGGACGACGTCGAACGGCCGCCGTTGCACCAGCTCCAGGGCATCCGCACCCTTCCGGCATGTGGTGACCTGATAGCCTTCCACCCGAAGGACACTCGCGCAGCTCTCGAGCAGCGACTCCTCATCATCGACGATCAGGACCCTGACTGACGCCTTGTCTTCGGCCCGGAGCTCGAGCGCGGCGAGCTCCACGTCGCCATCGGTCGCGCGAGCACCGCCACTCGCGCCGCGCGAAGTGCTGTGTCTGGCACCCGTCGCACCCCCGAAATCGCGCGTATACAATGCCATGTCTCCTCCTCTCGATGGGTTCCGTGGCGGTGTCCGTCTCCGTCTGTCGGTACACACGAGCGGCACGCCGCGAAACCAATGCGGAGCTCGGTAGCGTACCGCTCGTTGGCGATTGAACACAAAAAGAAAACGGCGACCTGACCATTGGTCCGTCGCCGTCGCCGGTATCGAGCCGGGGGCCGCTCTGTCATGTGCAGCCGTTGGCACCTATCAATAACGACCCGATGCCGCTGCGTCAACCTCGTTCTCCGGCAGGGCCTCCGCGCCGCCGTGGCGGCGGGTCCAACCCACTGTCATCCATCGACTTTGGCGGGCACGTCCTCGTGGAAACGGATGGCGTCGCCGACCCTCGCCGCCTGCGTGTGCCGCAGTGCCGACAGCGCGCGAACCAGCAGGTCCAGCGCTTCGGGGCGTGGTCCGTCGCCGGGCTCGATCACGTAGCCGCCAATGTGGATGCGTAGCTCGGCATCCGGCTGGGGCGCAGGCACGTCCCGTACGACATTCAGTATCCGGTCCGCGAGGCGGCGCGCGCCGGTTCGATCGGTCTCGGGTGCCAGGATCACGAACTCGGCACCGCCGAGCCGGCCCACCGCGTCCGAGGCGCGAACGGTGCCCCGCAGCAGTCGGCCGAGCCGGTACTGCAACTCGCCACTGCGGAACTCGGCGTCCGCCTCGCGGGACGCGGGCGTCGCCGCGACGGCCAGGCAGGTCAATGGGCGTCGCATGCGCACCGCCGCCGCGAACAGCTCCTGACTCCGCCGGAGCACGCCCCTGACGTTGTACAGACCCGTGTCGCCGTCGAGGAGAGCCCTCGACTCGGCAGCGTCCGTCGCGGCCTTGACCGTGAGGAAGTTGTCCACGGTAGCGACGAGCTCCTCCGGATCCAGCGGATGGCTCAGCACCTGCCACGCCCCTGCCCTGAGGATATCGACTCGACGCTGCCGGTCGAGCGGAAATGCGCTTATTACGAGAATGGGGAGTGACCGGGGGAGGCGGGGGTCGTCACGGAGCGCGGCGCATACGGCCGCCGGACCCATGTCCGGCAGACTTGCCTCGGTAATGACGATGTCCGGTGAATCCTGTCCGGCGCGGCGGACTAGCGATTGCCCGTCGCCCGCGCACACAATCCTGCATCCGATCGGCCGGAGGACCGACTCCAGCGTCGGCGCGAGCCATTCGCCGCTGTCTCCAACCAACGCCAACGCGGAACGCGGTGCGATCGTCTCCGTCATCTCACCTTCGGCGAGGGTCGACATGAGCTGCCGGCATACGCGCCGCGCGGCGAGGCCGTAAGCAAAGCGCGCCGCTGTTACGGATGCAACCCGCCCATCGGAACCCTCCCGACCGCGAGTCACCTCCTGTTTCCTGACGCTCCGGTCCGGATAGTGTACTGCCGCGTCGGCGACGGCACCAGTTGCGCCCGGCCACGCGTGCTCCGGGGATAATGGCCGACGTCGAGGCACCGCGGCACGCGCCTCCTGTCAGGACCCCGGCGCCGCCTCCAGCCTCCCGGAATCACCACGGGGATGACATTTCAATGACCCGGTCTTGACGGGCCCCTCCGATACTCGACCCGCGCCTTCCAGACCAGCCGTGGCGATGGAAGTGCCCGGCTCAATGTGCCGCCTCGGTGGCGGAGTCCGCGCGCGCCCACTCGCTGCCCCCGTTGACGATGGATCAAGCGGAAACCCGACGGCGCACGCCACCGAACCCTGGCCTACCGGGCCCGCCCCAGCAACCGCTCGAGATGCGCCCGGCGAGTCCGCCCGACGCGCAGGCGGATGCCTCCCTTCAATTGCACCTCGTACGAGCCGCCACCGCGAAGGAGCGCTTCAACGCGATCGACCCGGACGATAGTCGAGCGATGAATGCGAACGAAGGCGTCGGGATCGAGTTGCTCCTCCAGGTGCTGGAGCGACTCGCGGAGTACGTACCTGTCACGCCCGACGTGCAGCGCTGCGTACGTTCCGAGCGCGGTGATGTAGTCGATTTCCGAAACGGGCACCACGCGCACACGACCTCGCATCGGCACGGCGATCCGCTCCAGGTATCGGGCGGCACGACCGGGCGTCGTGGGAAGCTCCAGCGTTGTCTCGTCCCGGATTACAGCGAGAAGCCGGTCGAGCAGCGCCCCCCGCGTTTCCGCCTGGATACGCCGGCGGACCCGCCCCAGCGCTTCGCGGAAGCGCTCGTTCCTGAAGGGCTTGACCAGGTAATCGGCGGCGGCGGCATCGAATGCTTGAATCGCGTATTCGTCGTACGCCGTGATGAAAACAATTGCCGGCATCTCCACCGCGCCGAGATGGCGCACGACCTCCAGACCGCTCATCCCGGGCATCTGCACGTCCAGGAATACCACGTCGGGGCGCGACCGCTGGATCGCTTCGACGGCGGCAATTCCATCCGCCGCGGTGGCGACGGCCTCGATGTCGTCTTCGTCTTCCAGCAGATCGAGGATCCGCCGACGCCCCAGAGGCTCGTCGTCCACCACCAGCACGCGCAGGCCCCGGCGCTCCACCATGGTCAGGCTCCGGCAACGGCCAGATCGCTGGCGTCCGGCAGCTCGAAAGGCAGCCGAATGCGGGCGAGCATCCCGCCGCCCGCCGCCGGTTCCAGCTCGAGGGCGCATCGCGACCCGTACAGTTCCGCAAGTCGCTCCCGCGTCAGGCGCAGCCCGACCCCGCCCGTGGCAGGCGGCCTTGCCCCACCGGGCCCCGGCCCGGTATCGCGTACGGTGAGGACGAGCTGGTCACCCGCACGAAATGCCCGGACGTCGATCGTGCCGCGGCCACCCGCGCGATCGATGCCGTGCTTCACGGCGTTCTCCACCAGAGGTTGCAGGACGAGCTTCGGGACGCGCGCGTCGGCCACGTCGTGATCCATCACGACATCGACACGAAGCTGGCCCTGGTAGCGGATCTCCAAGATCTCCAGGTAGATACGCGTCAACTCCAGCTCTTCGCCAACCGTGGTCGTCTGCTCTCCCGCATCCAGCAGGGCGCGCCGCAGGAGGTCGCTGAGCAGGGCGATCATGTCCTGCACGCCACGGGGATCCGCGGTGACGAGCGCCGAAATGGCGTTCAGCGTGTTGAACAGGAAGTGCGGGTTGAGCTGCGAGCGGAGCGACGTCAGGCGAGCCTCGGCAAGCTGCGCTTTCAGCTCAGCGCTTTGCGCCTGCAGGCGGGCGGCCCTCGCCTCCAGCGCCGAGCGCTCCGCCTGGAGCTGGATCGTCTCCCGCTGACGTGCCCGGTATCGACGCGAGAAATCCGTGCCGAGCGCGACCCCCAGCACCAGGAACGACGTCAGGGTCTCTTTCGGGAGGAACACCCGCGTCATGTCCAGCGGCCTGCCCCACCACGATTCGCCGACTCGTGGCTGTATGGGAAGCATCTGCGTGAAGACGACGGCCTCCACGACCGCCACCAGCCCACCGGCGGCGACTCCGATCATGAGCAGGGCCGCCAACCGCATGAAGCGTTGCCCGCTCTCCGGGTTCAGCCGCGCGGCGAGTTGGAGCGAGACGAGCGTCAGCACCGCCCAGAGGTAGGCCGTGGCGAACGCCGTCGCCACGTGCCCACCCGGATTCGGCACAGTGTTGCCGGAAGGCGAATAGATCCAGTAGGCCGCGGTGTAGGCCCCGATCAGCGTCCAGAACGCGAAGATCGCGACCGCGATCCTCGTTCCGGGCAGGCGGGTTGCGCCCGACACCAGTTCGTGCCCGGCCGGGCCGGATACGATACCTGCCGCAACCTGCCCCGACATTGCTGGAGCTGACATCCGCATCCTCCGGTCGTCGCGCCGCCCATGACGCATGTACTAATGTCAACTCGCAGCGCAACATAGGGCAACACCGCGAGCCTGCCGTTCACCACCTCGATATTGTCGTTCGCAACTCCCGACCGTCGTTCGAGCCGGAACGCCCTGAGCCCACCCATCAGCCCGCTTAACGTTGGGTGTCCCCACGCGAGCACCATCAAGCACGAAAACCGGTGGTCGCGTTCGCACCGATGAATACGTCGGTACACCGCAGGTGATGACGATGAACAGGCGAAACGTCCAGGGCCGGATCGCAACCCTCTTCAGCAAATCAGTCATCCCCAGCGGCCTGGCACTGGTTCTCCTCCTGGCACCTGGATCCGGGGCAACGCTCGCGCGGCAGATTCGCTCCGCCACAGCGGCAGCGGCGGGGGAGGCGACGCGCCCGCCGAGAGTGTTCCTGGATTGTTCGGACCCCGCGGCGTGCGATCTGGACCACTTCCGCACAGAGATCCCCTTCGTCGTCTGGGTGCAGGACCAGGAAGTCTCTGACGTCCACGTGATAGCCGTCAGCGAAGCCGCAGGCGGAGGGGGTCGGCGTTTCACCTTCGATCTCGTGGGCCGCGGCGAAATGGCGCCGCTCTCAGATCGCCTGACCTACACCTCCAGCGGGACGGATGTAGTGGTCGAGACGCGCGACGCGTTGACGCAGCTCCTCAAGCTCGGACTGCTCCGGTACGCCTTGCAGGGCGGCCTCTGGCAGGAGTTCGCCGTCCAGTATCTCGGGGCTCCGGTGTCCGGAACGAGTGTTGGGGCCGGCATGGGTCCCGACGTGATGGTGCCGTCAGAATTCGACGACCCGTGGAATTTCTGGTCCTTCCGCGTCGGCGTATTCGGGAACTTCAACCTCCGCGAGACATCGAAGAGTCTTCGTTTCGAGCCCAGCGTGGAAGCGGACCGGATCACCGACGTGTGGAAGCTGTCCTTCAGCGCCGGGCTGGATATCCGGCGGAGTGAGCACGAGCTCAGCAACGGTAACAAGGTGCGGGACCACCGCAACGAGTGGCACGCGCGTGGGCTGATCGTTCGCAGCGTGTCGGACCACCTCTCGGCAGGTATCGATTTCGGCGCCCGCAACTCCATCAGCCAGAATCAGCGCGTCAGGATTCAGATGTCGCCCGCCATCGAATTCAACTACTTCCCGTACGCCCAGGCGACCCGCCGGCAGTTCACGATCCAGTACGGGCTCGGGGTCGAATACTCGAGCTACGCCGAAGAGACCATCTTCAACGTTCTGGAAGAGACGCTCCCCGAGCACCTTCTGGAAGTCCGCTACGCCTCGCGGGAAACGTGGGGAAGCGCCGCCGTGGGGCTCAGCTACTCGCAGTACCTCCACAAAGGCGGTCTCTACCAGGTCGGGCTCAATGCCGACCTGAGCTTCCGTCTCGCGCGGGGCATCGATCTGACGGTAATCGGTAACGCATCCTGGCAACAGAACGAGATCCACACGCCCCTCGCCTCCATACCCGATGAGGACATCCTGCTGGGGCGGCGGAATCTCCCTTCGGATTACGTCTACTTCGGGCGAATCGGCATTTCCTACAGGTTCGGCTCTCCGTTCGTCAACGTCGTGAACACGCGATTCGGCGGACGCAGTCCCGTGGTCGATGTCCCGATCGGTGATGTCGGGGTCGGCGGATGACAAGAAGCGGCCAGCCTGTTGCGCCGATGCGCGCTTCCACGCTGGAGATCGATCGCGCGGCAATCGCCGCCAACACGCGGCGGTTCGTCCGCTCCACATCGGCTGCAATCATGGCCGTAGTCAAGTCCGACGCATACGGCCATGGCCTCGCCATCGTCGCCCGAACCGCGCTCGCGAGCGGTGCCACCTGGATCGGCGTCACATCCCTCGCTGAAGGAATTGCGGTACGCGCGGCCGGCATCAGCATGGAGGTACCGGTGCTGAGCTGGCTGAACCCGGTGGAGCTGGACGTCGCAACCGCAGTCCAGCTCCGAATCGACCTGGCCGTGCCCAGCGTTCGCCACCTGGAGGCGATTGCCGCAGCCCGCTCGCGGGCGAGGGTGCATCTGCACCTCGATACGGGGATGGCCAGGGACGGCGCTGCGCCAGAGGAATGGCGGGCGTTAATGGCGGCCGCGAAGCGGGCGGAAGCAGACGGTCTGATCGAAGTCGTCGGCGTCATGGGCCACCTCCCGCTCGCTGCCACGCCCGACCACCCGGCAAACGAGCGCGGCCAGTGTGCGTTCCTGCGCGGGGTAGAGCTGGCTGGGCAGGCGGGACTTCGACCGGTCGTCCGACACCTCGCGGCCACCGCCGCTACCTTGACGATCCCCATGACACACTTCGACCTGGTCCGAATCGGCGCGGGGTTGGTCGGTATCGATCCATCCTGCACCACGCGGCTGCGCGGCGTCATGCGGCTGACCACGCCGGTGGTGCAGGTGCGACGGGTGGCGGCCGGTGTCGGAGTGGGCTACGGGCACTCGCACATCACCACCCGTGCAACGACCCTCGCCCTGCTCCCGATCGGGTACGCCGACGGAATTCCACGGTGCGCGTCCGGCCGGGCGCACGTCCTGGTTGGCGGCCGGCGCAGGCCGGTGATTGGAGAGATCTCAATGGACCAGATGATCGTGGACGTCGGCGACGACCCGGTAGCGCCGGGCGACGTAGCGGTCGTGTTTGGCCCCGGCGATGACCGTGAACCAACGGTCGCTGATTGGGCGAGGTGGGCTGGAACGATCCCCCACGAGATCGTGACCGGAATCGGGCCCCGGGTGGGGCGGAGGGTGATATGACTGGGCGCGGCCGAATCAGGGTCGCCGTCGTCGGCGGCGGGGAGAATTGCGAGCACGATGTCTCCCTGGAATCGGCCAGTGCGGCATGCGCCGCCCTCGACCGGGACATCTTCGACGTCGTGCCCCTGACCATCGGTCGCGACGGCACGTGGCTGGATCCCACCGGCGCGCCCATGGGCCAGTCGCGGGCGGAGAGCGTCGCAGTGGCGGTGCGGATCCTGAGCGCGTGCGACGTGGTGTTACCACTGCTGCACGGACCGCGTGGCGAAGATGGAACGCTAGCAGCGCTGTGCGACCTGGTGGGGGTACCATGCGTCGGCTCGCCGCTAGGCGCGTCAGCCATCGCGATGGACAAGTGGGCGACGAAGCTGATGGCCGAGGCCGTAGGCGTCCTCACCGCCCCGGCGAAGCTCTTGACCCGCGGCGACACCGTCGCGTTCAACGGGCCCGTCGTCGTCAAACCGGTAGCCGCCGGATCCAGCTACGGCGTGACGCTCGTCGAGCGCGAGGAGGAGCTGGAGCCGGCGCTCCGCGCGGCGTTCGAGTTGGACGAAAGGGTGCTGGTGGAAGAGTTCATCGTCGGGCGCGAAATCGACATCGCGGTCATCGACGACCCGGAGGCCGGGCGCCGGCCGGGACCGCCGCTGGAGATACTCAACGGCGGGCAGATCTTCGACACTGCAACCAAGTACGACGGCAACGCCAGCTTCGTGGTTCCCGCTCAGCTCTCTCCCGGAGAAGCTCGAGCGATCAGCGACGCCGCGCTCCGCATATACGACGCCCTCGGCTGCCGGGGCTATGCCAGGATCGACTTCTTCCTCACGAAGAACGGACCGGTCCTCAACGAAGTGAACACTATTCCCGGAATGACCGCGCATTCGCAGGTCCCCAGAATGTTTGCCGCCGAAGGGATGGACTATACCGAGCTGCTGACTCGCCTCATCCGGACCACCGTCCGGTGAACCACCCGCCGACGCCGCGCCCACCGCGTCCTTGCCCTGGCGCCGCGGTCCATGCTCGAAGGTGCCCCTTCCCTGTTCCGAACCTGGCAAGGTTGCGCGCCCGTGTTTCCCGTTCCCGAATCATCGAGTTCTCACCACGCAGATGACCCCTGCCCGGCGCAGGCCTCGTTGACACGCCCTAACTCCATAGTTTGCAGAGAGATGAGCGCTGTTTCGCCTCATGGGCGGGCTCGCGGCCGTGGGCCGTAGACACGTGGATTACGGAGCTACCGCACGTGGCTACGAGAGCGTCAGCGCCGCGCTGATCTGGTCCATCGAGCAGGAGCTCGGCGACGCGTTCGATGTCGCATTGCGGGACGCCTGGCGGGAGTTGATTGGCGTCGTCGCGGGCGTCAGGCACCGCGCTGGCGAAAAGCGCCGGAGGGCCGGCTGAGACACTCTGGTCGGCCGCTATCCCGCCATACCCTTCCCGCGTTGCCCACCGGCTGACTCCTCTCCGGGGACATCGGCCCCGTGACGGCCCCGGGGTGCCCGCTGCGCACCCCGGGGCCATCGACTGGCCGTCTCACTGTCGCGTGGTCGATCAGTGTCTGTTGCGACTTCGCCACGCGCGTGCCCCGGCCACGCCGTTGCTGTTTCGCGGAAGTGCATGTAACGCCGCCACTTGAGCTACGACCTCCTGCGCGCGTCATTCTTGTATCTGTAGCCCGCGACAATCCCTGGGTACTGGTGAGTCGAGCCGGGCCGGTGGCCTGAAACCGTGAACGGGAGGAAGGCTATGCTGTGCGCGAGGTGCCGAACCATCCTCCGGCGCCGGTCGCTCAACGGACGCTGGAATGCGACTGCGTCGCGACGACGTCACGTCCCGTTCTTCGCCTGCGACGGCTGCGCGGCTCTGCTCCCACACTGTGACTCGACGGGAATCATGCTCACCACGCTCACACGTCTCGCCGGCTTTGGCCTGGCGTCCCTCGACCAGCCGCTGCTCTCACCCGCGGATCGACAAGGGCGGCGTGTCGGCGGCTCACGATGAACGTGACATGACTGACTTCCGATGACCCCGGCCATCCGGGACACACGGCACGCCCTGCCTGCGTCAGCACTTCGAGTGGCCATAGTCGGCGCCGGCCGCATGGGGCAGCAACACGCCCGGTCGATCCTGGAGCTGCGCAGGACGGCGCGACTCGTCGGCATCGTGGACAGCAGCGAAACGGCGCGGCGCGCGGCGCACGACGCATTCCCGGGTACACCCGTTTTGGATTCGCTCGACTCGCTGACCGCCGCACTCGGACCGGACCGACGGCCAGACGTAGTCCATGTGTGCACACCGCCTCACGACCACGTTTCGAGCGCTCTGGCCGCGCTTGCCGCCGGTTGCCATCTCTACGTCGAAAAGCCCGTCGCCCTCTCCCACGCCGAAACGGAACGCATACTGGCCAGCGCCGCTGCCCGTGGTCTCGCCGTAGCCGCCGGGCACCAGCTCCTCTTTGCCCGACCGGTGTTGCAGGCGCGCGATCTGCTTCCCGCCGTGGGTGATATCGTCCACGCGGAGAGCTACTTTTCCTTCCGGACCGTGCGTCGTTCGCCCGACGGGCGCACGCCCCTGCGGAGCGATCTCCAGCTTCTGGACGTACTCCCGCACCCGATCTATCTCCTGGTCGATGCCCTGCTGCGCGCACGCCCGGATTCCGTACCGACTGTCACTTCCGTCGAGATCGGTCCGGCGGGGACTGTCCACGCGTTCGTTCGCAGTAGCGGAGTCACGGGCGTGCTCACCGTCACGCTCGAAGGCCGGCCGATCGAGAACTCGCTTCGCATCGTGGGCTCGAATGGCGAAATCTTCGTCGACCTCGTGCGCGGGACGCTTCGCCGGCACCTCGGACCCGGCGTCTCCGGGATCGACAAGGCGCTGAACCCTTACCGGGCGGCCTGGCAGACGGCCGTGGGTACGACCGCCGCGCTGGCCCGTCGCGCCGTGTCGAGCCGTCGCGGGTATCCCGGGCTCGTCGACGCCATCGAACGCTTTCATCATGCGATCGTTGCCGGCGAGCCTTCGCCTACGCCAGCGCCCGGCGTCCTTGCCACGATGGCGATCTGGGATGCGATAGCCGGGCGACTGAACCGAACGGATGCCGCCGGGGTCCCGGTCGGGATCAATGCAACCGCGAGCCGTAACGCCTACCCCAACGGCAGCGACAACGCCGGTGGACGAATGGAGCGTCCATTGATCGCGGTGACTGGCGGGACAGGGCTGCTCGGACGCGCCGTCGTTATGGCGCTGCGGGAGCTCGGCTACGGTGCTCGTGTCCTGGCGCGGCGGCTCCCCGCGGAATGGGAGCGGGTTCCCGGCACCGATTATCTGGCGGTGGACCTCGGCGCCGGGTGCGACGACTCGGCGCTGCGCGGGTGCATCGCCGTCATCCATTGCGCCGCCGCGACAGCCGGCGGCTTTGCCGAACACGAGCACCACTCCGTCGCCGCGGCGGAGAACACGTATCTCGCCGCCCGAAACGCCGGCGTGCCCCGCTTCATCCACGTGAGCAGCATGGGTGCGCTCTCGGTACGGCGCCGTGCCCGGCTGGACGAGGGCAGCCCACTCGAGTCCGGCCGGTCGCGGGGGGCGTACGTGTGGGGGAAGGCGGAATCGGAACGGCGGCTGCTCGCCCTGGCAAATGAAAACGGACCCGCGCTGCACATCGTTCGACCGGCGGCGATCATCGACCCCGCGGCGTTCGACCCGCCCGGCAGGCTGGGCAAGCGTCTGGGCAACCTCTTCATCGCGCCCGGTAGCTCGTCCTCGCTCGTGGGCGTCGTCGAGCTGGGATTCGCCGCCCGGTTCCTGGCCTGGATGGCCAGCACGGAGGAGCATGTGCCACGGGTAGTGAACCTGCTCCAGCCGGAGCAGCCTACACGGCGCGACCTGGTTCGCGCGCTCCGCCAGAGGAACCCGGATCTGCGCGTGATCCGGGTACCTTCCCCCCTCCTCGAGTCGCTCTCCATCGGCGCGGTCGCCCTGCAGAAGCTGCTACGGCCGCGACGCCCGGCGACGAGCATCGCGCGGGTCTTCCGCAGCCAGGCCTACGATCTCGCCACCATCCGGACGCTCGCGCCGCGGGTTGACTCCGCGGGGCGCACGCCACCAGCGCCACCCGTCCTCGATGCACCCGCATCGAGCGACGCGGCGCCGCAGGAACTTCGCGCCATTCCCGCAGGTACCTGACGTTTCGATATTCGTCGGTCGTAGTGCTGATCCCCGCGCGACGCATCCGCGCGGCACGACCACCGGTCTGCGCTGGCAATGAACCGAGCTGTCGCGATCTCCATCACGATGCTGTGCGTTGCCGCCGCCCTCCCGCCGGGCGTCGTCCGGGCACAGTCGACCGTGACGATCGATCCCTCTCCTCCGTCGGCATCCGTGGCTCCCGGCGACACCGGCGCCTTTCCGGCGACGGAGGCTACGGAGAGTACCCCCGGCAGGAGCGCCGTTGCAGAGCAACTCCTCTGGACCGCGGGTGCACTCCAGTCGCTCCTCGCGGAAGGCGACTACGCGACGACGCTCCTCCTGGCAGCGGCCAACCGCGCGGCCGCCGAAGCCCCGGACGGATTCGTTGGAGATGGCGTACGGTCGCTGGCCGCGGCAATGGAGTCCGGACCCACCCGCCAACGGCTCCAGCAATGCCGCGCTGCGCGCGACGAGATCGAAAACGCGCTCTGCTCGATTGAAACGCTCGCCGCCGCTGCGCCCAACGGCGTTGGCCGCTTGCTGACCGACGCCGGCGCCCGGCTCGTTGGCGATGCGTTTCGCGCCGGCCCAACCCGCGGCCTCCCTGTCGGCTTCGTCAGCCGGCAACTCGGCGGTACCTACGCGTCCGCCGAACCTCTCCAGCGCTTCGCCGAGCCCGTCCTCGAAGAAGCGCTGCGACTGGCTCTCTCCGGTGGCGATTCCGGGTTCCGGGAACTGGTGGGCACCGTCGTCGGGATCGACCCGGGCGCCTCGCTGGAATCACTCGTCTCGGCACCGGCGATCGCGAATCTGCTCGGCGTGAACCCCACCCTGGCTCGCCTCTCCGAAGGTGAGGCCGCGTTGCGCGACGTCGTCGCCCACTACCAGGGCGTTGTGGATTCTTCCGCGCAGTCGCTGGCCGGGATACTCGGGGCGCTCACGGGTGCCGGCGGCGAAGATCCCGAGAATATCCTGACGCAGGCGCTGGACCTGCGGCTCGAGTGGGCGGCGGACCGATCGCTCTCCTATCTCGCGTCGCGCGCCGCGGCGCTCATGGGTGAGGACGATGGCACTGTCGCGAGGGTGCGCGCGATCGGAAGCGCCATCGCGGATCTCAAGCTCGGCGCTGCCAGCTTCGCCGAGCAGCTCGCGTCGTTTGGCCAGCAGGCGGCGGCCGCGTCGCTCGCTGGAAACGTCCTCTCCGTGGCCATGGGCGTGACGTCGTTCTTCGGGCTGACGCCCGGCGCCCTCGGCCCCGCTTCAGCGCGTGATGTCCGGGCGCTCCGGGCCGCCGTCGATACCATCCGCGCCGAATTGCACGGCCGATTCGACACGGTCGACGCATCGCTCGACACCCTGATGCTCGCCGTCGGCACGGGTTTCGAACGCCTCGAGAGCCTCGTCGCCTCGGGAAACGCCGACGTCCAGGCGCACCTCACGGTGCTCACGCGGGAGCTGTCGACGCTCGGCCAGCGGCTGGACCGGATGGAGACCAATCTGCTCACCTACATGCAGGACGGCTTCAGCCGGGAGTACAACCGGACCCTCGTCCGCTGCCTGGAACACCGGGAGAGACTCCTGCCGCCGTACGACGAGATGGAGTTCCAGGTGTTCTCCGACTGCCTCGCCGAGTTCCGGACCCGGGCGGTGCGGGACGCTCGCGACGCACTCCTCACGGACCAGACGACGCCGGTCGACGACGCGTCGCTCGCCAGCACCCTGGCCAGCGGCGACGACTCGCTCGACTCTCTGGGCAGACAGCTATCGCTCCTCGGAAGGGCCGCGCAGGAACGTTTTGGCTACGCGGGTATGCGCGGTGGGCGAGGTGTTGCGAATCCGGTGGAGTGGGCGATCGCCGCGCAGGCGTACCTGACCCTCCTCCACGACTGGCCCCAGCACGCCGGCGCCGTTACCACCGGCGACCTGGAAGCGATACTCGCCGTCGGGAAGGAGATCTCGGACGTCCTGAGCGCCATTGCGCGGAACCCCGCAGGCTCGGGAACCACGCCGCTTCTCGCCGCCCTCGACATGTACCGGTCGAGCGCCGCGGAGCTCGCCGGCGTGGCCGACGTCCTGGCCCGGCGCCACCAGCAGGCCGAGCTCCTCCGCGTGTCCCCGGATTCGGTGCTTCAGTGGGTCTACCCGGCGGATCCCACCGCCGCGGTCGCGCAGGGCAATGCGCTACGCCTGCCCGACCACCTCGCCGCGCTCGTCCCCGAAGAAGTCCGCACGGCGGCAGTCATCGGACTCGGACAACCCACGCTGACGTACCGGATCGAGTCGCAGGACACCTCCGTCCGCCAGAACTTCCGGCATCGGTTCCTCTTCTTCGGGAAGCGGCACGATCGGCTGACGTTCACCCGGTCCACCATTGAGATCGAGCTCCGGTTCGGACCCAACGGACCCATTGCACGCTTCACGGCGACGGGACCGAACGTCCTGCGACGCACCGAGACGATCAACGGCGGCGACGCGAGCGAGGACATCAAGGCGGTCGCGGAGCACATTCCGGACGTGCCCGCGCATTTCGTCGACCACGTCTGGCCTGCGCTCGCCGGTGACCCGACTGCATGGACGGCTACGACGCCAGACGCGTGGACGCTCGCCACCATCGGCGGGAGGATCGAAGCGGAGCTGCGGCGCTACGCCACGGCCGCGCTGAACGACGTTTTCGCCGCCGTCTGCGGGATCGGCGCATCGCGCCAGTTGCAGCCGGCGGACGCGTCATCCGCTGAACGGATGCGTTCCGCTCTCGAAACCATGACCGCCGCCCGCGGTCTCATCCACGCCTACCTGCGCCTGGGCCTCCCCGAATCCCTGGCCACGAACTCCAGACTCCGGGACGCCCTCTTCGGGCCCCAGGCCATCCTCGACCGAACCGCGCTGTGCGATGCCGTCCGCGCAGGCGACAGCCCGCTCCGCCTCGTCTGGTTCGGCGACAACGTGTCCCGCCGCGCAACCCTCCTCGCCGATGCGCTGGACGAAATCCTCTCGCGGGACGACTCGACCCCGGAAACGCTGCCTCTCGTCGAGCAGACCATGAAGCAGCTCGAGGCGGCAATCCGGCTGCAACGGCTGCGCGTGAGGGTGGCGCAGGCGGGGATCTGAGCTGAGCTGCGGCGGCAAAGACGTCTGGCAGACTTTCCCGTGGGCGCGTGCCGGGACAGGGCACCTTCGTCGCGGACATTCGCCAATCACAGCACCCGTTCCCGGAGCACGCCCACTCGCCCGTCGGTTTTCCATTCCGGAAGGTACCGGCGAGCTCGCCGCGTCCTTGCGACAGGGCGGAGCGCGTTTCAGTATATTCCACCGAGCTGGGCCCCGTTCGGCCACCCAGAGAAACCTTCGTCGGACTTGCTCGTCCGAAACAGTCGGCGCTGCTCCATGGCGCCGTCCGGAGCCCGTCGACAACGCCGCGGCCTCGTGAGGCCGGGGCGAGAGAGCGAGACATGGATTCGAAATTCTGCTCTGCGGTAGCGTCCGCCGTAGCGATCTTTCTGACGGCGTGCGTCGCCGTCCCTACGGACCTCTCCACGCGCGATGACGCGGGTCCCGGTGCCGAGGTCTCTGGCCCGTCTCTCCCATACATCCTTCAGGCGTTCCACTGCCGGGTGGATCTCGCTCGCCCATCGCCGCTCCAGTGCACGCCGGAGGGCGGGAGCGAATGCGGCGCGCCCATCGTCGGCGACCATGGAGCCTATGTGACGCTCAACTCCGAAAACTGGTCGAGCCCGGGTCCGGACGACATTCTCACGCTCCCCGACGTGACCATCGAGAACCACATGATTCAGAAGTTGGGGACGGCCAACGGCCAAGACCCGCATGCGGACGGCGTCCGTGTCTTCTTCCAGCAATCGCCGAACAATGGCGTCGACGTCCTTGCCACGGGCATGGGGGTGTTCCTCCAGGAGGGGCAGCCCTATTTCCAGTACGGCGGCATCATCGCGCCGGGCGGTGGCGTTTCGGACGAGCTCGACTGGCAGTTCGACCTCAAAGGTCAGGACCATTTCGAGTTCGGCGTCCTGGTCGCGGCCCCGATTCCGCAGGAGGACGGTGCGTTGCTCATGGTGACTCGGGACCTGCATCAGAACACGGTATGGACCGATGTCTGGGCGGTCTCGGAAGAGCGGGCCTTTGCGGTGGGACCCGCCGGATCGGTCGCAGGCTACAACGCAACAAACGACGAGTCGACCTCCATTCCCGTCAGCACCAGCGGCACCGTGAACGCCGTCTCGGCCTCCGATACGTCCAACATCTGGATAGTGGGCGACAACGGCCTGATCTTGCAGTGGGACGGAACGGCGTGGACGTAGACGGATATCAATGTTGCAGCTTTCGACCTCAAGGAAGTATGGGGCACGGCGAACGGTGATTCGATATTCGTCTGGGCGCAGATTACCATCAAGGACCTCGGCAAGCTGGATCTGTCCCATCTATCCGGCGGCGTGTGGTCCACGTGGCTCAGGTGGGGAACGCAAACGAGCCTCAGTCCCTCGACAGCCCGACGGCGATGCACGCAACGTCGAGCAGCAATCTCTGGGTCGGTGGCGACTTCTCCGACCGGGGCGGGGGCGGGACCGGAGCCAAAATACACCAATGGAACGGCGAGCAGTGGTTTAACCGTTCGCCTACCCCTGGACCGGATATCAACACCGGGATCAACGACATCTGGGTCGTCTCGGACCAGGAAGTCTGGGCGGTTGGGCAGAACAGCACGGTCCTGCGCACGACGGATGGCGGCACGAACTGGGAGGACATGGATCCGTTCGCCGGGACGGTTCACGTGCAGGCCGTGTCGGCGCCCGCGCAGAATTTCGTATGGATCACAGCGTCCAATGGTGAAATTCGGTACTACGACGGCTACGAGTGGATCCAGGTCGTGCCCCCGTTGGGAGGCGGCGTCCCGTTCCTGTCAGTCCACGGATCATCGCCCGCGATGCCTGGATCGTCGGCTTGGGGCAATGGGCGCAGCACCTGATTCGATGATGCTGAAGCCGCGGCGCTCGCGGACGTTAGCCGGTCGTGCTCAGGGGGCAACCCGACAACCATTCCGGCGCAAGTTCCGGTCCGACCGCGTGCCTCTGGCGCGATGCGTTTGTTGATCTAAGACTGTAAAAAAGCAGGCCGCGAAGAATCCGGATCCTGTCGGATTGCCCCTCGTCGATGGTCTCGAGGCTAAAGAACACCCGACGCTTCAGGACTATATCGATGGCGTGAGCGAATACGTCTGCAATCACGCGACACTCGATCGAGGGCAGAAGAAGGCCGCGCAGATCCGTCTGTCTGCCGCGCTTGGCCGTGTGCTACTGGGAGATCTGGCCCGCTCAATCCCACGCCTGCGCAAATCAGGTTACGCAGGTGAACGCCCGGTGGCCGGCGCCCTCCGAATAGCCAAAGCAGACGTATCCGAAAGCCACCCTCTAGATGGCCTGCGACTCGCCGTCGAAATCAAGCCGGTGAACCTGGCGGTCGGTCGCGCCATTTGGAATCGCTTCGGGGACATCCGGGCTTTCGCGGTTAATATCCACCTCAAGTTCCCGTTCGCCGTTGTCGGCGGCGTTCTCGTAGTCCCCACGTACGAACAGACCAGCAACGGGAAGAGGTCCACGGTTCACCTCATCGAGAAGGCCGTGGACAGGCTGCGGCGGGCTGGCGGCAGGGTGACGGAAGGTCACGCGGCACACCTGCTGGAGGGAATCGCCGTCGTCGCCTACGATCCCGACACGGCGACCATCGCGGCGGAGGTGCCCCAACCGGGTCACGGCCTGCGCTGGGACGAGTTCGTTGCCACCCTTGCCGCTACCTACCAGGCGCGCTTCGAGGATTGAGGGGGTGTCTTGACAGGATGTTCCCGTGCGAACATCTTCGAGCATGTCAAAACACTCGACAGATCCCGACAGCGGCCAGCACGGTCAGTATCTCACCACAGAGGTGGCCGCCCAGCGTCTGAGCTATACGCCGCAGCACGTTTGTCGGCTGATCCGGTCCGGCAAGCTTGCGGGCTGGAAAGTAGGTCGTGACTGGCTGGTGACCCAAGCCAGCGTCGACGCTCACCTGGTCGCCCGTGACAACTATGCACTCCTAATCAGGAACGATGAACCCCCGGAGCCGACCGTTCCTGGCAATCCTCGACCATTGAGTCCGTCCAGCGCGTCGAAGACATCCTAAACGGCGCGGAACCGTCCCTTGAGCAGAAGCGGCTCGCGAAGCGGCTCGCCTGGTCAAATGGGGCAGTGCCGCCGGAGACCGTTCACAGGATCTACCTTGGTGACGCTCGCGATATGGCGCCGCTTCTGGACGCCAGCGTTCACCTGGTCGTGACTTCTCCCCCGTATTTCAATCTGATCAACTACGAGCAGGAGAGCGATCAGAGTCAGCTCGGGCACATTGATGAGTACAATCTCTTTCTTTCCGAGTTGGACAGAGTCTGGCGGCGCTGCTTCGAAGTACTGGTGCCCGGAGGTCGGATGTGCGTTGTGGTGGGTGACGTGTGCGTGGCCCGCAAGAAAGCAGGTCGGCATCACGTAATTCCGCTCCACGCTGATATTTCGGTCCGGTGCCGAGAGATCGGCTTCGACTATCTCACGCCGATCCTGTGGTCGAAAATCGCCAACATGGCCACGGAAGTTGGTGGATCGGCAAGGTTCCTCGGAAAGCCATACGAGCCTAACGCCATCATCAAGAACGACGTAGAGTACATCCTCCTTTTTCGGAAACCCGGAGCCTACCGTAAGCCGACCGTCACACAGCGGGCGCTCAGTCTGCTCGAGCCGGACGAGCATCGCCGCTGGTTCCGCTCCATATGGACGGACGTCCAGGGACAGTCGCGCGCCGGTGGACACCCGGCACCCTTTCCGGTCGAGATCGCGTCCCGACTCATCAGGATGTTTTCGTTTGTGGGAGACACCGTGCTCGACCCGTTCTGGGGATCCGGATCGACGACTCTTGCGGCCATCGACGCGGTGCGGTCGAGTATCGGCTTTGACATCGAGAAGAAGTACCTCGAGATCGGGCGCGAACGACTGGCGCAAACGCGAACGTTTGCGGTGCCTCCACGCATCGAGTTCCACATGTAGGCAACCGCGGAATCGTGCGCCGCTATTGCCCCCCGCCGTCACCGAGGTACGACCCCACGACGCTGCGCCAGAGCGCATAACCTGCGGGCGTCATGTGGAGCGAATCGGCCACGAACAGTTCCGGGATCGGCCGACCGTTCTCCCCGATCATCGGCGTGAAAACGTCGATGTAGTCGAGCAGCGGATCCTCCGCGGCCATTGCCTGGATCATGCGGTTCCCCTCGCGCATCGCATCGACGAGATGCCAGCGCGAGGGGCTCGGCTTCATCGAAACCCACGCGATGCGTACCTCCGGCAGTGCGGCCCTGAGCTTCTCGACCAGCGCGCGGAAGTCCGCGACGACTTCCTGGTACGGGCGCCCTCCCGCCAGATCGTTCTCGCCAACGTACACGATGACCTGGCTCGGACGGTACGGGATGATGATCCGATCAGCGTACAGGAGGACGTCGCTGATCCCCGACCCGCCGAAGCCGCGATTGATCACCGGTTGGCCCGGAAAGTCCTCGGCCAGGGTGGACCAGAGGCGAATGGAGGAGCTGCCCACGAACACGATGCCGCCGGGCGCCGGAGGCGACTCGCGGTCCGCGGCTTCGAAGCGTTCGATGTCTGCCGCGAACCGGGATTGCTGCGCGTCCTGCCCGAGGGCGACAGGCGCCCCCACTGCGGTCAACATCCCCGTAACCACGATACACCGGTAAAGCCTCATGAGCATGCTCCCGATCCTTTCTCGCGCAGACACGCCCGGCGTGCCCGCGTCGAAACTGTTCGGTCAACGTGCTGGAAAGGAGAGTCAACTGCAACGCCAGGGGACCTGAGCGCCGCACGCCAGTCTTACTTGCCCACATCGAGGCTGCGAGCCAGCGCGGGAGCCTCGATCCAGACGACTACCGGGCCGCGACCGCCGTGCCCCC
>Ga0180220_1001067_pt1 | contig 22484 bp, 23 predicted proteins | sample eDN5th37CBELigBY_FD_151335 | JGI IMG/M metagenome (GOLD analysis project Ga0180220, IMG submission 151335) | Enriched backyard soil microbial communities from Emeryville, California, USA - eDNA 5th pass 37_C BE-Lig BY (version 2) (version 2) | ecosystem: Environmental > Terrestrial > Soil >...
GTCAAAATATCACGGATCATCATTCTCATAAATGCTGCATCATCCACGATAAGAATACGGTTTGCCATTGATTAAAAATCCTCCCTAAATTTTGCTATTGTAATTTTTGTATTCGGTCCCATTGGCTGAGAATGTCTGTGACGCGTACGCCAAAGTTCTCATCGATGACAACGACTTCGCCTTTGGCGATCAGCTTGTTGTTTACGAGAATATCCACCGGCTCGCCCGCAAGCTTGTCCAGTTCGATGATGGAACCTTGGGACATTTCCAAGATATCCTTAATTTGCTTCTGGGTCCTTCCTAATTCTACGGTGACCTTCAGAGGAATGTCCATCAATAAGTTCAAATTATTTTGATCGACCGGACCATAGGCCGGGGATTGCAAATTCGAAAACTGCACGGGCTGCACGTTCACGTTCCGGTTATACGGCGTGCCGTAATGCTGAGGCATTCCGTACGGCGGCATCTGCGGGTTCTGCTCATAGCCGGGCATCGGCTGGCCTGCGGCCGGATATTCTCCCGGATAGCCCGTTGGCTGCTGGCTTGGGGCCTGCGGCTGCTGCGGCACCGATTGCTGCTGCGGCGGCTGGGCCGGCGTCGGCTGCGGGCTCGGAGCCGGCTTTTCGGGAGCCTGGGCCGCTGCGGCCGTTTCCTCAATCAGCTGCTCGACGGAATCGGCGCCGTGAATCAAAATGTTGACCATATCCTTGGCGAATTGCACCGGCAGAAGCTGCATGATGGTCGAATCGATCAAGTCCCCGATCGTCAGCCGGAACGAAATTTTGATGAGCGTCTCGTCCGCGGGAAGGCTGCTGACGCCATCCCCGCTGGCCACGTCCAAAATATCGATCCCCGGCGGCGAGATGTTCACGAAACGGTTGAAAATCGTGGACATCGAGGTTGCGGACGAGCCCATCATCTGGTTCATCGCTTCCTGAACCGCGCTGATATGTATTTCGTTCAGCTCTTGATCTTCGGGGTTCCCTTCGCCGCCAAGCATCAGGTCGGCAATGACCTGGGCGTCGCGCGTTTTGATGACCAGCGAATTGATCCCTTCGAATCCGTCGACATACGTCACGTGAACGGCGACATGCGGTTTGGGAAATTCGGATTCAAACTGCTCGCGCGTGATGATGGACACTTTCGGCGTCGTGATATCCACTTTTTTGCCGAGAAGCGTGGAAAGAGCCGTCGCGGCGCTGCCGAACGTAATGTTTCCGATCTCGCCGAGCGCGTCCTGTTCCAGCGGCGTCAAATAATCGTCCACCGTCATCGTGCCCGCTCCTTTGGAATAATCCGATTCGGACTGCTTAAGCAAAGCGTCTATCTCTTCTTGCGACAAATATTCGTTACTCGTCAAATTCCTCAACTCCTTCGCTGACAATTTCGTCGATTTGAACCGCTACCCGATCCTTCAACGTTCCCGGGCTTCCGATGAATTTCAGGCGGTCTCCTACCCGGATCGACAGGCCGGTGCCCACCGCTTTGTTGAGGCTGATGACATCCCCGACGCTGAGGCTCAGGAATTCGGATACGGAAATATGGCTCGTGCCGAGTTCGGCCACGATATTCAGCTTCGCCTGACTGATCCGGTACTTGAGCGATTCGGCTTCTTCAGGGATGCTTGATTTTTTCTCCGAGACGAACCATTGGTGCGCCGAAAGCTTGGACATGATCGGCTCAAGCACGACATGCGGTATGCAGAGGTTGATCATTCCCGTCGTATCCCCGATTTTGGTGCTCAGCGATATGAGCGCGATCGTTTCGTTCGGAGACACGATTTGCATGAATTGCGGATTCGTTTCCATCGCTTCCATCCGGGGCGAGATATCCAGCACGGTCTTCCAGGCCTCAGCGAGGCTGTCGAAAGCCCGGCTGAAAATCTTCTCCATGATGGTTGTCTCAATCTCCGTCAAGGTATTGATCTTCGTGGGCGCATTGCCTACTCCGCCCAGCAAACGATCCAGCATCGCGTACGCAACGTTGGGGTGAACCTCGAGCACCATTCTTCCTTCCAACGGCTCGGCTTCAAAAATGTTCAAAATCGTCATTTTGGGAATCGACCGGATAAATTCGTCATAAGGAAGCTGCTCGACCTGTACGACGCTAATTTGCACGAAAGTGCGCAGCTGTGCCGAGAAATACGTCGTCAGGTAACGGGCAAAGTTCTCATGGATGCGCGTGAGGCTCCGGATATGGTCTTTGGAAAAGCGGACCGCCCGTTTGAAGTCATAAGACCGGACTTTTTTCTGGGTATCCTCTTTTTTCAGCTCCTCCGCATCCATTTCGCCGGACGAAAGCGCGGCAAGCAGGGCGTCGATCTCATTTTGCGATAATACGTCAACCAATCATCTCACCCCCTTAAAGGATTGTCTTGGGTTCTCTACAGCATGTTAGGGAGAATCCTTCGTTTAGATCGGCGTTACCAGGTAATCTGTGATTTCGATCTGATTCAATTTCCCTTCAGTCAGGGTCTTATTGATCAGATTGATCAATTTTGCGCTTAATTGGTCCTTGCCGTCCGAGCCCTTTAATTCTTCCGGCTTGGTGTCCGCAAGGGTTTTGATAATAATCGGTTTGATTTTAAACTCCTTGATCTTGTCGAATGCTTCTTTGGATTTCTTATCGTTCAATTGGAACGCAAAATTCATCAATACGATATAATCCTGATCTGCAAGATTGGTTTTGATATCTTTGATTTCAGACGTCATTTCCACGAGTTCATCCGCTGATAATTTTTTCCCCTCGGCCGCCGGAGCCGCAGCATTCGAATTGGTGGAGTCTTTTCCGAATTGAGGCGCTAGCAATACAGCAGCAACCACGATCAGTGTTATCGCCAGAAGTATGGTAATCAGCCAGGGCAGCATTTTTTTCATGAGTTTTCCTCCATTTGTTGCACTTTGATTGTGGCATTGTGAACGCCGATTTCCTGATTGTATTGTTTCACCAAGGAAATGACCTCAGCTGCTTTTTCCAAAACGATCATGCGTTTGCCTGTGACCAACGTAATATAGGTGTCTGGCGTTTCTTCCACTGTTTCGATAAGCAAAGCGTTCAGCCATATTGGTGAGCCGTTTAACCGGGTAACAGAAATCATAGCAGAGCCTCCTATGGAAATTCGGGAGAGGCGGCTCCTCTCCCGCTACGATCATTTACTAACGTTTCAGATTGACGACCTCTTGAAGAACCTCGTCGGACGTTGTAATAATCCGCGAGTTGGCCTGGAAGCCGCGCTGAGCCACGATCATTTCCGTGAACTCGCTCGTCAGGTCCACGTTGGACATCTCAAGCTGTCCGGCGATGACCGCGCCCGTGCCCTTCGTGGCGTCATTGGCGTCGGCCGGGAAATCGACCAGTCCGTCTTCCTTAGCGTTAAGCGTCATCCGGAACAGGTTTCCGCCGATTTTCTCCAGGCCTTCCGGGTTGGGCACTTTGCCCACGCCGATTTTCGTTCCGTTGTCCGTCGTTCCGTCATCGAGCTTCTGGATGACCGTTCCATCCTGAGAGATGGAAAAAGAGACCGTGTTGCTTTGCAGCTTGATCGGCGCTCCGTCGGTATCGCATACAAACAGGCCGTCCGAAGTAACGAGCTGCTGCAAAGCATCAATATGGAAATCGCCAGCCCGGGTCAAAAAAGGCGGGTCCTGCGCCGGATCCAGCTTCACAAGAAAAAATCCGTCCCCATCGATGCGCAGGTCCGTTGGATTATTCGTCATCATGGCACTGCCGCCCAGATGCATCGTATCGATGGAACCAACGGATACGCCAAGGCCGATTTGCTTGGCATTCACGCCGCCATGAACAGAGTCTTCCGGGGCCGTAATACCTGCCACGGTCTGGCTTATGACATCTTTAAACATGACCCGTCCGGATTTGAAGCCGATCGTATTCACGTTTGCGATGTTGTTGCCGATGACGTCAAGCTTGGTCTGGAACCCCCGCATGCCTGATACGCCGGAATACATGGATCTCATCATAGTTTTATTCCTCCCTCGTCGTGTAAGGACCGCGTCTGTCGGTCAGCGGTCCACTGGCTTCCTGTCGGGCCAGCCAGATTAAGATATAACGATCGCGCTGTCGATCTGCGTAAACACGTTGTCCTTCATCGAATTTCCGTCGATCGCCGTCACGACCGTCCGGTTTGCCACATTGACGATCAGCGCCATGTCTTGCAGCAAGATGAGCGATTCCTTGCTTCCTTTCGCCGCCGCTTTGTCAACGGCATCTTGAATTTTGGCCAACTGGTCCCCCTGCAGTTCAATGCCTCTTTGCTCCAGCCGCTTGGCCGCATGGTTGCTGAATTTCAGCAGCTCATGTCGGAATAACCGGTCAAACGAGGTTGCTGGCGTTTCCCGCTGCAAGCTTCGCTGAGCGGCGTTTTTGACTGCGGGATACATCTTGGAAGGATACAGCTGCCCGATGGTTATGCGTTCATTCATGCCGATTCACCGCTTCCGGGTGCGTCGGTATTCGAATCAGCGCCAGCAGGCTCCGCACCTTTCGGATCATCTCCAGGAGGCGTTTGATCCGGCGCCGGATGTTCTTCGGTTTTGGACGCTTCTTTGATTTCAATGACCTTGTCCAACGGAATCGCCAGCGAACCAACGGACGCGTACTGAACGCCGTCTTTCACGATGATGGAGTCCACGACGCCCGATTTCATCTCGCTTTTGCTTTCGCCGCCCTGGTCCTTGTTCGCGTCGTCGATCCAGCTGATCTCCTTGCCGATCAGGCCGGAGACGTTGCCCAGGGACTGGCTCATCGCATTCAGCTGTTTGGAAATGTTGATCAGCTGCTCTACCGAAGTAAACTGGGCCATCTGCGCGATGAACTCTTTGTCCTCCATCGGCTGCATCGGATCCTGGTTTTGCAGCTGCTTGATCAAAATGCTCAAAAACTGGTCCTTTCCCAGCTCCTGCTTTTTGTTGCTCGCTCTTGCGACGTTTTCGGCCGAATAATTAGGCCATACATTCGGTGTAGAAAAAATTTCCGAAGCCATTTGTTTTCACCTCCGTCTGGCTAAGCTTTTGCCGTAAACATGTTGCCGCCGTCCGCTTGTTCCCGGGCTGCCAGCCACTCGCTAAGCTCTTCCCCCAGTTCCGCGACTGTGATCGCGTCGTCGGTAGGCGTCTCCTTCTCCTTGGAGCGGCGGTTGGACTGCTGCTGACCTGCTCCCGGCTGGCGTCCGCCGTCCTGATACATTTGCGATTGCGGCGACGGGTTCTGGGTTACGACCAGCTTTTCAACCTGCACGCCTTGCGTTTGCAGCGTCGAACGAAGCTGGCTCATCTGTTGTTCCAGCAGGTCCTTTGTGGCCGCATGCTCGGTCGAAAATTGCGCGATCAGCTGGCCGTTTTGCATCGTCAGCTTGACGTCCACTTGGCCCAGGCGCTCCGGATAAAGCGTGATTCTTGCCTCCGAAATTCCTTGCTGCTTCACGAATTCCAGATTTTTGACGACAAATCCGCTCATCTCTTCCGAAAATTTCTCGACCGGTACCGGTGCCGCGGCTTTCGCCGAAGCGTTGATGCCGTGTCGCAATGCCAGCTGGCCGGCCGTTACCGTATGCTGGGTAGCAAACGGGTCGTCAGGCTGCTCGTGGCGGTCCCCGGCAGCCGTCTGCTCGGTGCCTGCGGGCTGTACGCCTTTAGACAAAACGCTGATACGGGGTTCGAACACGGCATTTTTGCTCTGGGCCGCAAACGTCTGTGTCTCTAGCGGCTTCGATGGCGCCGCCTGCCCGTTGTTGATCAGCTCCTGGAACGACTGGAGAAGCTGAAGCGCCTGATGCTGCGTCTTGCCTGGCGCCCCTTGCCGTTTTTGCAGCAGGGAGGCGAGCTGTTCCATCCCGTCCTGCACGACAAATCGAATCGTCTCCGGACTTTCGGAAAGAGGGCCCGTCAGCGCATCCGCGTTTTCCGCCTGCGCCGCATTCCCCGCCGAATTGGCCTGGTTCAGCAGGTTTTGAACTTGCTGCAGCCAGCCCTGAAGCGCCGCAAGCAGCTCGGGATCGGCCGCAACCGCCTCGTCCAGCTTGTCCGTGTCGGCGGTCAGGCTTTGCAGCAGGTCCAGGACGCCTTGCTCATCGCCGCCGGCTTCTTCGCCGGTTGCGCCCATCCCCGCCAGTTGGAGGAGGCCTTCGAGCAGCGTGCCTGCATTTACGATCGCGGCGCTTGGCTGCGAGGCATCCCCCGACATCATTTGCGCCAGCGATTGATTGAATACGCCCGCGACGGCCCCCGTTCCCGCCGCCTGCTTGCCGCCGGCAGCCGCTGTTTTTCCGCTTGGGGAGTTTCCGGCGGCCACGTTTTGAAAAACGAGACTCATATGATTTCACCTCCTTTCACGAACCGAAAAGGGCTGATCTTACTTGATCATCAATTTGTTCAAGATGACGGCCGCCGTTTTGGGATCCTTGGCGTTCATCGCGTCCAGGATTCCGGAACGGGTCGAGTCAGCCACCTCGTTCAAAATTTTCAATACTTTGTCTGGCGATATTTTATAGGTCGCAAGGAGGAGCTCCGCCGCGCTTTTGGCAGGCATGCTCGCAAAGGTTTGGCTGATTTGCGTTTTGTCGAGTCCGCTCGACGAGCCGGTTTTTTCCTCCGCCGCATCCTTGCTGATCCGGGATTGCAGCGCCGCGATCGCCAAATCGCTCGAAGAAACGGCATCCTTCAGTTTCATCGATACATCCGCCGCAATCTTCGGGTCCATCTTGGCCAGGATTGCTGTCCGGCTGTCGGTTTTCATGCTGCTGAGGAGCAATACCATTTCTTCGGTCGTCATGTTCTGCATGATCGGCGCGGCTTTGCTCGGGCTCATGTCGGCGTACATTTTGGCCAAATCCTTGATTTGCTTTTCATAGGGATCGGCGTTTTCCGGATTTGCGCCCTGCGCTGCGGTTTCCGCGTTTTGCGCCGATTCCAGCTGGTCCTGCAGGCTTTTCACTTTCTGTTCCTGCTCGGCTTTTTCTTCCTTGGCCTTTTGCAGATCCGCTTCTTTGGCCGCCAGCTTGTTTTTGAGCTCGTCGATCGTCGCGTTTGCGCTTTTGACCTGATCTTTCGCGTTTTGAAGCTTCGTTTTTTCAGGGTCTTTGACGGGATCGGGAACCCAGTTTTTGACGACCGGAATTTTATCCGCAACGCTCAGCACGCTGTTTCGAACATCGACGTTAAATAGCGTGAGCAGCACGCCGATCAGCACGACCGTAAAAATGATCGGGATCATGAAAAACAGAAACTTTTCAAACCCTCCCGCAGACTCTTTCTCTATATCAAAATCTTTATCTGCCACAATCAATCCACCCCCGAGGCCACAGCATCGTTTCGATTCGTTCCATCTATCTCGCTCTCATGGCGAACCTGACTGTTGCCATTTCATCCAGTTCGTTCTGTTCCCTCAGGAGCATGGTTTGCTGAAAGGAACTTTTAGCCTTATCCCGTGCTTTGAGCCAGACCTGTTCGTCCAGCATTTTGCGGGTCAGCTGATGTTTTTTCATTTGGACATTGCTGTCCGCCCGCTCGACGTCGGAATATTTTTTGGCGATGCATTGCTGCAAATGATCGGCATACATTTGAAACTCGCGTATTTTCGCTACCGGCGCCCGCCGTTCGGCAGCTTCCTGGAGCTGTTTCGCCATCCGTTCCCTGCTTTCAAGCAGCTCTTCAAGAGATTTCTTTTCTTCCTGCAATCTTCCGATCGCGCTGGATAGCATCCATTCGGCTTGTGTTTTCTCATTGGTTTTCAAATCCACGATTTTCTGGAACGCATACTGAAATTTCATCCCTTAAGGTCATCTCCTTGAAAATTCGGAAATCAAACGCTCCTGCACCTGCTCCAGCGTTACTTTCTCGTCCACCTTCTGCTTGGTGAAGTCCCAAATCTGCTGGATGTAATCGATCGACTCGTCGATTTGCTCGTTGGAGCCTCGTTGGTAGGCGCCGATGTTGATCAAATCCTCCGAGTCTTTGTAAACGGCCATCAGCCTTTTTAAATTGTCCGCCGCTTCGATCTGCTCTTTCGGCGCGATATCCTTCATCACCCGGCTGATGCTCGCAAGCACGTCGATGGCGGGAAAATGCCCCTTATTGGCGATGTTGCGGTTCAGCACGATATGGCCGTCCAAAATCCCCCGGACCGCATCGGCAATCGGTTCGTTCATGTCGTCGCCGTCGACCAGGACGGTATAAAAGGCCGTAATTGAACCCGTCGGTCCTGTTCCGGCCCGTTCGAGCAGTTTCGGCAAACTGGCAAAGACGGAAGGCGTGTAGCCTCTCATGGCCGGCGGTTCGCCGACGGCCAGGCCCACCTCGCGCTGCGCCATGGCATAGCGGGTTACCGAGTCCATCATCAGCATGACGTTCATCCCCCGGTCGCGAAAATATTCCGCGATGGTCGTCGCGATCAGGGCGCCTTTGATCCTGACAAGCGCCGGCTGATCCGACGTCGCGACGACGACAACAGAACGCTGCAGCCCCTCCGGCCCCAGGTCCCTTTCGATAAAGTCCAAAACCTCGCGTCCCCGTTCCCCGATTAAGGCGATCACGTTGACGTCCGCGTCCGTGTTGCGGGCAATCATGCCCATCAGCGTGCTTTTGCCGACGCCGGAGCCGGCGAAAATGCCGACCCTCTGCCCTTTGCCGATCGTCAGCAGTCCGTCGATGGCCCTCACTCCGATGCTGATCGGTTCCTTGACCCTTGGGCGGGTCAAAGGATTGGACGGCTCGTTGTACGTCGAACTGTACGGCATCCGGGTCGGGATCAGCGATCCGTCGAGCGGTTGCCCGAGCCCGTCAAGAACTTTGCCAAGCAGCTCGGAGCCGACCTGAACGCTAAGCGGCTTGCCCGTTCCCACGACGTCGCAGCCCGGACCGATCGAATGGAGCTCCCCCAGCGGCATCAGCAGCACCTTGTTGTCCCGGAAGCCGACGACCTCGGCCTGCAGCGGTTTAGAGCTTTTCGTCGGATAAATGTAGCAGACATCGCCGACGCTGGCGTCCGGTCCTTCGGATTCCACCATCAGCCCGATCACCTGGGTGACTTTGCCGTTGATTCTGACCGGGTCCAAATTCCGCAGATGTTCCTTGTATCGTTCGCTGCTAAGCATCTTCATCTTGGTTGCTCCGCTCCTCGTCATCCAGCGCGATCCGAATCAGTTCCTTTTTGATTTCGGTCAGCTGCGTATCGATTCTCGCGTCGATGCTGCCGAAGGACGAGCGAATGACGCAGCCCTGGTCGTGAACCGTCGAATCCGGCAAAATTTGAAGCTCCGCCTGGGAGTCGATCGCGGCCGCAAGCTCTTCCCTTGCAGCCTGAACGAAAGCGAAATGTTTCGGCGCCACGCAAAGCGTGATGACGCCCTGCTCCCGCTTGCGCGATAAATTGTTTTTGATCAGTTCGATCACGTAGTCCGGTTCGAGCGTCAGCTGTTTGTCGATCACTTTCTCGGCGATGGCGCAGCTGAGTTCGACCAGAAACGGCTCGGCCTCCTGAATGATCTGTTCTTTCATTAAATAAGCTTGCTTCAGCACCGTCTGCGCTTCGTCCATCATCCGGCCGATTTGGTCCCGAAGATCCGCCATCGCCTTCTCCGAGCCTTCCCGGTACCCTGTGTCGTAACCTTCGGATTTGAGCGCTTCGACCAAATGTTCGTCCTGAAGCCTGCGCTCCTGCCACCAGCTGTCGATCTGCCCGCTTGCTTCCGCCAGCATGCGCTCCGCTTCCTCCGAAGCCTCGCGCAGCTGCCGTTCGGCGAACTCGCGGGCATCCTCGAGCATCTCCTTGCTGAGCCGCTTCGCTTCTTCGTCCGCTTCGATTTTCCTGATCTCTTCGGACGCTTTTTCTTCCATCGGAGAAGCTTCCGATTGCGGAACGTAACGATGCCCGAGATCCAGCTTTTTCAGCGCTTCGACCGGAACGTATTGGGAAGATTTGATTAGATTAGACAATAATGTCATCTCCTCCGCCGCGAGCTATGATGATCTCACCGGCTTCTTCCAGTCTGCGGATCGTGCTTACGATGCGGGTCTGCGCTTCTTCGACGTCACGCAGCCGCACCGGACCCATGTATTCCATTTCTTCCTTGAAGGTCTCCGCCATCCGTTTGGACATGTTGCGGAAAATGACGTCGCGCACCTCTTCGCTCGCCACCTTGAGGGCAAGCTGCAGGTCCGAGTTTTCGACGTCGCGGATGATCCGCTGAATGGAACGGTTGTCCACGTTGACGATATCCTCGAACACGAACATCCGTTTTTTGATTTCTTCGGCCAGCTCCGGATCCTGGATTTCCAGGGAGTCGAGGATGGTCCGTTCCGTGCCGCGGTCGACGCCGTTCAAAATTTGGACGATCGACTCGATGCCGCCGGCGTTCGTATAATCCTGCGTGACCGTAGCCGAGAGCTTCTGTTCCAAAACCCGCTCCACTTGCGCAATGACTTCCGGAGACGTGCTGTCCATGACGGCGATTCGCCTTGCCACGTCGGCCTGCTTTTCTTGCGGCAGGGACGACAGGATGGCAGCCGCCTGTTCGAACTGCAGATAGGACAGGACCAGCGCGATCGTCTGCGCGTTTTCGTTTTGAATGAAGTTCAAAATCTGGTTCGGATCCGCTTTGCGCGCAAAATCGAAAGGTCTCACCTGCAGCGTCGCCGTCAGGCGATTGATGACCTCGATCGCTTTTTGCGGGCCGAGCGCCTTCTCCAAAATTTCCTTGGCGTAGTTGATGCCGCCTTGGGATATATATTCCTGAGCGAGACAGATTTGGTGGAACTCCGACAGGATCATGTCTTTTTCCACGCTGTCCACTTTCCGTACGTTTGCAATTTCCAAAGTTAGCTGCTCGATCTCTTCATCCCTTAAATGCTTGAAGATTTGAGCCGAGACTTCCGGCCCGAGCGTAATCAGCAGGATCGCCGCTTTTTGCCTCCCGCTGAGCCCCTGGCTGTTTGGTTTTACCAAGTCATTTCACCTCTATTCGTCAGCGAGCCATGTACGCAGCAGATTGACAAATTCCTCCGGCTTTTTCTTTGCCAGCGTTTCAAGCTGCTTCCGCACCTGGCTTTCGTTCGTCACGCTTTCCAAGCTGATGGACGGAAACTCTGTCGGAGCCGGCAGCGGAAGATCCTCTTCCAGTTCTTCGTTCTGTTTGCGGCGGCGGAAAATCAGGAACGCGCCTCCCGCAAGCAGAGCAAGCGCGGCGAGACCGATGCCCCACAGAACTCCTTTGGAAAGATGCAAGCCTTTCGCCGGGGTCTGTTCCTCGCCAAAAGGTTGCGAATAAACCGAAACTTTTTTGGCCAGATCTGCGTCTGTATATGTAGAGCCCGAATCCGCAAGGGATGCCCTGACGATGTTCACCAAAATGTTTTGAATGGCATCTTTCGTTTGCTGATCCACCGTTTTTTGTCCGGTAGGCGGTTCAACGGCTACATTAATGGTTAAATCTTTAACGGTATAAGGACTCGAGACGATATCCTTCGTAATCCGGTTCACTTCGTAATTGATCGTTTTGGACAAATCTTCGGAAGTGACGTCGCCTGAGGACGCGTCTCCCGGATAGGACGGCACCTGCGTTTGGCCGGTTCCGGCCACGCCGCCCTCGGGGCTGCTTTTGCCCGTATAGTTTTTCGATATTTCCTGCACGCTGATTTCAATGCCCTTCATGTTTTCGGCATCGACCGGCGTGACCAGGTTTTCCTTGCTCTGAACCTTGTCGAAATTCAGCTTCGACACGACCAGCACGTCGACTTTGTTCGGACCCATAAATTGGCCCAGGAACTGCTTGACGTTTTGGCGCACCTCGTTTTCGAATTTCTTTTGCAGCGCGAAGTTTTCTTCCACCGAGCTGCTCAGCGTTCCTTGCCCGCCTCTGGCGGACGGAAGAAGCTCCGTGTTGCTTTCGCCTTCCATCATCGTGATGTTTTCGATCGGAAGATTCGGCACCGCCGTTTTGACGAGGTTGAAATATCCGTCGATCGTCGCCTGGTTCGGATGGTAACCCGGTTTGAAGGTCAACACGACGGATGCGTTGCCTTTTTCCTGGTCGTCCATTCCTGCAAAGACGCTTTCCTTTGGCAGAGTGACGAGCACCTTCGCGTTGGAAATGCCGTTCATTTGCTTGAGAAGCTGTTCGACCTCGCCGTTCAAAGCGTTGTTATACTTTACGTTAAACTCGCTGTCCGTCGTTCCGATCGAAGAGGAATTGTCGAAAGCGCGGAATCCGATCGAACCGTTTTGTATGATGCCTTGGGAGCCGACATCCACCTTGATGCGGGCAGCCTGCGCGCTAGGCACCGAGATCGTTTTTCCGTCGGGACCGAGCTTGTACGGAATGTTGTTCGTGTCCAGATAATTCATGATGCCTGCGGAATCGCTGGCGTTCAAATCCTTGAAGGCGACCTCGTATTCCGTTTTGGAAAGCTGAATGGTCAATACCACGATGGCAATGACGATTAATGCGAGTGTTGAAATAAAAATGGTTTTCTGTTTCTTGCTGAACTGATTCCAATATTGGACGACTCTGTCCTTATATTGGGCGATTCTTTCATTCACAACGTCACCCACCCTACCCGAATCTTAGCCATTTACGATTAGATTTGCGTACGCATGATTTCCTGATAGGCCTCGATGACCTTATTGCGGACTTGGGACGCAAGCTGCAGGCTCAGCAGCGCTTTTTCCGAGGAAATCATGACTTGGTCCACGTCCACTTGCCCGAGCATGAACTTCGTGCTCATGTCCTTGGACGTTTTTTCCTGGTCTGCGATTTGGCTGATGGCATTTTCCAGATATGTACCGAACTTGCTAAGCGATTCCGCCGGCGTATCTTTTCCGCCCGGTGTGGTTTCCTGAAGTTTAAGCGGTTGTACGTTGAGCGTGTTGAACATGGTGTTCTGTATCATCAATGTCCCTCCTTAATGCATTTATGGTTCTATGGAACTACCGGCCGATTTCTAAAGCTTTCATAATCATCGCTTTCGAAGCGTTTAACGCCGTTACGTTCGCGTTGTACGCGTGCGACGCCGAAATCAGGTCCACCATTTCCTTGGTGAGGTCCACGTTAGGCATGTACACATACCCCTCTGCATCCGCGTCCGGATGGCTCGGATTATATACGGGCTTGAAAGGGGTCTGGTCCTCTTGGATCGCATTGACCTTCACTCCCCGAGCCGAGCTTCCCTCCCCATTCAATTGTGCTTGCAGCATATTCTCGAATTTCGACTCATTCGGCGCTAAAACGACCATCTTGCGCCGGTAAGGCACGGCTTGTCCGTTGACGATGGATGCCCTGGTCGTTTCTGCATTGGCGATATTCGAAGAAATGACATCCATTCTGAGGCGCTGCGCCGTCAGGCCGGATGCACTGATGCCAAAACTGCTGTTCAAATTCATCTATTCTTATCTCCCTTCTACCGCGACGCGCATCATTTTGATTTGTTCATTGATTTGCTGGATGTAAGAATTGTACTGAATTTGGTTTGCCGCCAGATTCGCCATTTCGCTGTCGACATCGACATTGTTCCGGTTATTGTTCATCGCGGTGGACCGGTCCGTGGTGACGACCGGCTCCGGAATCGAATTGGCAGGTCCTATGACAAAATGCCGGGGATCCGTTACTTTGCCGCGCAACCGAGGCATCGCACCGTCGTTCATTTCCTGCTGCAGCAAATTTTCGAACGACACGTCCGAGCGCTTGAAATAAGGCGTCTCCTCGTTCGCGATGTTGTTGGAAATGACATTTTGCCTAATGTTAGCCGCACGCAGTCCAGCCTCCATGAGCCGAAAGCTGGTGCTGTTCAACAAATCCATGTTCTGCCCCCCTCTTCAAAAGATCTTACATATGAAATTTTTCCACTTCATCCTCCGAAATCCTATCTTTTTCGACAAAACCAATCAAAATAAACAAGATTTTTGGGACTTAAGTAGAAAAAATTACTAACTTGTCGTATATCCTAAGTTTCTTAGAGATTGGGATTTATTACAATAAGAAAAAAGCCCTATCTTTTGACTAAAAGAGGGGCTTTTTTCTTATTTTGCGTCGAAATCTTTGTGATTCTGCTCCGTATAAGGGATTAGAGGTTTAGGACAACCTTGCGCATCGCCAGTTTTCGCCAAAAACGATGCGAAATAGTCCCGGATTTTCCGATTTGCGAAAGTATAAATTTTCAAAAAATTTTCATATTTTCCCGATCTGTTACTAAACGACCGGTTTTAACGACAAATAACCCGATCAGAATATAAGCCTTTAAGGCTTCCGATCGGGTTATCTATGTCTATGATCACAATATATATTGGCTGAGATCGCGGTCCTGCGCGATACCGGCAAGTTTCTCCCGCACATACTCCGGCGTGATCGTCATGTGCTCCAGCGTCAGCTCCGGCGCTTCGAACGAAAGATCCTCCAGCAGCTTCTCCAGGATGGTGTGCAGCCTGCGCGCGCCGATATTTTCCATGTTTTCGTTCACGGTTGCGGCAATTTTGGCAATCTCCCGGATGGCTTCGGGCGAAAAGTCGATTTCAAGGTTTTCCGTCTTCAGCAAATCCTTGTATTGCTTCGTAATCGCGTTTTTCGGTTCCGTCAAAATCGACACGAAATCATCCAGCGACAGGCTGTTCAATTCGACACGGATCGGGAAACGTCCCTGCAATTCCGGAATCAAATCGGACGGTTTGGCGATATGAAAAGCGCCGGCCGCAATAAACAGGATGAAATCCGTCTTTACGGGGCCGTATTTGGTCATGACGGTGGAACCTTCGACGATGGGAAGGATATCCCTCTGCACCCCTTCCCTGGACACGTCGGGGCCGCTTCCTTTGCCCTGGCTAGCCACCTTGTCGATCTCATCGATAAAAATGATGCCGGATTGCTCTGCCCGGGACACCGACTCGGCGATGACGTCGTCCATGTCGATCAGCTTCGTGGCTTCTTCCTGAATCAGCACCTTGCGCGCTTCCTTGATCGTAAGCTTCCGTTTTTTCGTCCGTTTCGGCAGCAGGCTGCCGAACATTTCCTGGATGTTCATGCCCATTTGATCGTTGCCTTGGCCGGCAAGCATATCCATCATCGTCGGCGTCGTATCCTCCACGTCGATTTCGATCAGGTCGTCCTCCATGCTGCCGGACAGCAGCTTGAACTTGACCTGGCGCCGTCTTTCGGCGATCGAACCTTCAAGCTCCTGGTCTTCGTCCTCATCCTGCGGCTCGTTGTTCCCGTTCCCGAACAGCATTTCGAACGGATTGCGCTGGCCTTTGTTTTTCGCGTTCCTTGGAACGAGGATTTTGACGATGCGTTCGTTGGCAAGCTCCTCCGCGCGGTCTTTGACCTTTTCCATCCGCTCGCCTTTCACCATCCGGATCGACGTTTCGATCAAATCGCGGACCATGGACTCCACGTCGCGGCCGACGTAGCCGACTTCGGTAAACTTCGTGGCCTCGATTTTGACGAACGGCGCGTTGACGAGTTTGGCCAAACGTCTGGCGATTTCCGTTTTGCCCACGCCGGTCGGCCCGATCATCAAAATGTTTTTCGGAACGATCTCGTCGCGGTCCTCGTCGGGAAGAAGACTGCGGCGATACCGGTTGCGTAGGGCGACGGCTACGGATTTTTTGGCTTGTTTCTGCCCGACGATATATTTATCCAATTCGGCGACAATCTGTCTTGGCGTCATGTTCTGATTCACCATGTTCATCCCCCTGTCCTTACAGCTCTTCCACGATGATATTCCCGTTCGTGTAGACGCAAATTTCGGAAGCGATTTTCAGCGCCTCGCGCGCGATGTCTTTCGCTTCGAGATCCTGCGCATGACGTTTCAGCGCCCGGGCGGCCGACAGCGCAAAGCTGCCCCCCGACCCGATCGCGATGACGTCGTCGTCAGGCTCAATGATTTCTCCGCCTCCGGAGATCAGCAGCATGCCGCTCTTGTCCATGACGATCATCAAGGCTTCGAGCTTGCGGAGGACGCGGTCGGATCTCCAGTCTTTTGCAAGCTCCACCGCCGCGCGCTGCAGATTGCCGTGATGCTCCTCCAGTTTGCCTTCGAACTTTTCGAAAAGGGTAATGGCATCCGCCACGGATCCGGCGAAGCCGGCCACGACCTGCCCTCTGTAGAGCCGCCGTACCTTTTTGGCCGTTTGCTTCATGATCATGTTCTCGCCGAACGTCACTTGCCCGTCGCCGGCGATGGCCGCCTTCCCGTTGTGACGCACGGCGCAAATCGTCGTTGCGTGAAATGACATCTCCATGTCCGTCAAGCCTCCTACTCTATGCTTCCTGCCCCTGCTTTCGAGGCGCCGTATTCTTTGACGAATTCGGCAATGCTGGCGAGCGCCCGGTTGGCAAGCGCCTCGTTTTTCTCTTTTTTGTTGCGGATTTTTTGGCCTAATGCCGGCAGCAAACCGAAGTTCGCATTCATCGGCTGGAAATGCTTCGGATCGGCATTCGTGACGTAATGCGCCATGCTTCCGATCGTACTGGTTTCGGGTAGAACGACGAGCTCCTCGCCTTTGGCCTTTCTGGCGGCGTTAATGCCCGCTATAAGCCCCGATGCGGCCGACTCGACATATCCTTCCACCCCGGTCATTTGCCCGGCAAAAAACAGATTCTCGTTCGTCTTAAGCTGATATGTAGGCTTAAGCAGGCGCGGCGAATTGATGAACGTGTTGCGGTGCATGACGCCATAGCGGACGAATTCGGCATTTTCGAGTCCCGGAATCATGGAGAACACCCGTTTTTGCTCGCCCCATTTCAGGTGGGTCTGGAACCCTACGAGGTTGTACAGCGTTCCCGCCGCGTTGTCCTGGCGCAGCTGCACGACCGCGTACGGAAGTTCGCCCGTATGAGGGTTCACCAGGCCGACGGGCTTCATCGGACCGAACAAAGCCGTCTGTTTGCCGCGTTTCATCATCACTTCGATCGGCATGCAGCCCTCGAAATAAACTTCTTTCTCGAATTCCTTCAGCTGCGCGACTTCGGCCGAAACGAGCGCATCGTAAAACGCGTTGAACTCTTCTTCGGTCATCGGGCAGTTCAAATAGGCGGCTTCGCCTTTGTCGTAGCGGGAAGCCAGGTACACTTTGCTCATATCGATGGAATCTTTTTCGACGATCGGCGCTGCCGCATCGTAAAAATAAAAATACTCCTCGCCCATGAGCGCTTTGATTTCGGCAGAGAGAGCAGGGGATGTCAGAGGGCCTGTCGCGATGACGACGATCCCCTCTTCAGGTATATGCTGTATTTCTTCGTTTACGACCTCGATCAGCGGATGGTTGTGCAGAATGCTCGTAATATCGCCGGAAAAACCGTCCCGGTCCACCGCCAACGCGCCGCCGGCGGGAACCGCGTTTTTGTCCGCCGATTTCAAAATGATCGAATCCAGCATCCGCATTTCTTCTTTAAGCACGCCGACCGCGTTGGTCAAGCCGTTGGCCCGAAGGGAATTCGTGCAGACGAGTTCGGCGAACTTGTCCGTATGGTGGGCGGGCGTTTTGACGACGGGACGCATTTCATATAATTTCACGGGTACGCCCCGGCTCGCGATCTGCCAGGCAGCTTCGCTGCCTGCCAGACCCGCGCCGATGACGGTCACCTGTTTTGCTTCGGTCAATTTCATTACCTCCTACTGTGCATACAACATGCTGTTAGACTGTGTCTTCATCGTTTTCTTCGATTTCCTGGGTGTGGTCGCAGGAGGTGCATTGCAGCCGGGCTCCTTGCTTGTTCCGCTTTTCCACCATCCACGAGCCGCATTTCGGGCAAGGAACGCTGGAAGGGCGGTCCCAGGACACGAAATCGCATTCCGGATAACGGTCGCAGCCGTAAAAGATGCGCCCTTTTTTGCTGCGGCGTTCCACGACGTGGCCTTCCTTGCATTTCGGACAAGTCACGCCGATATCCTTGACGATCGGTTTCGTGTTCCGGCAATCCGGGAATCCCGAGCATGCCAGAAACTTTCCGAACCGACCCAGCTTGTAAACCATCGGCCTACCGCATTTGTCGCAGATTTCGTCGGAAACCTCGTCTTCGATTTCGATTTCCTTCATTTCCTCCTCGGCGACTTCCAGGCGTTTTTCGAAGGATTCGTAAAATTCCTTCAACACCTTCACCCAATCCTCGGAGCCTTCCTCCACATGGTCGAGATCTTCTTCCATATGGGCGGTAAACTCCGCATCGAGAATTTCCGGAAAAAACTGTTCCATTTGCTCGATGACCAGCTCTCCCAGCTCGGTGGGAACGAATTTCTTGTCTTCGATCGCCACGTAACCCCGCTTCTGAATCGTTTCCAGCGTCGGGGCATACGTACTCGGCCGTCCGATTCCAAGCTCCTCCATCGTGCGCACGAGACGCGCTTCCGTATACCGCGGCGGAGGCTGGGTGAAATGCTGCTTCGGCTCGATGTCTTCCTTCTTCAGCTTATCTCCCGGCGTCAGCTCGGGCAGGAATTTCTCTTCTTCGGTCGTGCCGTCGTCGTTTCCTTCGACATACACCTTCATGAAGCCCGGGAAACGCACCTTGGAGCCGGAAGCGCGGAATACGGCCGTTCCGGCGGCGATATCCACCGACAGCGTATCGAGAACCGCGGAAGCCATCTGGCTCGCCACGAAGCGCTCCCAAATCAGCTTATACAGCCTGAACTGGTCGCGGCTCATGAAGGCTTTGACGGATTCGGGATCGCGGAGCACCGAGGTCGGGCGGATCGCTTCGTGCGCATCCTGCGCGTTTGCCGCTTTCTTCGAATATTCGCGCGGGGTTTCCGGCACGAAATCGCCGCCGAATTTTTCGCCGATGTAACCTTTTGCTTCTTCCTGCGCGGACGCGGCAATTCGCGTCGAGTCGGTACGCATGTAAGTAATCAAACCGACGGTGCCTTCCTTGCCGAGTTCGACCCCTTCGTACAGCTGCTGGGCGACGGACATCGTTTTGGCAGCGCGGAAGTTCAGCTTGCGGGCCGCTTCCTGCTGGAGGGAGCTTGTCGTAAACGGCGGCGACGGATGCCGCTGGCGTTCTTTTTCCTTGACCTCGGCCACCTTGAAGGTAGCCCCTTTGATCGCCTTCAGAACCTCCTGGACGTCTTCTTCCTTCGAAAGCTCCTTCTTCTGCCCTTCAAGCTGATGGAATTTCGCTTCGAACACCGAGCTGCCCTTGGCAAGCTTAGCGGTGATGGACCAATATTCCTCGGGAACGAAAGCGTTGATTTCGTTTTCGCGGTCCAGGATGATTTTGACGGCGACCGATTGGACCCGCCCCGCGGACAGTCCCTTTTTGACTTTCTTCCATAATAATGGGCTGATCTTGTAGCCTACCAGACGGTCCAAAATCCGCCTCGCCTGCTGGGCGTTGACCAAATCCATGTTGATTTTGCGCGGCGTTTTGAACGCGTCCTTCACGGCCTGCTTCGTAATTTCGTTGAATACGACCCGGCAGTTTTCCGTATCGTCCAGTTCAAGCGCATGCGCCAAATGCCAGGCAATCGCTTCCCCCTCGCGATCGGGGTCGGCTGCGAGATAAACCTTTTTGACCTTTTTGCTGGCGTCCTTCAGCTCTTTGAGCACGGAACCTTTTCCGCGGATCGTAATGTACTTCGGATTGAACTCGTTTTCTATTTCAACTCCGATTTGGCTTTTTGGCAAATCGCGAACATGGCCCATGGAAGCCTTTACGATAAATTTGCTGCCTAAATATTTGCCGATCGTTTTCGCCTTGGCGGGCGATTCCACGATCACCAGTGAATCAGCCATCGGCTCATCCTCCTCTCCTACAGTCAAAAGTTTCGCTTGATTTTTTGCGGTTCAAACGTTCAATGTTCAGATGATCTTATATATAGCACCAGGTAATTGGGTAATCTGCTTTTTTATGATTAAAGATAACAGAACTGAATGCAAATGTCCAAAATCCCATCGGCTTCGTAGCAGCAGTTCGTCCAGCGTGAACGGCCCCTGCTCCAGTATATGGTATAGTTGCAGCTCGTCGGTTGTCAAATGGCCCGTTCCGCTCGCGGCCTCTTTTACCTGGCGTTCCCTATTGTATGTATTCTCGTGCCGGTTTGGCAACCATGAATCATATTCCTCGAGAACGTCGTCCGCGCTGCAGGCCATTTTGGCCCCCTGCCGGATCAGGTTTAAAGCCCCCCTGCTTTTCGGGGAATTCGCCTGGCCCGGCACGGCAAAAACGTCGCGCCCCGCATCCAGCGCCGCGTCCGCCGTAATGAGCGATCCGCTCCGTTCATCCGCCTCCACCACGATCGTGCCCAGCGACAAGCCGGCAATGATGCGGTTCCGCTGCGGAAACAATCCCGGATGAGGTCTTGTCCCAGGAGGATATTCCGTCACGATCAATCCGCGATCGCCGATTCTGGCAAAAAGCGATTTGTTTTCCGGCGGATAAACGATATCGATGCCCGTCGCGATGACCGCAACCGTCCCGCCTCCGCATAATAACGCAGCTTCGTGGCAAATGCTGTCGATTCCTCTGGCGAGCCCGCTGACGACGGCCAGTCCCGCTTCGCATAATCCCTGCGCCAGCTCCGCCCCCATTTTCCGCCCGTACGCCGTCGGAACCCTTGTCCCGACCATGGCAACCGACGGCACATGGAGCAGCCGGAGATCCCCTTTTCCGTAAAGCACGTGCGGAGGATCGGGGCTTTCCTTCAGCAGCGCCGGATAATGCTCATCCAAAATGGTGACCACGCGGGTGCCCGCATCCCTTTCTTTTTCTTCCCGTTTCCGCAAAATATAGTCGGCCGTGAGCTCTTTTGCCAACCGCTCCGACAGGCCGGCGGAAAAACCGCATTTTTCCCAATCCCTACTATTAAAATGGATCATCTCTTCCGACAGCATACCTTCCGACAGGATTCGTGCGATGCTTTTTCTGCCCAGCCCTTTGAATTCATGCAGACCGATCAGCAGCCAGCGCTTATTCATCATGGTTTCACCTCAGGCAACGAATTGAAATGCAAAAAAGCAACCCTTTATTCCCTCCGGAGGAAATAAAAGGTTGCTTACCTTTGATCCTATAATAACCCGAATGCGGATTAGTGTGTCAAGCATTTATCCAGCAGGCCGCGTTCCTTCAAAACGTCGACCAGCGTGGAGCCCATTTCGGAAGGCGTCGGAGCGACTTTGATGCCGCACTCTTCCATTTTGGCGATTTTTTCTTTCGCCGTGCCTTTGCCGCCGGAAATGATGGCGCCTGCATGGCCCATGCGTTTTCCCGGAGGAGCGGTAACGCCGCCGATAAAGCCGACGACAGGTTTCGTCATGTTGTCGCGGATCCATTCCGCGGCTTCCTCTTCGGCCGTGCCGCCGATTTCGCCGATCATGATGACCGCATAAGTATTCGGATCTTCGTTAAAACGCTTCAGCACGTCAATGAATTCCGTGCCTTTGACCGGGTCGCCTCCGATGCCCACCGCCGTGGATTGGCCGATGCCGCGGGTCGTCAGCTGATGGACGGCCTCGTACGTCAGCGTTCCGCTGCGGGATACGACGCCTACATGGCCAGGCGTATGGATGTAGCCGGGCATGATGCCGATTTTGCATTCGCCGGGCGTGATGACGCCAGGGCAGTTCGGTCCGATCAGGACGGTCTTTTTGCCTTCCATGTAACGGGCAACCTTGACCATGTCAAGCACCGGAATGCCTTCGGTGATGCAGATGACGAGCTCCATTTCGGCTTCAACCGCTTCCATGATGGAGTCCGCGGCAAATGCCGGCGGTACGTAAATAACGCTCGCCGTGGCGCCTGTAGCCGCTTTGGCTTCGGCAACCGTATTGAACACGGGCAGGCTGACGGACGTTCCGTTTTCAAGCTCGATGTCGACGGTTGTGCCGCCTTTGCCCGGGGAAGTGCCCCCCACCATTTGCGTTCCGTAATCAAGGGCTCCTTTTGCATGGAAAAGGGCGGTTTTCCCGGTGATGCCCTGGGTAATCACTTTTGTATTTTTATCGACCAAAATACTCACGATTCGTTCACATCCCCTAATCTTATTTAAAGGTCCTTATTTTACGAGCGAGACGATTTTTTGCGCGCCGTCGGCCATGGAATCGGCTGGAACGATGTTCAAGCCGGATTCGGCCAAAATCTTCTTGCCGAGATCCACGTTGGTGCCTTCCAGGCGCACGACCAGCGGACGGGTCAAACCAAGCTGTTTCGCCGCTTCGACCACGCCTTCGGCGATGACGTCGCAACGCATGATGCCGCCGAAAATGTTGACGAAAATGCCTTTGACCTGCTCGTCGGAGAGAATGATTTTGAACGCTTCCGTTACTTTCTCGGTGGTTGCGCCGCCCCCAACGTCAAGGAAGTTGGCAGGGTCGCCGCCGTAGTATTTGATGATATCCATCGTTGCCATGGCAAGGCCCGCGCCGTTAACCATGCAGCCGATGTTGCCGTCAAGGGCGATGTAGCTCAGGTCGTATTTGGATGCTTCGATTTCTTTTTCGTTTTCTTCGTCCAGATCGCGGAGCTCCTGAATGTCCTTGTGGCGGAACAA
>Ga0180220_1001068_pt1 | contig 22415 bp, 15 predicted proteins | sample eDN5th37CBELigBY_FD_151335 | JGI IMG/M metagenome (GOLD analysis project Ga0180220, IMG submission 151335) | Enriched backyard soil microbial communities from Emeryville, California, USA - eDNA 5th pass 37_C BE-Lig BY (version 2) (version 2) | ecosystem: Environmental > Terrestrial > Soil >...
CCAGTCGGGCTACAACGTGTATTCGTTGCAGCAGGCCGCCCGGCGCTCATGGCGCATCGGCCAGAAGCAGCCGGTGCGCGTGGTCTACCTCGGCTACGCCAATTCCTCGCAGATGACCTGCCTGGGGTTGATGGCCAAGAAGATCATGGTGTCGCAAAGCACGTCGGGCGACGTGCCGGAATCGGGGCTCGATGTCCTGAACCAGGACGGTGATTCCGTCGAGGTGGCATTGGCACGACAACTCGTGGCGGCATGATTCATGCGTTGCATGCCGGCGGCCCTATGGTCGCCGGCATTTTTCCTGGCAAATCGGGAGCCGACGGATTCGCTTTGTTTGCTGTGACAAAGGGCCGGCGCGGCGATGGTGATGGCTCGTTGTTTCAGGACACCGATCCATGCGCCCATCCTGCCAGTCCTTCCGTATCGCCGGACGCAGCAACCTGACCCGTTTGCCCGCTTTGCTCCTGGCCGCCATGGCCAGCGGTTGCGCGATGACGAACACCGCGCCATCGGCGCCCGCATCCGAAGCCACCGACATCGCGCCCGAGGCCGTGGCGGAGTTCGTGCCAGTGACGCGGTATGGCCGCTACACCCTGGTCGAACTCGCGCCCACGGCGGCCCAGCACGACCTGTTGCTGCAGGTGGTGGATGTGGAGATCCCCGGCACGCTGGGCGCCACCGTCGGGGATGCCCTCCGGCACCTCGTCCTGCGTTCCGGCTACCGACTGTGCGACGAACAGTCCGCCGATCTGCTGGCCTTGCCGTTGCCGGCGGCTCACTACCGGCTCGGCCCGCTCCTGCTGCGCGACGCGCTCTTGACCCTGGCCGGTCCCGCCTGGGATCTGCAGGTCGACGACGGTGAGCGGAAGGTGTGCTTCATCCGCAGACTCAGGGAGGCTCGTACGCCGCACGAGCCCAAGCCACCGGAAATCAACCGTTCGGCTGAGCCCGCTCCGCTGATCCGGGAGGTTGCGCCATGACCATCCGGGACTCGGCGACGGGCCAGCGCACGACGCTGCTGCGGGTCGCGGCCGCAACCTGGTTGTTGCTCGTCAGCGCGGTGGTGCTGGTGGATCACATGGCCTTGTCCGGGCTGGCGGAACAGACCCAGGCCTTCGCGCCCACCGCGCAGGTGTCCCTGCTCGAATCCCGACTGGACGGCCTCTCGCATCGGATCGAACAACGCCACACTCAGCCCGCCGCCTTGCCGCAGGCGCGCTACGAGCAGGACACCGCGGCGTTGGACCGGCGGCTGGCTGCGATCGAGCTGGCGCAGGCCCAATACGCCGCCACCGATGCGCTGCACGCATTGGAAACCCGCGTCGCGCGACTGGAAGCCCGCCCGGTCTCGCGCCAGCCCAAGCTGCCCGCACCACGGCCATCCCAACCTGTGGCGGCCCAACCCAAGCCTGTTGAGCCTTCATTCCGCCTGATCGGAGTGGAACTGCGTGCGGGAGAACACTTCGTGTCGGTGATGCCTGCCGCTGGCACCGGGCTGGCCGATGTCCGCCTGCTGCGCGCCGGAGAGTCGGAGGGTGGCTGGCGACTGGACGGGATCGAGCGCGATGGCGCCGTCTTCCGGCAGGGAGACGAGATCCGCAGGCTGCCCATCCCGCCCCGATAAGGAGGCCCACACCGATGGTCCTGCGCCACTTGACCCCGACGTTGCTGGTTGCATTGCTGGCCGCCTCCGCCATGCAGGCGGCGCTCGCGCAGCCCACCGGCGCAACCACCGCGGCCAGGACGGCGCCGAGCCGTGAAGCTCCTGCGGCCATCGCTCGCAGCGACGAACAGCGGGCGCAGGACTGGGGGCTGCGCACGGATGAATGGACGCGCTATCGCGAGTTGATGCAGGGGCCGCTGGGCGTCTACTCGCCCAGCCTCGACCCGCTCACGGCCCTCGGTATCGAAGCACGTTCCGACGAGGAGCGCCGCCGCTACGCGGAATTGCAGGTTCGGGCTGAAGCCCGGCGGGTCGAGAAGACGCTGGCCTACCAGCGTGCCTACGACGCCGCCTGGCAACGGATCGCGCCGGGCATGGCGAGGGTCAACCTACCCGGTGCCAAGCCGACCGGCGCGGGCACCACCATCGCATCAGGCACCGACCGAACCGCCGTCTTCGTGAAGGATGGCTGTACCGCCTGCGACCAGGCCGTGCAGCGGCTGCAGGCGTCGGGCGTCGAGTTCGATGTCTATGTCGTCGGCAGTCGCGCCGACGACGCACGCATCCGTGATTGGGCACGCCGGGCCCGTATCGACCCGGCGAAAGTGCGCGCACGACACATCACCCTCAACCACGACGGTGGCCGCTGGCTGTCCCTCGGCCTGCAGGGCGAACTGCCCGCCGTCGTGCGCCAGGTCGGCGGCCAATGGCAGCGACAGTAGGCCTCGCCCGTCTCGCGCTCCTGCTGCTGGCTTGCTGGGCACTCGGCCAGGCGAAGGCCGGGGAGGTTCCGCCGCCGGCCTACCAGTTCGCGGCACAGCGTGCGGGCATTCCGGCGGCGGTGTTGTACGCGGTGGCCTTGCAGGAGAGTGGCACCCGGTACCACGACCGCCTCGTGCCCTGGCCCTGGACGCTCAACGTGGCCGGGGCATCGCGTCGATTCGCCACCCGTACCGAGGCCTGCGCCGGCCTGCACCAGGCATTGCGCGACGTGCCGCGCACCCGCATCGACGCCGGCCTGGGCCAGATCAACCTGGGCTACCAGCGTCACCGCTACGACCACCCCTGCGAACTGCTCGATCCCTATCGGAACCTGGCGCTGGCCGCGCAGATCCTGCGCGAGCAGCACGCGCCGGGCCAGGACTGGCTGATCACGATCGGCCGCTACCACCGTCCCGCTGGTGGCGCACCCGCTGCGCGCTACCGCCAGAGTGTTGGCCGCCACTTGGCCCGCGTACTGGGCGAGCCAGCGCGGGGCTCGGATACCCGGAGAACCCTGCCATGAAGCCTCGAATCTTCCGTCCGGCTGTGCGGTGGCTGATCGGCTTGCTGCCGCTCGTGTCCGTGCCAGCCGCTTTCGCACAATCGCCGCCCTTGATCGTCGTCGAGGATCATGGCGGTGCCTCCGCGCTGCCTTATTACCAGGCCCTGGACCTGCAACCGCGCACCGGAAGCAGGCCATCTCCCAGGATCGAGATGCCACGCCTGCCCGAAGGGCCTTCTGGCGAGGCGGCCATGCTGCCGGTGCGTTCTGCCCATTTGGCCCCTGGCGATGTGGCTCCCCGGGCGATCCAGGCGCCGGGGCTCACGCCGATGTTCCTGGTCGGCGATGACCAGCGCTCCCACGCCTGGCTGCGCCAGCGTGCCCCAGCGCTGCGCGAACTCGGGGCGGTGGGGCTGGTGGTTCAGGTCGACACACCGCAGGCACTCGCGGCGCTGCGTGCCCTGGCACCGGGGCTGACGATGGCGCCGGTTTCAGGTGACGAGTTGGCCCAGCGCCTGGGCCTGCGCCACTACCCGGTGCTGGTGACCGCCACCGGCATCGAACAGTGAGGAATGCCCGATGGCCCAGCCGCACGCCGTCGAAGTCCTGCTGCGGCCAGCGGTGGAGCTATACACCGTTGCCGTATGCGCAGGCGCCGCGGTGGTGTGCGTGGTGGCACCGTGGTCGCTCGCGCTGAATCCGGTACTCGGCCTCGGCAGCGCGCTGGCCTTCCTGGCCTTCGGCGCGGTCCGCCTGCGCGACGCCTGGGCCATCCTGCGGTACCGCCGCCACATCCGTCGTCTGCCTCGCTACGTGATGACGAGCCGTGACGTGCCAGTGAGCCAGTACCGTCTGTTCGTTGGGCGTGGCTTCCGCTGGGAACAACGACACACCCATCGGCTGACGCAGACCTACAAGCCCGAGTTCCGGCGCTACGCCGAACCGACGACGTTCTACCGCCTGGCGCGTCGCCTGGAGGAGCGGCTGGAGTTCGCGCCGCCGCCGCTGCCCAGGCTGGCGCGGGCATTGGCCTGGGACAGCCCACTCAACCCGGTCCGGCCGTTGCCGCCAGTGGGTGGCATGCCGCGCCTGCATGGCATCGAGCCGCACGAAACCGACGTCACCCTGCCGCTGGGCGAGCGTGTGGGCCACACCCTGGTGCTCGGTACCACGCGTGTGGGCAAGACGCGCCTGGCCGAACTGTTCATCACCCAGGACATCCGTCGCAAGATCCATGGCGAGCACGAGGTGGTGATCGTCTTCGATCCCAAGGGCGATGCCGACCTGCTCAAGCGCATGTATGTCGAGGCCAGGCGCGCCGGACGCGAGGGCGAGATGTACGTGTTTCACCTGGGCTGGCCCGACATCTCGGCACGCTACAACGCCGTGGGCCGGTTCGGGCGCATCTCGGAAGTCGCCACCCGCATTGCGGGGCAGCTTTCCGGCGAGGGCAACAGCGCCGCGTTCCGCGAGTTCGCCTGGCGCTTCGTCAACATCATCGCGCGCGCCCTGGTGGAACTGGGGCAGCGGCCAGACTACCTGCTGATCCAGCGGCACGTCGTCAATATCGACGCGCTGTTCATCGAGTACGCCCAGCACTTCTTTGCCCGAACCGAACCCAAGGCCTGGGAGGTGATCGTCCAGCTCGAAGGACGCCTCAACGACAAGACCATCCCGCGCCACATGGTCGGGCGAGAGAAGCGGGTGGTGGCACTGGAGCAGTACCTGTCGCAGACGCGAACCTATGACGCGGTGCTCGACGGCCTGCGCTCTGCGGTGCGCTACGACCGCACCTACTTCGACAAGATCGTCGCTTCGCTGCTGCCGCTGCTGGAGAAGCTCACCACCGGCAAGATCGCGCACCTGCTCGCGCCGAACTATTCCGACCTGTCCGACCCGCGCCCGATCTTCGACTGGATGCAGATCATCAGGAAGCGGGCCGTGGTCTATGTGGGACTGGATGCGCTGTCCGACGCCGAAGTGGCGGCGGCCGTTGGCAACAGCATGTTCAGCGACCTGGTGTCGGTGGCGGGGCACATCTACAAGCACGGCATCGACGACGGCTTGCCGGGGGCATCGGCCAATGCCAAGGTCGCCATCAACGTTCATGCGGACGAATTCAACGAACTGATGGGAGATGAGTTCATCCCGCTCATCAACAAGGGTGGCGGTGCGGGCATGCAGGTCACGGCCTATACGCAGACGCTCTCGGATATCGAGGCGCGCATCGGCAATCGCGCCAAGGCCGGCCAGGTCATCGGCAACTTCAACAACCTGTTCATGCTGCGGGTGCGCGAGACCGCCACCGCCGAACTGCTGACACGGCAACTGCCGAAGGTGGAGGTCTTCACGACCACCCTGGTCAGCGGCGCCACAGACAGTTCCGACATCCACGGCCCGACCGACTTCACCAGCAACGCGCAGGACCGCATCAGCACATCGAGCGTGCCGCTCATCGAGCCTGCGCACGTGGTCGGCCTGCCCAAGGGGCAGTGCTTCGCCCTCATCGAAGGCGGTAACCTGTGGAAGGTTCGCATGCCGTTGCCGGCGCCCGATCCGGACGAAGCCATGCCCCGGGACCTGCAGCAACTGGCCGGCTACATGCGCCAGCACTACGCCGAGGCGGGCGAATGGTGGGAGGGCAACGGTCTGCCCCGGCTGCACGACGGCGATGCGTTGCCAGCGGATCTGGCCACGGAAGTGCAAGAAGGCACGCCGGATGAAGAGGCCCCATCGTGAAAGAGCCCGCCGCGACCGCCGAGCGACAGCAGGCGCGCCAACGCGGCCTGGTCGCCAGCGTGGTCACGCTGCCATGGCGCCTGTTCGGCATGTTGGTCGCCTCGCTGCTGCTGTCCATCGTCATCGAATGCGTCGGCATGCACCTGTTCTGGCCCGACCAGGGCTGGCGCCACGCGCAGGGCATGCTCGACTACGAACTGAACCAGCTCTCCACCCATTTCACCCGGAGCGCCGTCGTGCAGGAGCCGGGACGTACCGCGCGCTGGCTGGTGGAGGGCACCTACGAGTGGATTTTCGTGAAGACGGGCTTGCTGGACTGGATGCGCGACGCCTCGGCGCAGGCCAGTGCACCCAGCCGAGGCGCGCACCGAGACTTCCGCTATTACGTCGCCCAGGTCTATGTCTGGACCGAGCGCTATCTGATTGCCGCCGGCTTCACCGTACTGACGTTCATTGTCCGCCTGCTGGTCTTGGTACTCACGCTGCCGCTGTTCCTGCTGGCGGCCTTCGTCGGCCTGGTCGACGGACTCGTTCGCCGCGACATCCGCAAGTTCGGCGCGGGCCGGGAATCGGGCTTCGTCTACCACCGGGCGAAGGCGGCGTTGATGCCGCTGGCGGTGTTGCCATGGGTGACTTACCTGGCGTTGCCGGTGTCATTGCACCCTTTGATGATTCTGCTGCCTGCAGCGTTTCTGCTGGGACTGGCGGTGAACGTCGTGGCGGCGAGCTTCAAGAAGTATCTGTAACTAAGCACAACCTAACTGAACGAAGAGAGGTCGAACCAGCGCCTCAATTGCCCTGCACAGACTGCTGAATCTGTGGAGCCACATCAGATATCAATGGGTAGTGCCTTCCAGACATCCTGCGCCAAGGTTATCAGCAGTCCGTGGCGCTCCTCGATGGTCTTGGCGTTCCACGCAGGAAATGCTTTCAGTTTCTCGTTGATTCTGGAGATGGAGGTGTTCTGGCCAACACTGGTCAGTTCAACCAGACTGCGGGTCAGGTAGTTGCCGCTCTTGCGGTACTCAACCTGCTTCGCCGTGTAGAAGTCGTTGCCCGCGACGATGTTGATGGGTTTCTCCAGCAAGGTCAGGTTGCCCAGCCGGTTCTTGTAGTCGTCGTAGGCCGTTCCCGAGTTCTCGGTGGCCCACTTGCCGCGCAGATCGGCCTCCGGCTTGTTGGGCAGGATGTGCTCGATTTCCAGATTGGTGAACGGCTCCAGACTGCCCGGAGTCTTCAACCCGCTGAAAGCCATCTCGACGTGTTGCGTCAACCTCGCCAGCAAGTAGCGCGTGCGGTACTGCTGCATCGAATGCAGGGTGAAGCGCCGGAGCGCGTCCACCAGCTCCTGCGACTTGCCCGCCATATTCGCGTCGAAGCGGTCGGCGATGAATCCGTTGAGCTGCACCTTCTGCTTGACGGGATCGGTCGCGCCAGCAATCGCGCGCAGTTCATCGGCCCATTGGGAAAAGCTGCGCTCCAGATCTTTGGTCGGCGTCTTGGTGAAGATGTAGTAGAAAAGAAAGCTCTCCAACTGCGCCACGAAATGATCGAACAGCGGCTTCGGGAAACTGGCCGCCGCCAGCAGAAGGACGTAGTGCAAGCTGAAAGCGCCGCCCGCCAGTCGTTTGAGGCTGTCCATCGCAAGGCTGGGCTTGCCATCGTTGCCCAGACCGTTAGAAAACGCGAGGTAGTGCTCGACGTTGCGGATAACCTTGCGGACGAATTCGAAGGGCTTTCCCGCGTAGTCGCACAGCGCGGCGTTCTCCTTGTCCACGAACCAGTCGTAGATTTCGTCCTCGCGCACTACGGCGTCGCCACGGTCGTTCTTGATGACGTAGTTCGCCATCAGGAAGTAGCGCAGGAAGCGCAGAGGTTTTTCCTTCTCCTTCTCCAGCGGCTTGGTGATCTTCTTCCACTCGTCCTTGAGCTGGGTGAACTGCGCCTGCTTCACCTGCGTGAACAACAGGTTCTTCAGCAAGTCCATCGGGTTGAGGCCGATGCCGCGCTCGTTGATGGTCTCGAAAATCTTCAGGGCGCTGCTCACGTCCGTGGAAATCTGGATGAACACCACGTTGTTGGCCAGATAGCCCCAATACTTCTTCAACTTGGCCGGGCTGTCGTAGTTGTCCTTCAGGTAGCGGTGCAGCGTGCTATAGGCACTGATCAAGTTTTCCAGCGAACCGAAGCTGGCGATGCCCGACGATTGAATACCCGCGCGCACGGCCTGCGGATCGGCGTCCAGCTCCACCAGCTTGGTGATGACCTCGCCTGCATTCTCGTAACGCGGCTCCAACTTCAGGCTGGTTCGCGTCTCGCCATCGCTGTCCGTGTAGCTGGTCGAGATCAGACCGCTGACGATCTGCCGCTGCGGTTCACCCTGAAACAGGTGCTTCAGCGCGCACAGCAGCAGGAAGAACGTGGTCAGGCGTTGCTGCCCATCGATGACCTCGTAGTGGTTTTTCTGGTCGGTCGGCGACACCAGCACCGTGCCAATGAAGTATTCCCGCGTCGTTCCCGCATCGATCTGCTCGTCGATGTCTTCGAGCAACTGATGCACTTCCTTGTCCGTCCAGACGTACTCGCGCTGGTAGTCCGGCACGATGTAGAAGCACTCCCTGAAGGCTTCTTCGATGCTGTATTTGTGGTTCTCGATGCGGGCCATGCTCGTGTCGTTTCTGTTTCGTTACGCGTGGGACGCAAATCAGTCGAGGTGCTGGTTGAAAACCGCGTACTGAGCGGGATTGAATGTCGGATCAACTTCCATCGCTCTGGCGCGCAGCAGTCGATGATCGCCACGGGCGCGCCCGCGCTCCCATGTCTGACCATTGCCTTGTATTCCTTCAATGAGATCGATGCAATCATCGATTGCGTACTGCCCAAGGTTTGGCCGGATCACCTCAGAAAACCGTTGGTCAGCGGCGTTGTAGCTCCCGCTGGCAACGTAGTATTTGTTCGCCAGCCGGATCGACGCCTTGGCCCATTCCGGTGAATCGGAAAGATCTCGAAGAGACTCCCATGTCCCCTGATCAATCTGTGGGTAGTCCTCACCCGCGATCCATTCCCCAAGCCGCGCGGCATGCTCTTCGAGCGAGCCGGAAATGAACCAAGCCAAACAGCGGGCCGATGTTTCCTGCTCAGCGGTGTGCTGGATTGCCGTTTTTGCATGGTCCGCCAGCAACCCGTAGATACGAGCCGAGCGCGAGAGGAAGTGAATCAGGCACACGAGAGGCGAGCCGCCCGTGGCTATCGTGCTGAAGTAGTCCCTGTCGGCCTCGATCTGAGCTTGGAACTGCGCCGGGTTGCGGCCATACAGCAAGGTCAATGCGCTGTAGTTGATGGTGCGGTTCTTCTCGCACTTCTCGTCCGTCAGCCGGAATACGAATTTCCACAGGGCTTTGAAGACAGCCTTCTCGACCTCCGGATTGAAGCGCGAGAAATACTTGCTCTCCAAGTACGCTTTGAGCTTCTTGTCGTCGATCAGGATGCCGGATGCCTGCTCAAGGTCTTCGACCAGATCGCCCACGATCTGCTTGGACAAGATTGGTGCCTTCGTGAGCAGGCCGTCGAGCGCGTTGCGAATCAGGGCACGCGCCGTGTCGTGGTTCGGGCGATGCAACTGGAAATTGGCATTGACCACCGGATGCGCAGCAAGGTGGCGTTGCCGTTGCAGATGCAGCAGGTTCTCCCGTTCGGCGATGTCCAGCAACTGCGTCTGCTCGGCCACCGATTCAACCAGCTTCGACTCCCATTCCGACGACCGTTCGTTGGCCTGTTGCAATTTTCCGACCTCGGCCAGAATGGTCTTGGCCTTGTCGTCCCCGTAGAGATCGACAAGATGCTGGAGCTTGAACAGCAGATCACAAACCACAACCGACCACAGCATCACGACCGCAGAGCGATGGTTGCCCGCCGCGTAGCAGCTCAACACCTCTGAGAAGTATTCCTTGCTGCGCGTGTCGAAGATCTGCGTCGCGCGCTGCTCGATGGAGTATTCGTCTAGCATCACGCCTCCCGACCGATGATTTCGACGTAACCGATCAGCTCCGCCGAGTAGCTGCCGTCGCCGTTCGCGGCTCCCTTGTGCTTCAACTCACGCTGCAAGGTCGGTTCAACTGCTCTGGCGAACAGATCAATCCGCTGTTCTGGTTGGAAGGTCGGCGTGACGGGCGGTGCTTTCAGGTATTTCTCGCACAGGCGCTCGACCGCCGGAATGCGCGTGCCATCCTGCGTGACGGCGATGGGCTGCATCACCACGCGGCGTTCGCCTTTGCCAGCGGATGCTTCAACCATCCACAGCGACAGCAGCACCGGCTCGTCCACGTCGCCGGATACGGCAATGCCGACTTCCTCCGCCGGCACACTGCGCCAGCGGCCCAGTTCCTCCTGCACCAAGGGGTGATCCAAGCCCATCAATTGCAGGTCGTCTTGATTCGTCGCGGCTTCGCGGCTCAAGGTGAAGCGGGCGCGGCGCGTGCCTTCGACGGTGGCGAGGTCGTAGGTCGCATCGTCCACCTTGACCAGCTTCTGCTGGCGATCCGCGACCGCCGCCGAGAGGAAACGCACCAGTCGATCCAGGCTGGACGACACGTCCGAGAAAGGCTTGTAGTCGTCGAGGCTGAAGCCGTCGAGGTCTTGGAACAGATCAAACACCACCTGCCGCGCCTCGCGGGAGTTCGACAGCGCCGCCTCCAACTCCACCTGCGTGCGCTTCAATTCCGGGTCGGACAGCGCCTCCTGATACAGCCGGTCGTAGTTCAACCGTTCCGACAACTGCCCAAGAATCTGCGCGCGCAGGTCTTCGGCCACGTTGCCCTGGTCATCCACTTTGCCGACCGTGCGGGCGATTTCGGTGAGTTTTTCGTCCAGCAGCAGGAAGATGCGGCCCTCGATGGTGTCCGACAGCACAAGGTTGTAAACCTGCGCGGTGTCACGCTGGCCGTAGCGATGGATGCGCCCGATGCGCTGCTCCATGTCCATCGGGTTCCACGGCAGGTCGAAATTGAACAAGACGCGAGCGAATTGCAGGTTGATGCCTTCGCGCCCGGCCGCCGTGCAGACCAGCACGCGCGGGCCATCCTTCAGGCGGAAGCGCCGCTCCGCCGCCACCTTCGCGCCGTGGTCGCCGCCGCGCAGCACGGCAACGCCCTGGCCGGGGAAGGTCTGCTCGATCTCGCGGGCGATCATGTCCACCGTGCCCAGGTAGGTGGCGAAGATCACGATCTTCTCGTTGGGGTTCAGCCGCCACAGCGTGCCCAAGCCATCGAGCAGCTTCTGCATCTTGGTTTCGCGCTCGGCCGGGAACAGGCGCAACAGGTCGCCAATACGCAGGCGTTCCTCGGGAAGATGCAGGTTCACCACCGCCGATGCGGCTTCTTCCGCGTGCGTGGCCGAATACTCGCTGCCATAAGGGTCGGACGCCATCTCCAGCGCTTCTTCATCCAGCTTCTTCACCAGCCGGTACTTCAGGTCGGCCAGCACGCGATCCACCTCGCTGCGCCCGACGCTGTCGCGGGGCAGGCCAAATTCCTCGTGGATCAGCTCGCGCGCCTCCTCGGTCAGGCGCTCGCGGCCTTCGATGTCCAGCTCCTTGTCGCGCAGGAAGGCTTCATGCAGCGTCAGCATCAGCAGACGGCGCTTGAGTGTGCGGCGCACGGCGGCGAAGCTCGATGCCGCGATCTTCTGGAAGATCGCCATCAGGAAGCCCAGCGCACGACCCTGATTGCCTTGGCGGCGCGCAACGTCGAAGCCGTCCTCCAGGTACTCGCGCAGCTTCTCGTAAAACAGCCGTTCGGCCTGGTTCATCACGAAGGATTCGGTGTGAACCCAGCGCCGCGCGAACAACGGCGAGCCGTCCGGCTGGCAGGCGTCCGCCTTGGTGCGGCGGAACATCACCGTGTTGAGCCGGTGCCGCTCCTCCAACATCTCCTCGGGGCTGCGGAACAGCGTTGGGTTCAGCAGTTGCACCAGCATCCAGAACTGGAAGTGATTGCCCTGGTGCGGTGTGGCCGACAGCAGCACGAGGTCACGCGAGTGATCCTTCAGCGCCTCGGCCAGCTTGTAGTTCTCGGTCTTGCGCACCTTGCCGCCGGTCTTGTAGGCCGTGAGGTGATGCGCTTCGTCGAACACCACCAGATCCCAGCGCGGCGCGTCCAGCAGGCGCTTGATGCGCGCTGGGCGCTTCAGGGTGTCGATGCTGGCGATCAGCCGATCGTGCTTGGCGAAGGCATTGGTCTTGCGGTCGGTGATGTCGCCTTCGGAACCGAACACCTCGAAGTCGAGGTTGAACACCTCGTTCAGCTCGCGGTGCCAGTTGTTCACGAGGCCCGCAGGCACCACCATCAGCGCGCGGGTCAATTCGCCCCGGCTGGCCAGCTCGCGCAGGATCAGCGCGGCTTCGATGGTCTTGCCCAAGCCCACCTCGTCGGCGATCAGATAGCGCCGGGGCGATGCAGTGGCGATGCGGTGCGTCAGCACCACCTGATGCGGCAGCAGGTCGATCTTGGCCGAGGTCAGCGCCGAGGCGCTTTCCATCACCGGCAGTGCATGGGCTTCATAGGACAGCCACGCCTTGCGCCCGCGATCCGCACTGCCATCCACGGCGCGCAGGATGCGTTCGGTGCGCGTGAGTTCGCGCCGCAACGATGCCACCGGCACGCGGCGTTCACCGACGCCGAAGAAAGCGCGCAGATACCCGTCATGCGCCGGGTCGAGCACGACGCCTTGGCCGTACTCGTGGTGGGTGATGCGTTCACCGGGTTGGAACTGAATCTCTGCCGTCACTCAGCCACCCTCAAGTAATCCGCAGGTGGAACAGGCCAGCAGGCCTGCCGCCGTCGCGCAGCAGAATTTCCTGCGGGTACTCATTGGCTTGACCCCAGAGGATGCGACCGAAGTCGATCTGGTGACCGTGGGGCGTGTGGCACAGCCAGCTCACCTCATCTGTGGCGGCATTCGCCCTGATGCGGTTGTGACCGCCGGGTAGCCAGAACACCAGCGCACCATCGCTTCCCCATTCGTCTTGGAACGACAGCACGGCAGGCTTGATGGTGTCGGACAACCACGCTTCGGCATCCGTTGGCGTCAGCAGGTCGAGGCTGCCATCCAGCCCGGCGACCACTAGCGTTCTGCCGCCATTGCTCGGCAGGTCGTCGGGCCATTGACCTTTGGCGCGCAAAAACTGGCGCAGGCTCCATACCTCACTGGCCACGCAGATCTGGTTGCGGGCCTCTTCGTCCCATACCCAACTGGTGCCGCGCACGTGCCAGACCGAGTCGCGCAGTTGCCTCATTGCCCGTACTCCCCATCGTCATCGAACAGCGAAGCCTGTTGGGGCTTCGGAGCCTGGCTGGCTTGCCAGGCGGTGAATATCGTCACTGCGCGGGAAGCTGCGTTGCGAGTGGTTTGATCCGGGCCGTTCTTTTGCAGCCACTCCAGCAGCGGCTTGAGCGCCACATGTGGCTTGAAGTTTTCGTTCTTCAGCGTGTCCGAAGCGTTGATGCCGCTACCATCCACGCAGGCACCAATCAGCACCAGCGCCTGATCCAGATCGGAGGTGAGCTTGCGTTTGTGCCTGCCCTGCCATTCACGGGCGAAGTCCAGCGGCGCAGTGCGGGTGAAGACTTTCTTCACCTCGCTGCACCAGCCGCGTTGCACGAAGTCATCCGGCGTGGTGATGCTGCCGCGCAGGAACTTCTGCAACTGGTCGCGCTTCAGCTCGGTGGCCGCGCCGAAGGTGCGCAGGAATTGGCGCGTCATGGGTTCGGCGTTGACCGGCGGCGGTTCCGCGCCCTTGTTGGCATCCTCGTCGATCAACTGATTGATACCGATCAGGGCTTCGCGCACGGAGATGGTGCGGCCTTCGTCCACATACACCTTGCCGTAGTGCCGCGAGAAATACTCCAGCGCCTTGCCGCGCCGGATCACCTGAATGTCGGCGGCGGGCAAGCCTTCCTTGGCGTGGTTTTCCAGCATGGCCTGCAACTGGCGCACGTCGGCCATCACCTCGCGGCGCATGCGGCCCCAGCTCACCGGCTTGGGTTCTTCGGTGCGCTTGCGGCAGACGTGGATAATGTCGTACTCGATGGTCTTGGAACCGAACTCGCCTTCGCCTTTGGTCTCATCGGAGCGGATGGGGTAGGTCGCTTCAAGGTAGTAGCCCGCGTCGAACAGCGACTCCAGCACCGCCACCCACGGCTCGTCCTCGCTGTGGTGGAAGGTGAAGGCCAGGATGCCGCTGGGCTTGAGCGCGCGATGCGCTTCGCGCCAGCACTGCGTGAGCAGGCGCTGGTAGAAGCCATCCGGGTCTTCCGGCTCGCGCGCCTTGTTGGCCACCGCCTCCAGCGACTTGGGCGTGTAGTCGGCGCGAAAGTAGTCGGGGTACTTGTCCTTCAGCGCGAGGCGCAGCCAGACGTAGAAGAAATCGGACAGCTCTGAGTAATGCAGCAGGCCACCGAAGGGCGGATCGGTGATGACCAGATCGAGGCTGGATGTGGAGATGTGCGCAAGATCGGTGGACGATCCTTGGAACACGCCAACTTCGCCGACAGGATCACCGGGATAGACCTTCTCGCTCTTGCCAGCAATCTGTTCTGCCAATGCAGGAGCCTGACGCTTCAGGGTTTCAAGGCTTACTGCTTCCCAAGGCGCTACGGCCCATTCGCGTCCCTCAACGATGCCATCGACGCATGCCGCCCAGTTGCCGCGCCCAAGCGCAGGGAACACACAGTTTTCGACAACAGTGGACTTAGGATGAAAGTTATTGTTAGCAAACTGTGGTTCCAGCTTGTCGCCTTGCACATTCCATAAAGTGAATTGGCTCTGATTGCGAAGATATTGCTGGAAGGCGCCAAGCACATACTCGCGTGTTTTCCATTCGTAGCCTCCAACCTCGACAATTGCCTTCAGAAGTTGTGCGTGAACGAGCAACTGACGCGGGTTGAACATCGTCCACCAGTGCGTGAATCCGTGATTCGGAACGCCGCCTTGCAGGTGGTGGGTCATGAAGCCATAGGCCAGTTCGGAGCGCGGCCAGTAGTCCTTCAGGTCAGCGTCCTTGCGCTCTTCCCATTCCGCAAAAGCGCTGTCGTACTGCCGGGCGTGCGCCGCGTCGTAGGCAGCGAAGAAGCGTCCGCTGTAGGGCTTGCCAGCTTCGCCTCGCTTGGGGGCGTAGCCCTGCACCGCGTAGGCCGCCATCGGCCCGGTCTTGCCCGTGGCCTTGATGGTGGTCAGCACATCCTGCACCGTGCCGCAGGCTGAGCAGGCGTAGTGCGACTTCTTCGGCACCGTGCCTTTCTCGGGCGCAAAGGTGACACCCGTTTCCGGGTCGGTCACTTCATCCGGCAGCGCGCCGCGCACTTCCAGCAAGCGAATCTTCGCGGCGCGTGCCGCATCCCAGCGCGTGGTCGCTGCCACATCGTCCTGCGCCGATCCACCGTAGGGCTGGCTGTTGGCATCCTGCTTCGCTTCGCCCGCCAGCCATTGCGGATGCACCAACAGGCTCAGCTCCACCTTCTTGTTCTTGCCCTTGCCCAGATTCACCATCGCGGTGTGGCCGCAGTGCGGGCAGATCACGCCCTTCTTGCGGTCGAGCACGGAGTACGGCGCTTCGGTGGGGGCGACTACGAGCGGCGCATCGGGTGCCATGCGCGCGGCTTCTTCCTCCACGTCGAAGGCTTCGCCGCATTTGCCGCAGGTGTGTGCCCAATGCTTGACGGTGAGCGTCTTCACCGCCATCACCGGGCTGGTCATGATCGGTGTGCGGTGGCCGCAGCCCGTCACCTGACAAGGGCCGTGCTTGGCCCAGAAGGTGTAGATGATCTCCGGGCCTTCGTAGCGATAATTCTTACGCTCATCGCGCGGAATGGTGAGGGGGTCGAAGTCGGCGGGCATCACCTTGCCCGTGGGCAGATGCGTCCATGTGCCTTTCTCTCCCTCCGGGCCGTCGCAGTAGTAGTACGGCATGATCTGCGGCTTGACCTCGGCCTCGATGTCGGCGAGGAGTTTCTTCACCTCGTCCAGATCGACATTGGCCAGCTCTTGCTTGACCACAAACCATGCCACCGGGTTGAGGTCGTTGCCGATCATCTGCATGCCGAGGCGCGAGCCTTCCACCAGCGTGGTGCCACCGCCCATGAAGATGTCCGCCACCTTCAGGTGCTTGAACGCGCCTTTCTTCTGGTGGTTGGCGTAGTAGTTGTCCCACACCAGCTTGGCCGCGTGCGAAGGGTCGTCCGGTGCTTTGGTGGCCGCCGCGATCAGCATGGAGCGGAACACGCTGGAACGCCGCCGCGCCCACCATTTCGACATCTGGTAGATGGGCTTGCCCGCATTGCCCTCGATGATCGCCACCTGATTGACCGGCAGGATAGGGAAATCCACCTCCAGGCAGGTCTTGGGGCGGTTGGGGTCGTTGAAGTCCACCGTTTCCAGCGCGACGGCTTTGCCTGCGCCTACGGCCTTGGCGACGGCTTCTTGGAGGAGTTGTTTTTTAGTGGCCATTTAAGGTGTTCCCCCAACTGCACCGACAGCGACTTGAGGCTGGAGCCGGGTGCGCAGTTGTTCGTAAATTGGAATCTGGATGCCTTCTGCCACCTCCAGGGTGACAGCCAGGCCATAGGGAATGGCGTCGTCCAAACGTGCCGTCGCGTCCTTCTTGCACGCGATGTGCAGCAAGATGCTGTCGCCGTCCTGAAATGCCGCGATTTGGTCTGTGCCTTCGAGCACCTCATGCTGCACCGTTCCGCGCAGCACCTGATTGTGATCGCCGTCTTGACGCGCAAGCTTGAGTGGCAATTCCGCCCATTTATTGGAGGGGGACAGCTCCAGCTTAGCTTCACGGTAATTTCGATGACTTGGATTGACCGGGCTGAGCCATGCCAGGGTCACTACCATTCGACGCCATTCCTGGCTGTTGGCCAAGCCGGGCGGCAGTGGCAGGCGATATTCGTGGATTTCGTTCTCACGGATTTCGCCGCAACCCAGCACCGTACCACGTTGCTCGGTACATGCCAAAACACGTTCGATCTGTACTGCGCCATAGCCAAGATAGCGCGCCATCACCTCTTTGAATTGGCGCGAGTTATCTCGCGTTTTCAGCGCGGCAGTGATGGCCTTACAAGCGTCATCATCCTGCTTGGCACCATGAACCAGTAGCGCCTTGATGAGTACGGAAGTCAGCCCCTGCGGGATGCTGTCTTCGTGCTCCCCCCGCAGAGCATCCAGCACTTCATAAATGCGTGCCGCACTGCGCGTGGCTAGGGCGGTGGCATTGCTTGTGCCGCGTGTATAGGCGGTTTGCGACAAAGCGCCAGCCTGATTGCTGTCCCAAGCCACTTGTTGCCCAGGCTCCCCGAGTGAGCCATCCAAGGAATACGAGGTCTGGCCATTCAATACGGGTGTGCGATACAACTGCCGACCACCGGGGAACAGGATTTCCGGCTTGACTGAGCGACGGAAGCCATGCCCAAGCCGTGCGGCGGGGCTGAACAACGCCGCGCCGGGCAGCAAATCTGTCCGCTGCCCCTGGTAGTAGGTTCCGCCGCTATCAGTGTGGGTTGCGCCGACCGTGATGGCATTGATGGATTCTGCCGGGGACAGGATGCGCCGCCCGGACAACTGGGCCTGAATGCACTTGAGCACATGCTCGACCTTTTGGGAGTCGGTCAAAGCCAGGTAGTCCGTTCCAGGCAACGCAATGTCGATGGTGTCGGAATAGTTACCGGCGCTGACGCAGAAAAGCACGCGGTATTTCCACGACAGCCAATCCAGCAATCTTGCCCAAGGGCTGGGTGTATGGATGAAGGGGCGTGAGGGGTCGCCGATGGAGAGGTTGATGACGCAGACGCTGGGGGCCTGTGCAGGCACCGCACCTTCGCCCTCAAACATCCGCCGAACCGCGCGCGCGATGCGATCTTCGAAAAATACCTCGTCGGGGACGTGCTCGATTCTGTTTCTTGGATCGGAAAGAGGGTCTGGCTGCATGATGGGCAGCACATACACCAGACGCGACAGGGGCTCGGCTTGGCCGTCGGCCATTTCGCCATGCACTACCAGAGACGCCATTGCCGTGCCGTGCTTTCTTTCACCCGGTTGATACTGCGCAGAAAGATTGTCTGGGTCGTCCAGCAGCAAACGGCCCTTCAGTGCCTGATGCTGCACATTGGGCACGCCGTCGAGAATGGCCGCGATGGGAGGAAGGTCAACGACCCCTTCGGCTATTTCCGTATCGACGCCTTCACCATCTTCCGTGACTGCAAGGCTTTGCCCGGTTGGGCGGAAATACATGACGCCATGAAATTTGAAGAGCTGGATGTCGGTGTCGTGGCTCTCGGATTCCAGGTCGTTCAAAAGCTGCTGGATGCGCTCTGCGGGCAATTCAGCCTTCACCGCGTGAAAGGCAATTTCCGGCATATCAATGAAGCCGCCCAGCGTCCGGCCACCAGCCGCTTCCAGCAGTGCAGCAACGTCGCGCTCGTTCTGTCTGCGCTTGTCTTCTGATCGGCGATAGAACAACTCGATCTGAAAGTGGATTGCTTGCGCCGGGTTGATAGGGTTCAGCAAATCCTGCCAGCGATCCAGCATGCCTGTCTCGCGCAGCGCCTCTTCAATTCCCCAGCGGCGGATCTGTACGGTCTGATTGAACACATCGCGCCATTTGGTTTTGCCGCTTGGCAGCGTTTTGTTGTCCCGCCACTTCTCCCACAGCGAGAGAAGCTCCCGCATTCCTGCTTCGTTGCCGAGCGAGAGAAACATGCGTCCTTTGACGGCCTTGTTCGTGCGCTCCCCTTTGGTGTTGCGCTCGAAAAAATCCTCATCGGGCGGAATGCCGTCAATATCCCATTCGCCCATCCACTCCAGGCCAATGGCTTCGACAGCCTGCCGAAACTCGTTGACGCTGCCTGCAATTTCGATCACCAAGACCGTTTCAGGCTCAAAGCCAGCCACGGAGCCGCTGACGCTGGCTTTGTAGCGCTCGAAGTCTTGCTGTAGCGTGCTCAGTTGCGCACCCAGGCGCGTCACCTGCTTTCCATGTCCGGGAACATGGGGCTGGCTTGTCGGGAAGCCATTTCCTTTGGGTGGCGCGATGGTTTTTGCCTGCGGAAATACCAGAAGCGGGAGAGAGGTTGCCATCAGCGGTTCGCCCCCTCTTTATTCACATCGTCAGCAGCTTCCGTGCGCTTTTGGGCGGCTGGCTTCAGGCGGCCTTTCCACTGTTCCAGCTTCAGCTTGGTAATTTGTTGGGCGTTTTCCGTTTTCATGTCGAGTACGGCACGACGAACGACGCCCAAACAAAATTCTTCGACCTCTGCAAAATTCAGCCCCAGGAGGTGCTTCGCCAACGTTTCGGGTTCATAGCCGAATTTCACGCCGCATCGCTCGCCAATGGAGGCGATGTATTGCGTCAGTTGCTCACGGGTCGGAGTCGCCAGTTCGATACGCAACTGAAAGCGCCGCCAGACGGCCTTGTCCAACAGCTCTGGATGGTTGCTGGCTGCAACGACCACGACGTAGTCAGGCATTTCATCCAACTGCATCAGCAAGGTGCTGACGACGCGCTTTATTTCTCCCGTTTCATGGGTGTCGCCGCGCTCCTTGCCCAGCGTTTCAAACTCGTCGAAGAACAGAACGCAACGCTGGGTTCTGGCGTAGTCCATCACGCTCTTCAACCTGCTGGAGGTTTCGCCCAGATAGCTGCCGACCAAGGTTTCGTAGCGAATGACGATGAGCGGGTACATCAGCTCGAATGCCAGCGCCTCCGCCAGGGTGGTTTTCCCATTGCCTGGCGGGCCAGCGAGCAGGACGCGGTTTCTGGCGCGCAGATTGTGGGCGTGCAGCAATTCTGCCCGATGTTGTTCCTCTACCAGTTCTTGTATCTGCGCCCTGATTTTTTCAGGCAATACCAGACTTTGCAGGTCCCGCTCAGGCGTGATTTCGTAAAACAGGTCTTTGTGCGGGCTGTTGCCCACCGCCTTGCCAACCGGCGGGCGTGCAGTCTGAAGGGCACTGGGCTGCAATGCCTTGGTGAGCCGCTCCGCAAGTAGCCGGTGCCCTTTCTGCTTCTCCTCCTGGATCAGCGCTTCAGCCGCTTTGCGAAAGGCAAGCTGATCCCCGCTGGTCGCAGTTTTGACCAGATCAACTAATAAATCAGCTTGTGCCATTAGCCCATGCTCCGAAAAATATGCTCATCTGCTTATCTCAATCCAAGGCGACAGCACTTCCAGCAGCGACAAGCCGCCATGCGTGAGCGTCGGGTAGCCGCCTTGGCTGCGCCACTTCCTGCGGCCCAAGGCCAACAGGTACGCGCCGTGAGGGCTGTTGATCTGCAATGCTACGGGCGGTACGAAGGGGCCGGTTTCGCTCGTGCCCGTTTTGCTGCGCGAGCTGGAGAAGGTCTGCTTGAGGAACTGGCCGACCTCGCCATCAGCATCGGGGAAGTAGCCGGTGGCCGCGTAGCCGTGGTCGGAGGTGATGACCAGCCGCCGCCCCGTGGCGAGACGTTCGACGAAGGTCCAGAAATCGTCACTGCTCAGTTGCTCGGCCACGTCCCTGGTCAGCGGCTCCAGCCCCTGACCCTGGCCCGCGATGTCGTGCAGCTTGGCGTCGGGCCAGTGGTGCCAGAAGATCTGGTTCGGCGCGCTGCCGATCAGGGCTTCACAGTCCTTCCACGGCAAGTCCACGGTTTCGGTATTGGCGGCTTGCAGTTTGTGCGCAAGGCCGCCACCGTTGTTCTGGAGCTTGCTGCGGCTGCTGAAGCCGAGCGCGCGGGCAAACTCGTCGGTTTCGCCGGGCAGTTCGGAGGCGCAGGCAGCGACCTCGTGCGTGGTGAAGCCGCGCTCCTTCGCACCCTGCAACAGCCACGGCAGCTCGCGCAGGGAAAGGCCGTCGAGGATCAACACTGCCTTGGCGCTGAAGGGCTCGGCCCACCAGCGCACCAAGCGATCCGAGGTGCGCTCCACGCCGCTTTTTTCAGGATGGCCGAAGGCTTGCCACAAATCCCAGCCGCTGGAGGAGAGGAACAGATCCAGCGCGCCGATCTCGCGGTCGCGCTTGACAACCTCGCTGGGTGCGTTGCCTGCGGCCAGCGGTTTGCTGGCAATTTCGACTGCGTGGCTGACGATGACGCGCCAAGCATCGGCATCGGAGCCTTGGGTCAGGGCCTGCAAGGCGCTGGCGGTCAGTGCCATCAGTCGTCCTCCTTCTCAAGGTTCAGCTCGAAGGTCATGCCTTCGGGCAGCTTCTTGAGCAGTTCCTTGAGCTGTGCGCCGGTGGCGGCAGACACCTTGATGGACACCTCCGCGACCTTGGTGGCCGGGCCGATGCCCCAACCCTCGATCTTGCCGATTAGGTTCAGCGGCGATGTGGCCGGGTTCGATAGCGCCGTACGCGGCTTGGTGGTGCCGCCGTCGACGCCGAAGATGCCGCCCGGCGTGGACCCCGGTGTAGGTGCGGGCGAACCACCTGGTGTGGGACCGGGCACGCCCGGCGTGGGAGCACCACTACCTTGCGTAACACCATCCGGCGACGGCGCAGGCGGTGTAGAGCCACCCGTTGCGGGTACAGCCGAGGGCAGCATCACGAACACGTCGTCGAGGTGGCGACCCGTGAGCGAAAGCTTGGGGCGCAGACGCCGCCACGCGGTGTCCTCGTCCTCACCAGGATTCGTTTGCAGGTACTCCATGCCGCGCACATTGATGGCGACCTTGCCTTTGGCGCACAGGCGCAGCAGGCGCTCCTTCATCGAGGTTTCGCCCAGCCACGGGATGCAGTCCTGCCCAGCCGGTCGCGGCTCTTGCAGTTCGCGCAGCAGCTTACCGACCGATTCGTTGTTGTTGGCGAATTCGAGCACCAGCTCCTCAAAGTCCTCCGGCACGAACAGGTCGCTGGTCAGCGCCTCCTCGATGGCCTCGGGAATCTGCGAACCCTGTTTGTCCAGACGTTCGACGCTGAATTTGCATTGCGCGGGGTCGCCGAAATTCCAGCGATGCAGCACGGCGAAACGGTCGAACCGCTTCTTGAGGTTGTCGCGCAGCGTGTTCTCGAATTCCTTGTGTAGCTTCTTGTATTCGGGGTTCTGGCTGCTCCACTCCTGCGCCTTCATTTCGGCGCGGGCGAGGATGAGCAGGTCACGATCCATGAAGGAGTTGGTACTGCCCGAGCGCGGCAGCAGGAAGCGCACGGTGTTGCGACGCTTCTGCAATTGGTCTTTGAGCCAGCGGCCCAGCGTGGCGTCGAGCTTTTCCGGTTCTTCTGGCAGTACAAGGATGGGCAGGCGGTCGTCCCATTTGTCGGGTTGCTCGGCTTCATCGAGCGACGTCCACGGATCGTTGCCCCACGACTTCGGCAGGGCGATCACGCGGAAGGTCTTGGCAACTTCATCGCTGCCGCCGATGACATAGCGCACTTGTCGGGCGAGCTGCACCTGATCCGCGCCATCGGCGAACAGCTTGTCGTTGCGGGCGTAGGCCATCAGCTTGGCACGCGGGTTCTCCTCCTCGCGAAACAGCAGCTTGGTTCCTTCTTGATGGATGTTGAAGCTGTTCTCGACAATGGTTGCCAACTCGACTTGGAAGGCGTTGTCGTCTACCGGCTTGTCACGGGTGATGTCCAGTTGCAGCGTCGCAGGCTCGGCTCCGGCGAGGTTGCCGACGGCAATCGAGCGCAGCCACAGCGCGCCGATGATTTCTTGCAGGTGTGGCGCGATGCTGGCGTGGTCGTGCCGCGCCTCCTGCACCGAGATGATGTTCTGTT
>Ga0180220_1001069_pt1 | contig 22400 bp, 15 predicted proteins | sample eDN5th37CBELigBY_FD_151335 | JGI IMG/M metagenome (GOLD analysis project Ga0180220, IMG submission 151335) | Enriched backyard soil microbial communities from Emeryville, California, USA - eDNA 5th pass 37_C BE-Lig BY (version 2) (version 2) | ecosystem: Environmental > Terrestrial > Soil >...
ACCTCCTCCATGCGCTGCTCGCCGAGATTGGCCTTCACCCACTCGGGGCCTTTCTTGACCAGATCGGGCAGTCCCGCCTCGGTAAGCTTCGCGTGCTCGGCGCCCACCGCTTCGCAGGCCTCCTCCGGCAGCGAATCGGCGTAGGCGGCTGCGGTCGCCAGCCAGACGAGCGCCACGGAAAGGAACGGGCAAAGGCTTCGCGCGTGCATGGTGCGATCGTCCTTCTGCAGCAGGCCCGGCCTTTTGGCGATCCCTCGCCCGGCACGACAGGGTGATCAGCGATACGCGTCGATGATGCCGAGAAAATCGCCGGCCTTGAGGCTCGCGCCGCCGACCAGCGCGCCATTGACGTTGGCAACACCCATTAGCTCGCGCGCGTTGGAGGCCTTGACGGACCCTCCGTAGAGCAATCGCATGGATGCGCCCTCGGCGCGGAAGCGCCTTGCCAGCGCGTCCCGCATCATGGCGTGCACCTCGGCGACGTCGGCAGCCGTCGGCGTCAGGCCGGTGCCGATCGCCCAGACCGGCTCGTAGGCGACGATCGTGTTGGAGGCCGTCGCCGCATCCGGCAGCGAGCCGGCGAGCTGTCCCCCGACCACCGCCAGCGTCTGGCCTGCCTTGCGCTGCTCGGCCGTCTCGCCGACACACACGATCGCAACGAGCCCGGCACGGTGCGCGGCTTCGGCCTTGGCACGCACCATCGCATCGGTCTCGCCATGGTCCGCGCGCCGCTCCGAGTGCCCGACGATCACCGCCGTCGCCCCGGCATCGCGCAGCATCTCGGCCGAGATGTCGCCGGTATGGGCGCCCGACGCCTTGGCGTGGCAGTCCTGGCCGCCAACGGCGACCGGCGACCCCGCCGCGGCGCTCGCCATGGCGGCGACCAGCGTGGCCGGCGGGCAGAGCATCACATCGGCCCGGGCACCGCCCGCCCGCGCGGCGAGCCCGGACTTCAGCGCCTCCACCTCACCGAGCGAGGCTCTCAGCCCGTTCATCTTCCAGTTACCGGCGACCAGCGCGCGAATGGATGAGGATTGGCTCACGTCGAACGCCTCCCGCTTGCATATGATTTGTCGCCGAAGGCGTTTGCAGCCCTCTCCGATCTCCGCGTGTCCGGGTTTGCCCGTCTTGCCACGGATGCGCGGGATTCCTAGGATGTCACCCTTCGCGTTTCAACCTCGCGCCTCACGGCGGCCATCCCTGCGTCGATTTGCAACGCGGGTTGACTAATGCCCGAAGCTGTGGCCTGAGGCAGAACAAAGCTCGATCGGAGCTCAGTTTCCGGCATGCTGCATGGGAGCCTGCTCCGCTCGGCAGCGGACCGCAGGGGACGATAAATTCCGACAGCCACGCCAGCGCGTGTGCCGCGACGCCCACAACCTGGCGGTCGGCCGACAACACGAGAACGGGACGAACGAATGCTGGAGAAGCTGCGGCGTGGCGCCACGAAAATCCTGGTCTTCGTGCTTTTCGGCGTTCTCATTCTGAGCTTCGCGATCTGGGGCATCGGCGACGTCATCCGCTCGAGCAACCAGGGACCCGTCGCCGAGGTCGGATCGACGCCGATCTCGGTCCAGGAGTTCACATCGGCGCTGCAGCTTCGCCGCCAGCTCCTGTCGCGCCAGTTCGGCCAGCCGATCTCGGCCGAGCAGTCGCGCGCCTTCGGCATCGACGCCGCCGTCCTCGGCGAGCTGGTCAACAACGCAGCGATCAGCAACTTCGCGAGCCATCTCGGCATGAGGCTTTCCGATCAGGCGATCGCCGACATGATTCGCGCGGACCCTGCCTTCCAGGGCGCCGGCAACACCTTCAGCCGACAGGTCTTCGACGAGCGCATCCGGCAGGCCGGCTTCACCGAGCAGAGCTATTTCGCGGAGCGGCGCAGCGGCGAGATCCGGGCGCAGCTCTCAGAGGCGCTCGTTGCCGGTATCTCGGCACCCGACACACTGGCCGACATCCTTTATCGCTTCCGCGAGGAGCAGAGGTCCGTCCGCTACATCACCTTGAGCGCCGCCAAGCTGCCCGATCCGGGCGAGGCGGACGAAGCCGCCCTCAAGTCCCTCTACGAGACGCAGAAGAGCGCGTTCACGGAGCCCGAGCGGCGCAAGATCGGCGTGCTGCTGCTGACGCCCGAGGCATTGAAGGCGCGCTCGCAGGTCACCGACGACGAGGTCCGCAAGGCATGGGAGGATGCCCGCGAGTCGTGGAACATTCCCGAGCGACGGCGCATCCAGCAGATCGAGTACAAGACGAAGGAGGAGGCCGAGGGCGAGAAGAAGGCCATCGAGGCCGGCAAGAGCTTCCTGATCGCCGCACTTGAGGCGAACGGCGCGCAGGGCCGCCTCGACCAGGGGCTCATCGCCCGCCGCGAGATCTCCGACGCGAACTTCGCAAAGGCCGCCTTCGAGCTGTCGCTCAACGCGGTGTCCGATCCGATCCAGGTCCGCGGAGGATGGATGCTGCTGCGCGTCTCCGAAATCGAGCCGGGCAAGGTCCGGACCTTCGACGAGATCAAGGACGAGGTCAAAAAGAGCCTCGAGGAGCAGAAATCGCACGACCTCGTCGGCCGCCTCCGCGACGAGATCGAGGACAAGATCGGCGCGACCGATGCCCCCGAGAAGCTGAAGGCCGTCGCCGACGAGTTGCACCTAACGTTTCTCCAGGCCGACGGCGTCGATGCCAAGGGCCTCAAGGCCGACGGCAAGCCGGCTTTCGATCATCCCGATGCGGAGAGGTTTGTCGCGTCGGGCTTCGAGGGCGACGCCCTCACGCCGCGCGAGCCGATTACGCTCGCCAACGGCGGCGAGGCCTGGATCGAGGTCAGCGACGTCAAGCCGGCCGTCACCAAGCCCTTCGACCAGGTCAAGCCGGACGTCGAGAAGCTCTGGCGAGAGCGCGAGAAGCGGACCGCGCTGACCAAGCTCGGGCAAGAGCTTGCGGACCGTATCAAGGCCGGCGCCTCGCTTGAGAGCGTCGCGACCGAGCGCGGTCTCGAGGTGAAGACCACCGCCGCCTTCAAGCGCTCGGGTGCGCCGAGCGGCCTCTCGCCGGCCGCCGCCCGCCTCACCTTCACTCTGCCGAAGGGGGGCGCCGGCACCGCCGCGGGCACCGACGACACGACGCGCGCCGTGCTGGTCGTGAACGAGATCACCCCAGCGCCAGAGCCCACCAAGGAGCAGACCGAAGCGCTGCGCAAGGAGCTGGGCCAGGAGATGCAGCGCGATACGCTGCAGACCTTCGTCCTGGCCCTGCGCAACCGCGAGGGCGTCAAGCTCCACGAGAACGTCTATAAGCGAGCGGTTGGCCTCGACCAGACACAGTGACGAGGTCCCGCATCGAAAGTGCGCCCGACGGGCGGTTCCGGAAGGACGAGCAGTGACCACCGCAGCACGCATGCCCCCTGGCTCCGCGGAGCCAGGCCTCGACGTCGAACCTTCGCACGACGCGTTCGCGCGCACTTACGCAGAGGGTCGGCCGGGCATCGTCTGGCTGCGGCTTGTCGCCGACCTCGAAACGCCGGTCTCCGCCATGCTGAAACTGGCGCACGGCCGGCCGATGAGCTTCCTTCTCGAGTCGGTCGAGGGCGGTGCCGTGCGTGGCCGCTATTCCATCATCGGGCTCGACCCCGACATCGTCTGGCGTGCCTTCGGCAATCGGGCCGAGATCAACGAGCGTCCAGCGGAGGATGCGCAGGCTTTCGTCGCCGAGACGCAGCCGACGCTCGCATCGCTGCGGGCACTGCTGGAGCGGTCGCGGATCGAGCTTCCGGACGAGCTGCCTCCCATGGCCGCCGGCGTCTTCGGCTACATGGGCTACGATACCGTGCGTCTGGTCGAGTCGCTCCCCGACGAGCCGCCGGACGTGCTCGGCGTGCCCGACGCCATCCTCATCCGCCCGACCGTAATGGTCATCTTCGACGCCGTGAAGGACGAGATGACGGTTGCGACCTCGGTGTTTCCGAAGGCGGGCATTCCCGCTGCGGAAGCCTACGAGGCAGCCGTCTCCCGCCTCGCCCGGGTCGTTCGAAGCCTCGACGATCCCGTGCCGCACGGCGTTGCCTCCGTCGCCGCGCTCGAAGCGCCGGAGCCGGTCTCGAATACGCCGGCCGCCGATTATCTCGGCATGGTCGACCGCTGCAAGGAGTACATCGCGGCCGGCGACGCCTTTCAGATCGTCATCTCGCAACGCTTCTCCGCACCGTTCACCCTCCCCGCCTTCTCTCTCTATCGCGCGCTCCGGCGGACGAACCCGTCGCCGTTCCTGTTCCATCTCGACTTCGGCGATTTCGCCCTGGTCGGATCGAGCCCCGAGATCCTCGTCAGGGCACGGGATGGCCGCGTCACGATCCGGCCGCTGGCGGGAACCCGTCGCCGCGGCACGACGCCCGAGGAGGATCGCCGGCTCGAGGCAGAGCTCGTCGCCGACCCCAAGGAGCGCGCCGAGCACCTGATGCTGCTCGATCTCGGCCGCAACGACGTCGGCCGTGTCGCGAAGATCGGCAGCGTCGAGGTGGCCTCCAGCTTCGACGTCGAGCGCTACAGTCAGGTCATGCACCTGTCCTCGACGGTCAACGGCGACCTGGACCCGCGCTTCGATGCCATCGACGCGCTGCTGGCCGGCTTCCCCGCGGGCACTCTCTCCGGGGCGCCAAAGGTCCGCGCGATGGAGATCATCGACGAGCTCGAGAAGGAGAAGCGCGGTCCCTACGCCGGCTGCGTGGGTTATTTCTCCGCCGACGGCAACATGGACACCTGCATCGTGCTGCGCACCGCCCTGGTCAAGGATGGCCGCATGTACGTCCAGGCGGGAGCCGGCATCGTCGCCGACAGCGTGCCGTCGGAGGAGCAGAACGAATGCATCATCAAGGCGCGAGCGCTGTTCCGCGCCGCCGAGGAGGCCGTCCGCTTTGCCGGGCGTGCGCGACGCGGCAACGCTTGAGACGCGCTGATGCGCAATGAGTTTGATCCTTTTTCAGACACCGTCCCACGCGCTGCTTCCGCAGCCCGTCTGTACGACGCCAGGCGTTTGATCGCCACGCGCCGCATCAGCGGGTATTGAGAAGATCCATCGTGTTCGCGAGCCGCTCCAGGAGGGCAGGCGGCAGGGTCCGCGCGCCGACACATTCCTGACGACGGAAGCTGTCGAGCAGCGCACCCGGGTCGGCGTTGAATCCAGGGCCGATCGCCCGCCTGGCGATGCCCGTCGCGATGGCCCCGTCGGCCGCACGAGGATGACATGCCAGCTCGACGAGATGCTGCGTCAGGCGGGCCCTGCGGTCGCTCAACCGGAGCTGCTCCGCAAGCCCCCCGACCTGCACCGCCGACGATGACGGCTCAGCCCCGGCAAGACGGCTGCCGGTGGGCACGAGCGAGCCGATCACGGTGGTGGCCTGGGTGGTCGCCTCTTCGCTCGCCCGGACCAGGGCCGTCCACGATGCGGTGGACGCGGCGCCCTCGCTGCCCAGCTCTTCGCCCGCCTGGAGACGCGCCAAGGCGTCCTCGCGGTTGCCGCCGCCTGCGCCCTTGATCGCGCGAGCGATCACCTCCCTCTCCTCCCGGGACGGGATCTTCGCATCGAGTCCCGAAAAATCTGCAAGCGCGCTCTCGGCGCCTTCCGGAATGCGGGCCCCCCAGGTCCGTGCCTCCCGCAAGCTCGCCGCCCGGATGCGGGCGCCCGTCAGTTCGGCGGCGAACAGCCGTGCCCGGAAGAGCGTCGCGGCCTCGAGGTCGGCATTGCGCAGCGAGACACCGTCCAAATCGGCGGAGTTCAGAACGGCGGCCCTGAGCACCGCCTTCGTGAGATCGGCGCCGGTCAGTATCGCGTTCGACAGATCGGCCCCGGAAAGGGAGGCCACGGACAGGTCGGCGCCCTGCAGGTTGGCGTCGCTGAGATCCGCCTTGTCGAGATGGCTCGCAGACAGGCTCGCGCCGCTTAGATTCGCGTGTATCAATGTCGCACCGGCGAGATCGGCGCCGACCAGGCGCGCTCCGGCCAGATCCGCGCCGCTCAGCATGGCGCCCGACAGCCGCGCCTTCGCAAGGTTTGCGCCGTGAGCGCGGGCGCAGCCCGCACGGTTCCCGTCGCCCGGTGCCTCGGCGCGGTGGCTTCCGATGCAGCCGAGATCAATTCCTCTCAAATCGGCGTCGACGAGGCTCGCGCCATCCAGGTTGGCACCCGTCAGATCGGCATGGGCCAGCCGGCTGCGATCGAGGCGCGCATATCTCAGGTCTCGCTCGCGCAGGTTGATCGACGGCCGCCCCGTGTCGGTGTTCCGGCCGGCCGTAAGATCGCTGTCGGGAACGTCCAGGTTGCGTTCGATGAGCCCGAAGAGCGCCCGCCGATCCTCATGTGCGGCAGGCTCCCCTGGAACCGTAATGACGAGAACCGCCAGTGCGGCACCCACCCCCGCGCCAAGCACCCCCAGCGCGGACCGGACCGGCGCTGCCCGCAAGGACGTGCGCACGGCCAGCAGCAGCGACTGTTCCCGGCTGACGAAGAAGGCCGCCACAACCACCAGCACCGCGATGTCGGCGACCACCAGCCAGCGATGGGCCTGCGTCACGCCCGCATGGTGATAGGGGAGGAACGCCGCCTGCACGAACAGCAGGGCGAGAACAGGAAGAAGGGCCAGTGTGAGCCAGCCCATGCCTTGCAACAGCAGACCGAACACCCGGCTCCGCTCGGGTCCGGCAATGGCCTGTGTCAGGAAGAAGCCGTTGAGCTCCAGCCGCAGCGGATGCGATCGCCGGTCCGTCGCCTCCAGCATCCGGAGCGCGGCATCGAGCTCGAGCGATTTCCGTGCGAGCGCTACAAGTTGCACCAGCAGAACGAGATGGATGAACAGCAGCGCCGCGGGCACGGTCAGGAAGAAGCGCGTCAGCTCCAGCTTCGCCTGCAGGACCGGCAGGGCGACGTCGTTGTGGAGAAGCAGATCCCTGTGGGTCACGCCGGCGACGGCCACGAGCAGGTAGGCCGAAAGCCCGAGAAAGATCAGCCAGGTCGCATGCGCCGACCGGCTCGATACATTGACGGCCTCGAGCAGGCTGTACGGGTTGACCGGAGCCTCCCCCTCGACGGCCGCATCACGCGATACTTCACTCATGACAATACCAATCCCGACCCGCTGCGGATCCAGGCTGCATGTCCTTAGCGCTTAGAGCATTTTTTGCGCGCCGGCTCGGGGTAATATGACCCACCCGACGGCCTATCCCGTCGATTGTCCACAGAAAACAGGCATGGAGCAATAGTGTTGCCGTGCGACGCGTCCCGCAGCGGTCAGATGCCGGCCCCGACGTATCGAGCGACCACCGTCCGCAGCCGGCGGGTGCGATCAGCTCCGGTAGTCCTGGATGCGCGTCGCCCGGAGGCCGGCGAGGCCATGCTTGTCGATCGAGCGCTGCCAGGACAGGAACTCGTCCACAGTGAGCTTGTAGCGCTCGCAGGCCTCCTCGAGGCTCAAGAGGCCACCGCGGACCGCGGCGACGACTTCCGCCTTCCGCCGGATGACCCAACGCTTCGTATCCCGAGGTGGCAGGTCCGCGACAGTCAGGGGACTGCCATCCGGGCCAATCACATAGCGTGCGCGCGATCTGAATTGCTGATCGGTCATGATACTCGATACACTCTCTCTGACCTGGACCTTTATGCTACCTCGATGCTCTTAATTTGCACTGAAGCAGCACGGTTAACATTCCCAGACCTAATTATATAATTTTACCATGAAATTCCGCAAGATGAAGTGGCGCGCTAACAGATGGTAAACGTTCACCGGCCTTTCCGATGGGAACCATTGCCGTAACCGTCAATATGTCTCGGGCCGACGCGGGCCATGCCGGTTGTGTCGGCAAACGCTTCGACCCGGACCCGGCCGAAGCCGGCGAGAGGGTTGGCGATACCGCCTCTCTGGAAGTGTTTTCCGCACATCCTACATCGAATTGATGACACCACGTCCCTGCTTGCCGCTGCGAGCCGGCAGGGAGAGGCACGAAAGGGAAATCGGCATGGCAAACGAAACCACGGTCGAGCTGCATGAGCGCCTTGCCGCTCTCGGCAGGCGCATCGAGGCTCAACGCCACCGGTCCACCGCCGCCAGCGGCGTGCCCTACGGCGGCTCGCAATGGAGCGACATCGAGGCGGCGCACGACGCCTTGGTCCGCCGCATCGCTCAAGAGCGCGCGAGCGACCCGGGCGCGATCGAGCAGATGCGCGCCGACGTCGAGGCACTCTCGCTGTCACTGGACGGCTGGATCGAAGGGATCGACCGCCACTTCGCGACGAAGAGCGGCGGCGCGTAGCCCGCTGCTCCTGTCGCAGACCTCACCGGCTCGTCACGCCGCAAGCTGCGCCTGCACCTCCCAGATCCGCGCCAGCGCAACCGCGCCGAGGCCACCCTTGGCGACCGCAGACGCCGCGCCTTCGAACTGCTCCGGCGTGGCGATGCCCACCTGCAGCGTCGAGACGGAGGGATGGCTCGCAACGAAGCGGATGGCCAGCTCCACCGTATCGCGCACCCCGGCAACCGCCACCGCCGGCTCGAACTTGCGGGCTCTCTCGACATCGGTTCGATAGTCGGCGCCCGAGCCGATCGGCGCCACCTCCGGCGTGCCGAGCGGATGACGCGTCTCCTCGCCTGAGAGCGCCCCGCCCGCAAGCGCGCGGATGATGATCGTCCCCATGCCGGCTTCCGCGGCCTTCACCAGGAGCTGCCCATAATCCTGCGCGGGAAAACCTTCGGGAAGCGGCCCGCCGGCGCTCGGGTTCAACAGATTGTAGACGATCTGCGCGGTGTCGAAGGCGCCCGACTGCACGACCCGATGCAGCGCAGCGGTCTGGCCGATCGCCGTGATCCCGGCGAAGCGGATCTTGCCGGCCTCCTTCAAGCGCTCGAAAGCCGGCACCACCTCCCCGAGCACGACATCCGGGTGGAGGTCGCGCGGACGCCCCTCCGGAGAGATCGAGTTGTGAAGCTGCAGAAGATCGACCTGGTCGCGCTGCAGGCGCTTCAGGCTCTCGTCGATCGACCGGTTGATGGCCGCAGCAATGTTATTCTTCTGGTCGGGCGGCACGTTGACCTTGGTTCCGAGGGTCACGTCCGGCTTCAGCTCGCGGAAGATCCGGCCGACATTGGTTTCCGACGCGCCGTTGCCATAGAGCGGCGCGGTGTCGAAGAAGTTGATGCCGAGATCGAGCGCCCGCCTGACCGCGCGCATCTGGTCGGCGGGATCGCCTTTCGTCATGAGACCACCGACCGCCCCGCAGCCGAACGTCAGCAGCGAGACCTCGAGACCCGTGCGGCCGAGCTTCCGCTTTTCCATGTCCATGATCCTTCCCTAGGTTGCAGGGCGCGCGTGCCGCTCTGGCTTGGCGGCTTCGGCCCCTTCGATTGTCGTCGCTGGGCGCCATCGCGCTCCGCCACTCGCGTGCCATCGAAATCCCTGGCCTCGATGCCCGGACTCTAGGCGCCTAGCGACCACGAGCCAACAGACGTTTCCGGAATGCGGCCAGACACATCCATATCTGCCCTAAATCCCGGCAACGGCTGCTCAATAGGGCAGCTTGCTCTCTTGCTGCGGCGCAACCTAGATGCGAGGTCATGGCAGCGCCGACGCTCAACATTCTGGTTATCGACGCGAACCGCATCCGCGCTTCGATCATCGAAGAGGGATTGCGCGAGGCGGGCGACGTGCGGGTGACGGTGCTGAGCGACACGAACGGCCTGATGCGCCGCGTCGTGGAGATCGATCCGGACGTCGTCGTGATCGACCTCGAGAGCCCCAACCGCGACATGCTCGAGCATATGTTCCAGGTTTCCCGCGCCGTGAAGAGGCCGGTTGCCATGTTCGTCGATCGCACCGACCAGACCGCGATCGAGGCCGCCATCGAGGCCGGCGTCGCGGCCTACGTCGTCGACGGCCTCAGGAAAGAGCGCATCAGGCCGGTCCTCGATACCGCGATGACGCGCTTCAAGGCGTTCGAGCGCCTGCGCCGCGAGCTCGAGCAGGCCAAGGGCGAGCTCAGCGAGCGCAAGTCCATCGAGCGCGCGAAGGGCATCCTCATGCGCACCCGCGGACTGACCGAGGAGCAGGCCTACGCGCTGCTGCGCAAGACGGCCATGAACCAGAGCCGGCGCATTGCCGAGATTGCCGAGAGCCTCGTCACGGCGGCGGGCCTTCTCGGCGGAGAGGATGGCAAATGACGCCACGCCAAGGAACGTGTGGAAACGAGGTGCTGCGCGTCGGCTTCATTCCATTGCTGGATGCAGCGCCGCTGATCGTCGCCCGCGAGTTCGACTTCGCCAGGGAGGAAGGCATCGCGCTGGAGCTGCTGCGCGAGACGTCCTGGGCCACGCTGCGCGACCGTCTCGCCGTTGCGCATCTCGACGCGGCCCACATCCTCGCCCCCCTCGCCATCGCCGACAGCCTGGGGCTGACCCCGCTCCCCGTCGGGCTCGTCGTGCCGATGTCCCTCGGCACGGCCGGCAATACGATCACTGTCTCGCGGGCCGTCCTCGCTGGTCTCCTCCGTCACGGCGCCGACGACACCCTCGATCCGGAACGCGGCGCCCGCGCGTTCGCCGCGCTCGTTGCCGAGCGGCGGGCGGCCGGTCTCGAGCCCCTGTCGCTCGCCATCGTCCATGCCTACTCCGCGCACCATTACCAGCTCGCCTACTGGCTCGGATGGGCCGGCGTCCGTCCCGGCGTCGATGTCGAGCTCGTCGTCATTCCACCGTCGCTGACGACGGCGGCGCTGCAGAGCTCCCGCATCGACGGCTTCTGCGTCGGCGAGCCATGGGGAAGCCTCGCGGCGTCGATCGGTGTCGGCCACATCGTGACCACGAGCTCGCACATCTGGAAGCGGAGTCCCGACAAGGTGCTCGGCGTGCGCCGGGCCTTCGCCGCGCAGGCACCCGGCCGGACGGCCGCCCTCCTTCGCGCCGTCCATCGCGCAGCCTGCTGGTGCGAGAGGCCGGAGAACCAGTCCGAGCTCGCATCGCTCCTCTCGAGGGAGGATCTGATCGGACAGCCGGCGGACGTCATCCAAACGGCTCTGTCACGCCGATCCAGCCCCGGCGCCGGCGCGCCGCCCAGCAGCGACGGCTTCCTGTCCTTCGCCGCCGACGACGCCACGTTGCCGCGCCGCGATCACGCGGCATGGTTTTTCGCACAGATGGTGCGTTGGGGACAGGCGAAGCTGACCGCGGCGAACGTCAAAGCCGTGCAGGAGACCTACCGGCCCGACCTCTTCGAGGCGGCCCTCGCCTCGACCGCGCCACAGCCGCATCGCCCGGTGGCGGACGCTGTTGCCCTGTTCGACGGGATCGCGTTCGATCCCGATCGCATCGCGGAGTATGTCGGCGGCTTCACCGTCCGCGTGCGGGACGGCGTGTAGCCCTGCTCCGCACCGGTCAGTGCTCTCGCACGGTGCCTCTTTCTCGTGCATCCGCCTGACTGTCAGGCGAAAGCGCTGTCCTCGATGGGACGCCGCCAGCCGTGCTTCCTTCCAAAACACCAGAAAACATCGGATTTGGCGAGATTGCTTCAGCTTGGCACGGGGCGTGCAAGGCTGACGCCGAAGCTGGCGTTCGTTTCAGCTCCCGGAACTCCTGACCCGACGCTGGGTCGCATGGCAGCGCTGCCGACCTGTGACAACGGATCCTCGGATCTCGTTCGTCGCAAGTCGCAGCGCTTTTTTCTTGTCCGGGGTCTGCGGGAACGACGCGCTGAACGACGCCGGCAGTGTCGAGCCTTCGGCTGAGGAGAGCAGCATGAGAGCCAGGAAACGTTCTGCAGGAGCCGCAGACCGGCGCCCGAGCCGCCGGACCATACTCGCTTGTGCGGGTGCCGTTGCCGGACTGGCATTCTGGGCGACGGGCGCGGCTCTTGCGGGCGGCCTTGCACTCGAGAAGGAGGAGCTGAAGCTCGGCTTCATCAAGCTCACCGACATGGCGCCGCTCGCCATTGCCAAGGAGCTCGGCTATTTCGAGGACGAGGGCCTGTTCGTCACGCTTGAGGCCCAGGCCAACTGGAAGGTGCTTCTCGACCGCGTCATCACAGGCGAACTCGACGGCGCCCACATGCTCGCCGGCCAGCCGCTCGCCGCGACCATCGGCTTCGGCACCAAGGCGCACGTCGTGACACCTTTCTCGATGGACCTGAACGGCAACGGCATCACGGTCTCGAACGAGGTCTGGTCCCTGATGAAGCCGGCCATCCCCAAGGGCCCGGACGGCCAGCCCCAACACCCGATTAGCGCCGCGACCTTGAAGCCCGCCATCGAGAAGCTGCGCGCAGACGGCAAGCCGTTCAAGATGGGCATGGTGTTTCCCGTCTCGACCCACAACTACGAGCTGCGCTACTGGCTGGCTGCGGGCGGCATTCATCCCGGGTTCTATTCGCCGACCGACGTAACTGGCACGATCCAGGCTCAGGCGCTCCTCTCGGTGACGCCTCCGCCGCAGATGCCCGCAACGCTCGAAGCGGGCACCATCCACGGCTACTGCGTCGGCGAACCATGGAACCAGGCCGCCGTCTTCAAGGGTATCGGCGTCCCCGTCATCACCGATTACGAGATCTGGAAAAACAATCCCGAGAAGGTATTCGGCATTACGTCGGCCTTCGCGGAGAAGAACCCCAACACGACCCTCGCCATCACGAAGGCACTCATCCGCGCCGCCATCTGGCTCGACGACAACGACAACGCCAACCGGATGAAGGCGGTCGAGATCCTCTCGAAGCCGGAATATGTCGGTGCCGACAAGGCCGTCATCGCCAACTCGATGACCGGGACGTTCGAGTACGAGAAGGGCGACAAGCGTCCGGTCCCCGACTTCAACGTCTTCTTCCGCCACTTCGCGACCTATCCCTACTACTCCGATGCCATCTGGTACCTGACGCAGATGCGTCGCTGGGGACAGATCCCCGAGGCGAAGGATGATGCGTGGTTCATCGAGACTGCTAAGAAAGTTTACCTGCCTGCAACCTATCTCAAGGCCGCGAAGCTCTTGGTCGAGGAAGGCAAGGCCAAGACGGCCGATTTCCCCTGGGACAGCGACGGCTTCCGCGCGCCGACGCCCGCCACCGACGTCATCGACGGCATGCCCTACGACGCCAAGGCGCCCAATGCCTATCTCGAAAGCCTGAAGATCGGCCTGAAGAAGGGCCAGCGCATCGAGGGCGCCGTCGTAAGCGGCGGCTGACGGCGCAGAACCGACCGCGAGACGCCCGATGGCCGTTGGCCCTCTGCACCTCGCCGACCCTTCCCAACACGGACAACAGACCGGAGCGAGCATGACGACAGCCGGTGACTTCATCGAGCCGCGGCCGGACGCCCAGCTCAGGCAGCGCCGCGAGCGCTTCCATCAGCGTCTCAACAAGGCTAGCGGCATGCTGGGCATTTTCGGGCTCGGCTTCATCGTCCCGCTGCTCAAGATGGCGAGCGGCGACACGACCCGCGCGCCGCTGCGCGACCTCGTCCAGCAGCTCGTCGTGCCGCTGGCGGGAATCGCCGTCTTCCTCCTCGCGTGGGCGTGGCTTGCGCCACAGGTCAAGACCTCGCTCGGGGCGGTGCCGGGGCCCGTCCAGGTCTGGCAGCAGGCGACCAACCTTCATGCCGACCACGTGGCCGAGCGCGCCAAGCAGGCCGCCTTCTACGAGCGGCAGGACACGCGCAACGCCAAGCTCGTCGCCGAGGGCAAGCCCGACCAGGTTCGCCATCGCACCTACACGGGGAAGCCGACGTTCCTCGACCAGATCGTCACGAGCCTCAAGACGGTGGCGCTCGGCTTCCTGATCGCAACGGTGATCGCCGTGCCCCTCGGCATCATGTGTGGGCTATCGCAAACGGTGACGGGCGCGCTCAATCCGCTCATCCAGATCTTCAAACCGGTCTCGCCGCTCGCCTGGCTGCCGATCGTGACCATGGTTGTCTCGGCGGTTTACCTCGATCCGTCCGACGCGCTGCCAAAGTCGCTCGTCATCTCCGCCGTCACGGTGACGCTCTGCTCGCTGTGGCCAACCCTGATCAACACGGCGCTCGGCGTCGCCTCCGTCGACAAGGACCTGCTGAACGTCGGCCGCGTCCTCCAGCTCCCGACCCTGCGAACGGTGACGAAGCTCGTCCTGCCATCGGCGCTTCCGCTGATCTTCACGGGCCTGCGCCTCTCGCTCGGCGTCGGCTGGATGGTGCTGATCGCGGCCGAGATGCTCGCGCAGAACCCCGGTCTCGGGAAGTTTGTCTGGGACGAGTTCCAGAACGGCTCCTCGCAGTCGCTCGCGAAGATCATGGTCGCCGTGCTCACCATCGGCATCATCGGCTTTCTGCTGGACCGGCTGATGTTCGCGCTGCAGTCCGCCTTCACCTACTCGACGAACCGCTGACGGGAGACACCCATGTCGTTTCTCGAGCTCAAAGGCGTGAGCAAATCCTACGGAGGGGGCGAGACGCGCACGAGCGTCCTCTCCAATGTCGATCTGAGCGTGGCCGAGGGCGAGTTCATCGCCATCGTCGGGTTCTCGGGCTCGGGCAAGACGACGCTCATCTCGACCATGGCCGGCCTCGTCGAGCCCGACGCGGGCGAAATCACGCTGAAGGACCGGCCCATCCGCGGGCCTGGGCCTGACCGCGGCATCGTCTTCCAGTCCTACTCGCTGATGCCGTGGCTCACGGTGGAGGGGAATGTCGCGCTCGCCGTCGACCAGGTGTTTCGCAAAGAGAGCCGCGCCGAGCGCAAGGCGCGCACGCGGCACTACATCGAGATGGTCGGCCTCGGCCACGCCATCGATCGCAGGCCGGCCGAGCTTTCCGGCGGCATGCGCCAGCGCGTTGCCGTGGCGCGCGCACTGGCGATGTCACCCGAGATCCTGCTGCTCGACGAGCCGCTCTCGGCCCTCGACGCGCTCACCCGGGCGAAGCTGCAGGACGAGATCTGCCGCATCTGGCAGCAGGACAAGCGCACGGTCGTCCTCATCACCAACGACGTCGACGAAGCGATCCTGCTCGCCGACCGGGTCATCGCGCTGATGCCGGGTCCCGATGCGCGTCTCGGCCGCGAGTTCAAGGTCGCCCTCCCACGTCCGCGACAGCAGTCGACGATCGGCAACGACCCCGCCTTCCAGAAGCTCAGGCAGGAGATCACCGGCTATCTGCTCGACATCGCCGGCCAGCGCGCCGCCACCGCCGACGCGAGCCTCGCGCTGCCGAATGTGGTGCCGATCTCTCTGAAGCAAGGCAGGGCGCGGCTGCCCCAGGCCTACCTCGATGCCGGCGTCGCGACCTCGCCGCGCGAGGACCGCTACCTCGAGTTCTCGCAGCTCAAGAAGATCTATCCGACGCCCAAAGGGCCGCTCACCGTCGTCGATGGCTTCGACATGAAGGTGCGCAAGGGCGAGTTCATCTCGCTCATCGGGCATTCGGGCTGCGGCAAGTCCACCGTCCTTTCGATGATCGCCGGACTGACCGATATCTCCGAAGGCGGCATCATCCTCGACGGCCGCGAGATCGCCATCGCCGGCCCCGATCGCGCGGTCGTCTTCCAGGCGCCGTCGCTGCTCCCCTGGGCGACCGCCTTCGAGAACGTCGCGCTCGGCGTCGACCGCGTCTATCCGCATGCGAAGGCATCCGAGCGTGACGACATCGTCAGCTACTACCTCGACCGTGTTGGGCTCGGCGATGCGATGCACAAGCCCGCGACGGAGCTCTCGAACGGCATGCGCCAGCGCGTGGGGATCGCGCGCGCCTTCGCGCTCTCGCCGAAGCTCCTGTTGCTCGACGAGCCGTTCGGCATGCTCGACAGCCTCACGCGGTGGGAGCTGCAAGAAGTGCTGATGGAGGTGTGGAGCCGCACCAAGGTCACCGCGGTGTGCGTCACGCACGACGTGGACGAGGCGATCCTGCTCGCGGACCGGGTGGTCATGATGTCGAACGGCCCCAACGCGCGCATCGGCAACGTCATGAACGTGAGCCTGCCGCGCCCGCGCACCCGCAAGGCGCTGCTCGAGCACCCCGACTACTACGCCTATCGCCAGGAGCTGCTCGATTTCCTCGAGGCCTACGAGGGCGGCGCCAACCCATCGGCCGATGCCCTCGAGGCCATTCGATCCAGGCGCCAGGGTCATGCGAGGCCCGGCATGACAACCGACAAACACCACGCGGCGTGAGGGAGGCGGATTTCATGCCACAGAAACTCGTCGTCATCGGAAATGGAATGGCCCCGGGCCGCGCGCTCGAGAAGCTCTTCGAGCTGGCGCCCGACGCTTATGAGGTCACGATCTTCAACGCCGAGCCGAGGGTGAACTACGACCGCATCATGCTGTCGCCGGTCCTCTCCGGAGAGAAAACCTACGAGGAAATCGTCATCCACGGCGACGGCTGGTATGTCGAGCGCGGCATCACGCTCTACAAGGGCCACAAGGTCGTCGAGATCGACCGCGCTACCAAGACGATCACCTCGGAGCACGGCGCGGCAGCCCCCTACGACAAGCTGATCATCGCGACGGGCTCGCTGCCCATCGTCATTCCGGTGCCCGGCCACGACCTCGCGGGCGTGCTCACCTATCGCGACCTCGACGACGTACACGCCATGCTGCTCGCGGCCAAGCACGGCGGGCGCGCGGTGGTGATCGGCGGCGGCCTCCTGGGTCTCGAAGCCGCAGCCGGGCTCAAAGAGCAGGGCATGGACGTCACCGTCCTCCATCTGATGCCGACGCTGATGGAGCGCCAGCTCGATGTCGCCGCCGGCCATCTGCTGCAGAAGGCGGTCGAAGCGCGCGGCATCCGCGTCATCACGAAGGCCAATACGAAGGCGCTGATCGGCTCGGACATCCGCCTCGGTCCCGCGCACGTCACCGCCGTCGAACTCGACGACGGCACGGTCCTGCCGGCCGACATCGTCGTCATGGCGGTCGGCATCCGCCCCAACGCCGGGCTCGCGAAAGCCGCGGCTCTCGACGTGAAGCGCGGCATCGTCGTCGATGCTGGCATGGCGACGAGCGACCCCGACATCTATGCGCTCGGGGAGTGCGCGGAGGTCGAGGGGCAGGTGTTTGGTCTCGTCGCGCCGCTCTACGAGATGGCGAACGTGCTCGCGGCCCGCCTTGCGGGCGACACGACTGCCGTCTTCCAGCCGAGCGCGACCGCGACCAAGCTCAAGGTCACGGGCATCAATCTTTTCTCGGCGGGCGACTTCGCGGAAGCCAAGGACCGCGAGGAGATCGTCCTCCGCGACGCGGCGCGCAACGTCTATCGCCGCCTCGTCCTGCAGAACGACCGCCTGATCGGCGCAGTCCTCTTCGGCGACACGAGCGAAGGCGCCTGGTTCTTCGACCACATCCGGCGCAAGACCGATATTGCGGGCCTCAGGGAAACGCTCATTTTCGGGGCCTCCTTTGCCAGCGGCGGCGCCGGGGACCCTACGGCGGCCGTTGCAGCGCTCGCGGATGACGCCGAGATCTGCGGCTGCAACGGCGTCTGCAAGGGAACCATCACGTCCTCCATCACCAAGCTGGGCCTCGCCACCCTCGACGACGTGCGCGCCCACACGAAGGCGTCGGCAAGCTGCGGCTCGTGCACGGGCCTCGTCGAGCAGCTCCTGAAGCTCAGCCTCGGCGACACCTACAATCCCGCCGCGATCCAGCCCATGTGCGGCTGTACGCATCACGGCCACGACGACGTGCGCCGACTGATCGTTGCCCAGGGCTTGAAATCCATCCCCGACGTGATGCAGGCGCTCGAATGGCGCACATCGAACGGCTGCGCCAAGTGCCGCCCGGCACTCAACTACTACCTGATCGCGAGTTGGCCCGGGGAGTATGCCGACGACAGCCAGTCGCGGTTCATCAACGAGCGCGTCCACGCGAACATCCAGAAGGACGGCACGTTCTCCGTCGTGCCGCGCATGTGGGGCGGGCTCACCAGCGCTTCCGAGCTGCGCGCCATCGCGGACATCGTCGACAAGTTCAAGATACCGACCGTTAAAGTGACTGGCGGGCAGCGCATCGACATGCTGGGCGTGAAGAAGGAGGACCTGCCGGCGGTATGGGCGGATCTCGGCAAGGCCGGCATGGTCTCCGGCGCCGCCTACGCCAAGGGCCTGCGCACGGTGAAGACTTGCGTCGGGTCGGACTGGTGCCGCTTCGGCACGCAGGACTCGACCGGCCTCGGCGTCAAGATCGAGAAGTTCATGTGGGGTTCGTGGACGCCGGCCAAGGTCAAGATGGCCGTCTCGGGCTGTCCGCGCAATTGCGCCGAGGCGACGTGTAAGGACGTCGGCGTGATATGCGTCGAGTCCGGCTACGACATTCACTTCGCAGGTGCCGCCGGCCTCGACATCAAGGGCACGGAGGTTCTCGGCCACGTCGCGACAGAGCCGGAGGCGATCGAGGTCATCGCCGCCCTCGTGCAACTCTACCGCGAGCAGGGCCGCTACCTCGAGCGCATCTACAAATGGGCGCGGCGGGTGGGCGTCGAGACGATCCGCGCCCAGGTCCTCGACGATCCCGAGCGCCGGCGCACGCTCGCGGAGCGCTTCGTCTACTCGCAGAAGTTCGCCCAGGTCGACCCCTGGGCCGAGCGCGCCGGCGGCAAAGATCGCCACGAGTTCCGGCCGCTCGCCGACCTCACCCGCGCGGAGGCCGCAGAATGACGATGATCGACAAGGCCTGGCTCGACATCGGCGCGCTCGCCGACATCCCGCGACAGGGCGCCCGCGTGATCCGGACGCCGCACGGCTGCATCGCCGTCTTCCGTACCGACGACGACGCCGTCTTCGCGATCGACGACAAATGCCCGCACAAGGGCGGTCCCCTGAGCCAGGGCATCGTGCACGACCGCGCGGTGACCTGCCCGCTGCACAACTGGGTGATCTCCCTCGAGACCGGCGAAGCACAAGGCGCCGACGTCGGCGAGGTGCGCACCCATCGCGTGCGCGCCGAGGCCGGACGCCTCCTGCTCGACGCCACAACCCTCCTCGACAAGGCCGAACCGTGACCCTCTCGGCGGGAGAGCCGCCGCGATTGAGACGATCGCGCCGGACCAGGCAAGCCGGAGTGCACCATGAGCCGTGACGGCTGGACACGTACGACATGCCCCTATTGCGGCGTCGGCTGCGGCGTTCTCGCCCGCCCGCGTCCAGATGGCACGGCGGAGATCAAGGGCGATCCCGACCACCCGGCGAACTTCGGCCGGCTCTGCTCGAAGGGCTCCGCGCTCGGCGAGACCCTGTCGCTCGACGACCGCTTGCTGAACCCCATGGTCAACGGTGCGCGAGCGAGCTGGGATGACGCCCTCGATCTCGTCGCACGACGCTTCTCGGAGGCCGTCCGCGATCACGGGCCCGACAGCGTCGCACTCTACGTCTCCGGGCAGATCCTCACCGAGGACTACTACGTCGCCAACAAGCTGATGAAGGGTTTCATCGGCTCGGCGAACATCGATACCAATTCGCGCCTGTGCATGGCATCGTCGGTCGCCGGCCACAAGCGTGCGTTCGGCAGCGACACCGTTCCCGGCTGCTACGAGGATCTGGAGCAGGCGGACCTCGTCGTGCTGGTGGGCTCGAACCTCGCCTGGTGCCATCCCGTCCTCTACCAGCGCCTCCTTGCCGCCCGCGAGACGCGTGGCACCCAGATCGTCGTGCTCGATCCGCGCGAAACGGCGACCTGCGACATGGCCGACCGCCATCTGGCCCTCACGCCCGGCTCGGACGTCGCGCTCTTCAACGGCCTCCTGGCGCATCTCGCCAGGAAGGGCGCCATCGACCGCATCTATGTCACCCGGCACACCAGCGGCTTCGAGGCGGCGCTCGCTGCCGCGCAGGCACTCGACACCAGCGCGGTCGCCGAGACGACGGGTCTGGCGCCGGCCGAGATCACCGCCTTCTACGATCTCTTCGCCGCAACCGAGCGCGTCGTCACCGTCTACAGCCAGGGCGTGAACCAGTCGTCGGCGGGCACCGACAAGGTCAACGCGATCATCAACTGTCATCTTGCGACCGGGCGGATCGGACGCCCCGGCATGGGCCCGTTCTCCGTCACCGGCCAGCCCAACGCCATGGGCGGCCGCGAGACGGGCGGCCTCGCCAACATGCTCGCGGCGCACATGGAGCTGCACGAGCCGGAGCACAGGCGGATCGTGCAGGACTTCTGGGCCGCGCCGCGTCTTCCGGACGGACCCGGACTCAAGGCTGTCGACCTCTTCCGTGCCGTCGGCGACGGCCGCATCAAGGCGCTCTGGATCATGGGCACCAACCCGGTCGTCAGCCTGCCCGATGCCGACGGCGTCGCTGCGGCTCTTTCGGTTTGCCCGTTCGTCGCCGTCTCCGACGTGGTGCGCGAAACCGAAACCATGCGGTATGCCAACGTGCTCCTGCCGGCGGCGGCATGGGGCGAGAAGGACGGCACCGTCACGAACTCGGAGCGGCGCATCTCACGCCAGCGGGCCTTCCTCGACAAGCCGGGCGAAGCGCGCCCCGACTGGTGGCAGCTCGCCGAGGTCGCGCGCCGCATGGGCTTCGCGGAGGCGTTCCCCTGGCGTCATCCCTCGGAGATCTTCGCGGAGTACGCGAGACTGACCGCCACGCGCAATGACGGCCACCGTGATCTCGACCTCGGCGCGCTGGCCGACGTCGCTCTGCATGACTACGACGCGCTCGAGCCTTTCCAATGGCCGTGGCCCGCGAATACCCAACCAAGCCAGACGCGCTTTTTCGCCAATGGCCATTTCTTCACGCCTGATGGGCGCGCGCGCTTCATCACAACTCCCGTCCGCCCGCCCGCCCAGAAGCCGACCGCCCACTATCCGTTCATCCTCAACACCGGCCGCCTGCGCGACCAGTGGCACACGATGACGCGCACCGCGAAATCGGCGCGCCTGATGACGCATGCGCCGGAGCCGGCCGTCGAGATCAACCCACGGGACGCCGACCGGCTCGGGCTCGTCGCGGGCGACATCGGCGAGCTCGAGAGCGCGGCCGGCAGCGTCCTGCTTCGCGTCGCCATATCGGACGCGCAGAGGCCCGGCCACCTGTTCGTCCCGATGCACTGGTCGGCGCCACATGCGAGCCGGGCGCGGATCGGGACGCTGATCGCCGCGGCGACCGACCCGGTGTCCGGGCAGCCGGAGCTGAAGCACGCGGCGGTGAGGCTGCATCCATTCCCTGCGCGCTGGCATGCGTTTGCCGTTGGCCGCCTCAGGCCCGACGTCGCATTGGCCGACTACGTCGCCGCGGCGCCCACGCGATCGGGATTCCGCTGCGAACTCGCAGGCACGGCGCCCCCTGCCGATTGGGACGCGTTCGCCGACGCAGTGCTGGGTCTTGCCGGACGCGATACGGAGCTTCTCACATACCTGGACGCCAGCGCCGGCCACTACCGCTTCGCGGCGTTCGCCGGCGGCATCGCCGTCGGTGCGCTCTTCGTGGCGCCGCGCCCGCTCGCCGTCGCGCGCTCCTGGCTCTCCGACCTGGTCGGACGCGAGACCGCCGCCGAAGAACGCATGCGCATCCTGGCCGGCCGCCCCGGCGAGCAGGACCGCGACCGCGGTCCGATCGTCTGCGCCTGCATGGACGTCAGCCGCACGGAGATCACCGCCGCCATCGTGTCCGGCCGCGCCTCGACCGTCGCCGAGGTCGGCCAGTGCACGGCGGCTGGCACCAACTGCGGCTCCTGCCGCTCCGAGATTGGGAGGCTCCTCGCAGATGCCCGCCTCGAGAAAGCCGGCTGAGGCCGCACCGCCCCGCCTGGGCGCCCTCGCACAACTGCCCGTATTCCTCGATCTGCGCGGCAGGCGCGCCGTCGTGGCCGGCGGCACTGCGGCCGCGGCGTGGAAAGCCGAGTTGATCGCCGCGGCAGGTGCCGGCGTCGACGTGTACGCGACCACGCTCGCACCGGAGATGACCGAGTTGCTGGCAAGGGGCGCCGCCTCGGGCACGCTGACCCATCACGCACGGGACTGGGATGCCGGCGCATTGGACGATGCCGCCGTCGCCATTGCCGATCTCGCGACGGACACCGAGGCAAAGGCATTCGCGACCGCGGCACGCGCGGCCGGCGTGCCCTTCAACGTCATCGACAAGCCGGCGTTCTGCCAGTTCCAGCTCGGCTCCATCGTCAACCGCTCGCCTGTCGTCATCGGCATCTCGACCGACGGCGCCGCGCCCGTCCTGGGGCAAGCCGTCCGGCGCCGCATCGAAGCGCTGCTGCCGCCCTCCCTCGCGGCCTGGGGGCGGCTCGCCAAGGCCTTGCGCCCGGACGTCACGACGCGGCTGCCGTCCGCAGGGCTGCGCCGACGGTTCTGGGAGCGGTTCGCGGAGCGCGCGTTCGGTCCCGCCCCCACAACCGCAGACGAGTTGCAGCTCCTCAATTCGTTGCACGCGACGGCGAAATCCTCGGACCGGCCGGCCGGACACG
>Ga0180220_1001070_pt1 | contig 22376 bp, 13 predicted proteins | sample eDN5th37CBELigBY_FD_151335 | JGI IMG/M metagenome (GOLD analysis project Ga0180220, IMG submission 151335) | Enriched backyard soil microbial communities from Emeryville, California, USA - eDNA 5th pass 37_C BE-Lig BY (version 2) (version 2) | ecosystem: Environmental > Terrestrial > Soil >...
CGCCTACGTCGCCAACATGCAGAGCCGGAACTTCTCGACCACCGAGAACAACATCGACCTGGGATGGGTTGTCGGCCAGCGGCTCACTCGCGTCGACCTGAAGGAGGCCGAGCCCTACGACACGCTCTCGCTCGACCCCCGGGGCGAGGCCGCGTCCGATGCCCACGGCGCGGCCGTCAGCCCCGACGGCAAGATCCTGGCCGTGAGCCTGGGGGGAACTCATGAGGTCATGCTCTTTCGGACGGATCAAAAGCGGCTACCCTGGCGGTCGGGCGGCTCGCGCGACCTGATCGCCCCCGAGCTTCTCGGCGGCGACGGACGCTTCCACCGCGTCGAACTGGGGGGCCGCCCCACCGAACTGGCCTTCGCCCCCGACGGCAAGACGCTGTACGTCGCCAATTACTTGGCCGACGCCGTTCAAGTCGTCGACGCCGAATCAGCGCGGTTGGTTGAGACGATCCCCCTGGGATCGCCCCCCGAGTTGTCCCTCGCCCGCCGAGGGGAGATTCTCTTCCACGACGCCGCGCGGTCGTTCAACCAGTGGTACAGTTGCGCCACCTGCCACGGCGACGGCCACACGAGCAGCCTGAACTTCGACACGCTCAACGACGGCTGGCATGACCTGAGCCCCAGCCGCTCGCGGAGCCGAAAAAAGACGCCCACCATGCGCCGGGTAACCCACACCGCCCCCTGGACTTGGCACGGCTGGCAAAAGAGCTTGGAGGAATCCGTCACCGAGTCGTTCACCAAGAGCATGCGCGGACCCAAGCCCACCGACGAAGAGACCCGCGCCGTGGTGGCCTACCTGGAGACGCTCGACTACCCCCGGAACCCGTATCGACTGCCCGACGGCGGCCTCTCGCCCGAAGCCAAACGAGGCGAGGCCATCTTCCGATCGGCCAAGGCCGGCTGCGTCGCGTGCCACTCGGGCCCCGAATTCACCGATGGCAAGATCCACGCGGTGGGACTGGAAGAGCCCGACGACGTGTACGAAGGCTACAACCCCCCTTCCCTCCGCGGCGTTTACGATAAATACCCCTATCTCCACGACGGCCGAGCCCCGACCCTCCGCGACGCCCTCACCGGCCCCCATAGCCCCGACATGACCGGGGGCGAAGAGCTGACCGAGCAAGAGTTGTCGGACCTGATCGCATATCTGAAGTCACTCTGAGAACGACGCTTCGTCCACTCCAAATCCGCGCGGCGGGCAAGCGCCCGTCGCGCGCGATGCAAGGGAAACTCACGCGCGGGCCCGGCGGCGGGGAGCGCCCCGGGAGTCCGTTCCCACCGCCTCGGCTCTTGAAAAAGCCGTCGGAATGGCGAACGATTGAGAGACTCCCATCATGATGTCGATGCGCGCGGGAAAACCATCGCATGATCACTTTCGACCCAGATCTGGACATGCTCCCTCCCCGGCTGGAGAGCCCCGGCGGCGCGCCGGTGTGGGAATTCCAACGACTGATCGTCAATCCCCTGCTCGCGATCATTGCCCTGCTTGGCGTGTGGAGCGTCTTTCGGTACTCGCTTCAGATCAGGAACCTACCGCTTTTTTTGCTTTCGCTGGTTCTGGCGATCGTCTGTCCCTTCCTGATCCAGTATCACTGCGTGGACTGCGGGCGGTTGGATTTCACGATCCGAGCGCGGCGGCACGCCTGCCTCCATGTCGTCCGCCGCATGCGATTGGATGAGGATCCTCCCTTTCCGGCCTTGAGCATTCGCTTCCAGGTAACGGCGTGGGTCGTGATGATCTTGGTCGCGGGCCTGATGTACGAAATCATGGCGACCGGGTTTCGTTGAAGACGCCGGCGCGTTGCGGGCGGTTCGTCCATCGGCTAGCTTCGGGTAACTTGCGAAGCTCGCGAGACGAACCGACGTCCCGCGTCCGTATTCGAGAGGACCCGCCACGCCATGAGATCACGATTTGGATTGCCGTTTCGATCACTCCTCGCCCTCGCCTGCGCCGGCTGGCTCGCCCCGCCGGCGGCCGAAGCCAAAGACGCCCCGGGACCGACGCTCGGCAAGATTGAGCGGCTCGACCCCGCGCTGGACGAGATTATCGCCCCCGACGCGCGCATGGAGCGGATCGCCGAGGGGTTCACTTGGGTCGAGGGACCAGTCTGGGACGCGGCCGGGAATCGTCTGCTGTTCTCCGACACGATCCACAACGTTGTTTACCAGTGGAAAGAGGGCCGGGGCGCCAGCGTCTTCCTCAGGCCCAGCGGCTACACGGGCGAAACGCCCAGGGGCGGCGAGCCCGGCTCCAACGGCCTGACCTTCGATCACGAGGGGCGGTTGGTCCTCTGCCAGCACGGCGACCGCCGCATCGCCCGCGCCCGCCTGGACGGCGACTGGTCGTTCACCACGCTGGTCAACCGCCACGAGGGGAAGCGGCTCAACAGCCCCAATGATGGCGTCTTCAAGTCGAATGGCGACTTTTACTTCACCGATCCCCCCTACGGGCTTCTCGGCGACAACCGCGACCAGGGCAAGGAGCTCGATTTCAGCGGGGTCTACCGCCTCTCTCCCGATGGAACGCTCACCCTGCTGACCAAGGAGCTGATGTACCCCAACGGCCTGGCGTTCTCGCCCGACGAGAAAACGCTCTACGTGGCGAGTTCCGACCCGAAGAACGCGATTTGGATGGCCTACCCGGTCAAGGACGATGGAACCCTCGGTCCCGGGCGGCTCTTCCGCGACGTGACGGAGATGGTCGGCAAGGCCCCGGGGCTTCCCGACGGGCTGAAGGTCGACGAGAAGGGCAACATCTTCGCGACCGGCCCCGGCGGCGTCCTGATCTTCAACCCCGAAGGCAAGCACCTGGGAACGCTGGCGACCGGCGAGCCGACCGGCAACTGCGCTTTCGGCGAAGACGGCTCGGTCCTCTACATCACCGCCAACAAATACCTCGCGCGGATCCCCCTCAAGACCAAGGGGTCGGTCCCAGGCGCTCGGAAGCCGTGAGGAAGTTCCCAAAAGACCGGGCGCGCGGCCTCACGCCAGCGCCCGGCCCAGTTCGAGAACCTCTTCGACGTCGAGGATCTTGTCGTTGGAGACGAACAACTCCTTGATCGCCTGCTTGTGAATCTTCATCTTCAGCGCTCCGACGCCCAAGGCGCCCCAGGTCCGGGCGCCGTGGCGCTCGTTGCCTCGATCCGACGGCTCAATCCCCTCGACCCCCAGGGGAGGGACGGCGTTGAGGTCGATGACGACGCGGAGACCAGCCCGCTCTTGCCAGAGCCCGGCGGGAAGGATCGGCGTTCCCTCCGGCCCGGCGCAGACGACGACCGAGGCTTTCGAAAGCGCCGAGTCGAGCTGGTTGGCGTCGGTCGAGGCGATGGCCTCGAACCGGCCGCCGGTTGTCTTGTGGAGGCGTTCGGCCAACGAACGAGCCCTCTCCAAAGCCCGCGAGCCGATCGTGACCGAAGCGCCCAGCCGGCCGAGCAGCCGGGCCACCCGTTGCCCCACCGGACCGGTCGCGGGAAGGACGACGGCCTCGGCGCCTTGGAGCGAGCCCCCCACGCTGGTGAGAGCGGCCAGGACGGCGGCGGCGGCCGTGGTGTTGGAGCCGTTGGCGTCGAGCAGGACCGAGACCCTGAACGGGCCGAAGAAGGTTTGCTTGATCGCCTCCAGAACCGCCTCGGCCTCCAGGACGTCCGATCCCCCCACGAACAGCGCCGTGCGGTGGAGATCGACCGGGCCGCGCGTGAACAGCGCGCCGTAAACCAGGTCGCGAACGTTGGCGGGCGTGATCCCGCCGTGTCGAAACAGATGGTCGACGCCCGAGTCGACGGCGACCACGCCGTCGAAGACACTGGGAAGCGGATCGGTGTCGAGTTGAACCAGGACGGTGGGCTTGGCGTCGGACATGAGGGTGTTCTCCCGCTTGCGGGACGGAGACCCCGCCGAAAGGGCGAAGTCCGCGAAAACCATGCGTGGCCCGGGTTCGAAAGTCTGTGTTTGGCGCGGACTCGCTTGGGCGACGAGCGGGCTTGACCGACGGCGTGGTCCACGCCGCCGATCGCCGTTCTCGTCTCCCCCGGAATCGGCGATCCCAAGGGAAGGCGGCCCGAACACGAAACGCGCCAAACAGATAAAGTTCGGCGCAAACCCGAGGACGCGGGCCTCGATCCATTCGCCCGGGTTCGGGAGAACCCGGGCCACGGAATCGTTTGCGAAAGACGGAAATTCGCCTTGGCCTTAGCCGGCGAACGGGTGCTTGACCGTGTCCTTCTGAGCGGTGATCTCGCTCACGGCCGGCTCGTTCTTCATCGCGCGAGCGATGGAGAGCTTGGTGGCCTCGTAGTTGTAGTCGTGGATCTTGGCGTTGTCTTCGGCTTCGGGGTGAATGAACACGCCGCAGACGATGACGAGATCCTCGGCGGCGTCGGCGGGGATGATCCCCTCGGCCACGCTGTCGGCGACGGCCTTGGCGACGGCCGCCTGGGCGGGGCCGAACATCTGCACCGCCTGCTTCATCCCCTTGATGGTGACCTTCGTGACCATCACCGTCGCGGGCTTGGCCACCAGGTTCGGCGTCAGGACCGCCAGCAGGTTCGTGTGCCCGGCCGACTGGTTGGCCAGCGCGTTGGCGAACGCGGCGCCCACCGGACCATCCTTCCGGCCAATGAGTAGATCGATGTGGGCGACCTCGTTCCCCTCGCCAACGAGGGCCTCGCCAATGTTCATCAGAATGTCGCTGGCCATGTTCGCCGCTTCTCCCCGAAATAATTTCACGCCGATCGCGAGTGGGATCGCCGACCGACGCCACTGAACGCCGCGCGCCGCCGTTCGGACTCGCGCGAGAGTCGCATGATAGACGCGCCAACGCCGCGGAACAACCCCCTCGGGAACCTCGCCGCTTCCGGCGGAAAGATGGTTGCCTCGATCGAAAAAAAGTGATCCAATGCGTCTAAGCGGTCCCGAAGGTTCCAAGTCGATGGTCGTTCCTCGAAACCCCTTCAGCCCGCTCACGGCGACTATTCCCAATTTGGAGATGAACGATGCGCAAATTCTTGACGATCGCGGCCTGTGGCCTGCTCATCACGGGACTCAGCGCGCTCCAGGCCGACGAAGCCGGCAAGAAGGTCACCATTGAGGGCGACGGCGTCTGCGGCAAGTGCGCCCTGAAGGAAGCCCCGACGTGCGTGAACGTCGTCATCGTCAACAAGGACGGCAAGAAGACGAAGTACTTCCTCGAAAAGAACGAGTTCTTCCAGGAGGCCCACCAGGGCCTCGGCATCTGCACCGCCAAGGAAGATGATCCGGTCAAGGTGAAGGTCACCGGCACCCTCGTTAAGAAGGACGACAAGAACCTCCTCACGCCGACCGAGAAGATCACCGAGGTTGAGGACTGACGATCCCGCGTCAACAACGGAAACGATCTTCGACGATCCATCCGAGGCCTCGTCTCGCCCTTCCAGCGGGACGAGGTTTTTTCATGCCCTTGACCCGCGACGTCCTGATCCTCGGCTCCAGCGCGCGGGCCGCGGCCTTCTCCGCGATCCGGGCGGGCCTCCGCCCGCGCTGCCTCGATTCCTTCGCCGACGCCGATTTGGCCGCCGTTTGCCCGACGACCGCGATCGACCCGCGCCAAGCCGACGACGAGTTGGAGCGCCTCGCGACCTCGCAAGCCGCCCCCGGGTGGTTCTACACCGGCCCCTTCGAAAACCGCCCCGCTCTGGTCGAGCGGCTTTCGCTCTCGTCCCGGTTGCTCGGCAACGGCGCGGAGACGCTTCGAGCGGTTCGAAACCCGTGGAACGTGGCCGCGGTTCTGAAGCGTCACGGCCTGGCCGCGCCGAGGCTCGCGCGAATCGCCAATGGCCCGGGCGAGGGGAGCCGTTGGCTCGTCAAACCGCTCGCGTCGGGCGGTGGACTGGCGATCCGGCTTTGGGAAGGCGCCCGCGACGACTCCGACGCATCCCATTATCTCCAAGAGTTCATCGACGGCCCAACGCTCTCGGCGCTCTACGTTTCGGCCAAGGGCGAAGCGAAGCTTTTGGGGATCGCCCGACAGGAGCGGGGCGCGCCCGGAGCGCCGTTCTCGTACCGAGGGAGCCTCGGCCCGTGGCCGGTCACCGGTTCGGTCGCGGCGAAACTCGCTCGGCTTGGCAATCTTCTGGCGGCCGAGTTCGCCCTGGTCGGACTCTTCGGCGTCGACTTCATCCTCGCCGATGGCGAGCCCTGGCCGATCGAGATCAACCCACGCTACACGGCCTCGGTCGAAGCGCTCGAATTGGCCGCTCGCCGGGCCTTTTTGACCGATCATCTCCGCGCCTGCGTCCGAGGCGAATTGCCAAGCCTTTCTCCATCGCGGTCTTCGTCGCCAGTCGTGGGCAAGCGCGTGCTGTACGCCTCCGCGCCGATCCGGTTTCCGGGCGTCCCCTTCCCCCGATTCCTTCCCGACGTTTTCCAAGCTCCGCCAATCGCCGACATTCCCCACCCAGGATCGATGATCCAGCCGGGCGAGCCAATCATGACGGTCTTGGCGCAAGGTCGTGATCCGGGCGATTGCCTCGCCAAGCTCGACCGGCTTGAGCGCGCGTGGTCCGAGCGACTCGCGGCCACGGTCGACGGCGCGATCGGCCCATTGTAGCCGGGGTCTGGCCCCCGAGACGCCGACCGCGTTCAACGGCGCGCGTTCGACCTCACGGAGGCCGGCTCCCAAAGTGCGCGCGACCGCGATGGCGCGGTTCGGCGACGGGTTTAGGGTGATTCGGGCAACGATCGCGGCGGCGTCGGCAACTCGGCGGTCCAGGTTTCCTTGACGCTCACGCCGCTGGTTTGGCGCTCGATCATCTGGAGGATCAGGTGAACGACGCGCCGGGCGGCCTGGTCGTTGGGAACGCCCCGGGCGTGGATGTTGGAGATCAGGTTGCGCCGGGAGTCGTCGTGGCCGGTTCGGGGCCGGTGGGCCATGTAGACCGAGAGGCTCTCGGCCGTGGCCAGGCCGGGGCGTTCGCCGATCAAGAGCGCCACCGCGACCGGATTGAGCAGCTCGCCCACGTCGTTCATCACGCCGACCCGGCAGTGACGGACGAAGAACGGTCGCCCCATCGTCAGGCCCGCGCGGTCGAGTTGCTCAGCCAACTCGGGCAGGAGCCGGGGAACCTGAGCGGCGACGGCCGCGGCCGAAAGACCGTCGCCAATCACCACCTGAACGTCGACTCCGGACGGACGGCGATCAAGAACCTCGGCGCGGGCTGGTTCGCTCAGGGTTCGTCCCAACTCGGGCCGCAGCAGGTACTCGTCCTTCGAGGTCGCGAGGGTCGCGACTTCGAAGAGGTCCCAGCGGTCGACGAACTCCCGGCCGAGGTCGCGCTCGAGGTCCAGCTCGGTTCGCACGGCGTCTCGGGCCGCGGCGTGGTCGCGCCGCAGTTCGAGCCAGGTTCGGGTCGTGTACGAGCCCCCCGCGCGACCCGTCAAGATCCGGGCGGGGGTGCGCTCCCGGGCCCGCTGGAGGGCGTCGCCGGGAATCGCTTGAAGCGGCTCGCGGTCGCCCCCGACGTTGGGTTGAATCGCGTTGTGATGCTCCATCGCGGAGGGCCCTCGCGGCGGCCGAAGTCGAGTCAAGACGCGGCTGCGGCGGACGATTCGGCGTCTCCCAGAATGGCCTCCAGTTGTCGAAGGGCGCGCGAGCGCGCCTCGGCCCGCTGGATGGCCGGCGAACCCGCCCCGAACCCGCGCTCGACGAGCCAGGCCTCGAACTCGGGGGCCGGACGGAGGTTGAACAGCCCCCGCGCCGCCGCCGCGTCGTGGAAGCTGGTCGTCTGGTAGTTGAGCATCACGTCATCGGAGCAGGGAACCCCCATGAAGAAGTTGCAGCCCGCCGCGGTCAGCAGCAGCAAGAGATTGTCGGCCGAGTTCTGGTCGGCCTCCGCGTGGTTGGTGTAACACACGTCGACTCCCATCGACACTCCTTGAAGCTTGCCGACGAAGTGGTCCTCCAGACCGGCCCGGATGATCTGCCGCTCGTCGAAGAGGTACTCGGGGCCGATGAAGCCGACGACGCTGTTGACCAGAAACGGGTCGAACGCCCGCGCCACGGCCTGCGCTCTCGCTTCGAGGGTTAGCTGATCGATCCCGTGATGCGCGCCGGCCGAAAGCGCGCTCCCCTGCCCGGTCTCGAAGTACATAACCTGATCGCCGACCCAGCGAACGTCCCGGCGCTCGCGGCTCTCCAAGACCCGTTCGCGACCCTCGCGCAAGAGCGACAAGTTGATCCCGAAGCCGCAGTTGGCCGCCTCGGTTCCGGCGACCGACTGAAAGAGTAGATCAATGGGCGCCCCGCGGTCCAGGCAGCCAAGCTGGGTGGTGACGTGGGCCAGGCAGCACGATTGCGTTGGGATGCCGAAGGCGTCGATCAGGCGATCGAGCCCTCGGAGGATCGTCTCGACCACGTCGACCGACTCGGTCGCCGGATTGACGCCGATCACGGCGTCTCCGCAGCCGAAGGTCAAGCCGTCCATGGCCGAGAGCAGGATGCCCCCCAGGTCGTCGCTCGGGTGGTTCGGCTGGACCCGGATCCCCAAAACCCCGCGCTCGCCGATCGTGTTGCGGCAACGGACGACGACCCGAATCTTCGAGGCGGCGGCGACCAGGTCTTTGTTGCTCATCAGCTTGGCGACGGCGGCGGCGACCTCCGGGGTGATCCCCTTGTGGATGGCCGCCAAGTCGGCCCCGGTCGTCGCGTCGTCGAGGATCCACTCGCGAAACGCGCCGAGGGTGAGACCCCGAAGCGGGGCGAAGACGTCGGGGTCAAGCTGGTCGAGGATCAACCGGCTCACCTCGTCTCGCTCGGGGTCGATGATCGGATGATCGACGATCTCTCCCAAGGTCAGCTCGGCCAGGACCATCTTCGCGGCCACCCGCTCGCGCTCCGTCCGGGCCGCGATCCCCGCGAGCCGATCGCCCGACTTTTCCTCGTTGGCCTTCGCCAAAACCTCGCCCAACCCGGCGAAGGCGAAGCGCTCGCCGCGCATCGTCGTGGATAGGTTCAAGGATCCGCGCCTGAAAAAACCGAGGGCTCGAATGAAATCCTCTTGAGCGGAAAACGCCCGAACGACCCATTGTCACATATCCCGACGAGCCCTCAAAGTCTCCACCCGGCGCGTTTTCCAGGCCGCTCGCGACGGTTGAGCCAGCGGTGAGACTCGCGCGATTTGGGATGGACGGGTGGCGCTCGTTTTTCGGTTCGGCATTACGATTTTTGTGGCATTATTTATAAGGGGATGGTGCGCGCGGAGCGTTCGGGGCGCCGTTCGGCAATTTTTCCTCCCCCGGGATCGTCGATCTCCCGACCGGCCGAATTCCGTTTCGGCGCGATCCGTCGGCTTGAAACGCCGATCGGGAGACCGGCGATCCCGGGGAGGCGCCAGACCCAAACGGCGGTTCGGCCCCCGCGACCCGCCGGGGAGAGACCTTCGACTGAGAGTTGTCGACTCACAAAAAGGGACGCGGCGCACCTCCTGGCGGACGATCCTCGGCGAAATCGCGGTCTTGCCATTCGCGAAAAAATGACCGAACGAACCCAATTTTCCAGAAGCGTGTCGTTGCTTATAGAACCTGAACTCCCATGGAGTTGCGGAGATTTATCGCGATTTTTAAGGACCGGCGTCGAGACCGAACAAACCCAAAATCCGACGTGATTGGCCGCGAACGCAATCGTCGCGCGCCGCTTGGGGTTGGAATTAAAGGGGGCGAGATGGGGCGTTCAACCGCTACAACGCTTGCGACCGAATCGTTATAATGCCTCGATATCAAGTCGCCACGCCGCCTCGGGTTTCGCCGCGACGACATGGACGCGCTTCGGGCGCCCGATGTTCCGCCCGCTCATCCATCACCACACCAACGATACCAACGATACCAACGGATGCATGATCGTGAACAATGGATACAGCAGCCCGTCGTCCCGCCTGGAGGAACTGCTTTCCGAGCGCATTTTGGTGCTCGACGGCGCGATGGGGTCGGTCATCTACTCCCTCGAACCAAGCGAGGAGGATTACCGGGGCTCCCGGTTCGCCAACCATCCGATCAAGCTGAAGAACTGCACCGAGGTCCTCGTCCTCTCCCAGCCGAAGATGATCGAGGACATCCATCGCGCCTACCTTGAGGCGGGCGCCGACATCATCGAGACCAACACGTTCAACAACAATCCCCTCTCACTGGAGGAGTTCGGCCTCGCCGAGCACGTTCGAGAGTTGAACGTCCGGGCCGCCGAACTGGCGAGAAGGGCCGCCGACGACTTCAACAAGCGCGATCCGAGCAGGCCCCGGTTCGTCGCCGGCAGCATCGGCCCGACCAAAAAGCAGCTGTCGATGGGCATCCACGTCGAGGATCCCGGCCGGCGCGACGTGACCTTCGACGAGATGGTCGCCAACTACAAGGTCCAAATCGCCGCCTTGATCGAAGGGGGCGTCGACCTGCTCTTGCCCGAAACGTCGTTCGACACCCTGGTGATGAAGGCGTGCCTCTTCGCCATCGACTCGTATTTCGAGGAGATCGGCCGGCGGCTTCCGGTGATGATCTCCGGGACGATCTTCGACAACCACCGAACCCTCTCGGCCCAGCCCGTCGAGGCGTTCTATTACTCGGTCTCGCACTTCGACTCGCTGAGCGTCGGCCTGAACTGCGCGGTGGGGGTCGACCAGATGCGATCGTCGATCGAAGCGCTTTCGGACGTCTGCCGGACGGCGGTGAGCTGTTACCCCAACGCGGGGATGCCCGACGGCTTCGGCGGATTTTTGGGCGACAAGGACCACATGTCGAAGGTCCTGGGCGAGTTCGCCCGCAACGGCTGGCTCAACTTGGTCGGCGGCTGCTGCGGAACCACCCCCGAATGGATCGCGGCCATCGCCAAGGCGGTCGAGGGCGTCGCCCCCCGGCGCATCCCCGAGTCGCCGGGGCTGGCCAACTACAGCGGCATGGAGCCCCTGGTGGTCCGCCCCGAGTCCAATTTCATCATGGTCGGCGAGCGGACCAACATCACCGGCTCGAAGAAGTTCGCCCGCCTGATCAGAGCCGGCGACTACGAGACGGCGCTGGCCATCGCCCGAGACCAGGTCGAAGGGGGCGCCAACATCATCGACATCAACATGGACGAGGGCCTCATCGACGGCGAGAAGGCGATGACCCGATTCCTCAACCTGGTCTCGGCCGATCCCAACATCGCCAAGGTCCCCATCATGATCGACAGCTCCAAGTGGAGCGTCATCGAGGCGGGCTTGAAGTGCGTCCAGGGCAAGTCGATCGTCAACTCGATCAGCCTGAAGGAGGGCGAGGAGGAGTTCCTGAAGCATGCCCGGCTGATCCGGCGCTATGGGGCGGCGGTGGTCGTCATGGCGTTCGACGAGACCGGCCAGGCCGTCGACCGCGATCGCAAGGTCGAGATCTGCCTGCGCGCTTATAAGCTGTTGACCGAGAAGGCCGGGTTCCCTCCCGAAGACATCATCTTCGACGTCAACATCCTGACCGTCGGCACCGGCATCGAAGAGCACAACAATTACGCCGTCGAGTTCATCGAGGCCGTCCGCGAGTTGAAGCGGCTGCTGCCCCTTTGCAAGACCTCCGGCGGCGTGAGCAACGTCTCGTTCTCCTACCGAGGGAACAACCTCGTCCGAGAGGCGATGAACGCCGCGTTCCTCTACCACGCGATCAAGGCCGGCCTCGACATGGGCATCGTCAACGCCGGCCAGCTCGAACTCTACGAAGAGATCCCCAAAGACCTCTTGGAGCGCGTCGAAGACGTTCTCCTCAACCGCCGCCCCGACGCCGCCGACCGCCTGACCGAGTTCGCCGAGTCGGTCAAGTCCGAGGGCAAGAAGGACAAGGCCAAGGACATGGCCTGGCGCGATCAGCCCGTCGCCAAGCGGCTCGAGCACGCCTTGGTCAACGGCGTGGTCGATTTCATTGATGAAGACGTCGACGACGCCTTGAAGGAGTACCCCCGACCCCTGTCGATCATCGAAGGTCCGCTGATGGACGGGATGAACATCGTCGGCGACCTCTTCGGCAGCGGCAAGATGTTCCTCCCCCAGGTGGTCAAAAGCGCTCGGGTCATGAAGAAGGCGGTCGCCCGGCTCACCCCCTTGATGGAGGCCGAGAAGGCCAAGGCCGAGGCCGAGGGACGGGAGGACCCCAACTTCCGCAAGGCCAGGGGGCGGATCGTCATGGCCACGGTCAAGGGAGACGTCCACGACATCGGCAAGAACATCGTCGGCGTCGTTTTGGCCTGCAACGATTACGAGGTGATCGACCTCGGCGTGATGATCCCCTGTGAAGACATCCTCAAGAAGGCGATCGACGTCGACGCCGATTTCGTCGGTCTCTCCGGCCTCATCACCCCCTCGCTCGACGAGATGGTCCACGTCGCCCGCGAGATGGAGCGCCAAGAGTTCACCATCCCGCTGTTGATCGGCGGCGCGACGACCAGCCAGAAGCACACGGCCGTCAAGATCGCCCCCGGCTACAGCGGCCCGGTGATCCACGTGAAGGACGCCTCGCGGAGCGTCGGCGTCGTCGACCGCCTCAGCCGGCCCAACTCGCGCGCCGAGCTCGACGCGCAAAACCGGGAGATGCAGGAGAAGGAGCGCGAGGCCTTCGCCGCGCGCCGCCAGCGCAGCCTGATCTCGCTGGAGGAGGCCCGCAAGCGGAGCCCGAAGATCGATTGGAACGAGTCGCCAATCGCCAAGCCCTCGTTCCTCGGCCCCCGGACGCTGGCCGATCACCCGCTAACCGACATCATCCCGTTCATCGACTGGTCTCCCTTCTTCAACGCCTGGGAGCTGAAGGGCAAGTTCCCCCGGATCTTCGAAGACCCGAACTTCGGCGAGATCGCCCGCGAGCTGTACGAGAAGGCGAGGGTCTTGCTCGACCGCATCGTCAAGGAGAAGCGACTGCGGGCCAACGGGATCTATGGGTTCTTCCCGGCCAACTCGATCGGCGACGACGTGGTGCTCTTCACCGACGAGTCGCGAACCGAGGAGCTGACCCGATTCCACTTCCTCCGCCAACAGTGGGAGCGCCGCGGCCAAGCCGAGTTCCGTTGCCTGGCCGACTTCATCGCGCCGCTTGAGACCGGAAGGCCCGACTACCTGGGCGCCTTCGCCGTGACCGCCGGTATTGGAAGCGAGGATCTCATCAAGGAGTTCAAGGCCGACCACGACGACTACAACGCCATCATGGCCGAGGCGCTGGCCGACCGGCTGGCCGAGGCGTTCGCCGAGGCCCTGCACAAGCGGGCCCGCGAGGATTGGGGCTTCGGCGCGACCGAAGGGCTCTCCAACGACGAGCTCATCGCCGAGAAATACCGGGGCATCCGTCCCGCCGCCGGCTACCCGGCCTGCCCCGATCACACCGAGAAAGAGACGCTCTGGAAGCTCTTGAACGTCGAGGAGGAGACCGGGATCAAGATCACCGAATCCTTCGCCATGCACCCCGGCGCGTCGGTCAGCGGGCTCTACTTCTCGCACCCCCAATCGCGCTACTTCGCCGTCGACTTCATCCAGCGCGACCAAGTCGAAGACTACGCCGCGCGCAAGGGCCAGCCAATGGCCACGATCGAGCGCTGGCTCTCCTCAAACCTCTCCTACGACGCCGGGTGACCCGACCGGCGCGTCCGGGACCGCGAATCTCGGACGCGCCGCTCAACCCTCGAAACGCGGATCAAAACAATCACAGGCAATCCGCGCGGGGACCGACTGAGTCGCGTTCATCGCGCGAAGCCGCTCGACTCGCTCCGGGGAGCACCTGGGGCAACTCTCGAATTTCTCGACGTCCCAAAGGTCCGCGAAGACGAGCCCGGCTCGGAGACCAAGACCATATTCCAGGGCCGACTCAAGCGAACCCAGCGAGGGAGGCGCGAACTCTCCCGAAGCGGCCAGGGCCTCCATCGCCCCGTTGCCTCCCCGCGTTGGGATCAGCGAGCAAACCCGAGCGCCGCAATCGAAGGCGAAATCCAACGACCGCTTCGCCCACTCCAACCCCTCGCGCTCCGAGAGCCAGGGAGGACGGACGAGGATGAAGACCCTCAGGTCGATTTGCTCCCCCTTCAAGAACTCCGCCGCGCCGCGGAACATATCCAGGGTCATCCGCTTGTTCAACCGCTCCAAGACCTCGGGGTGGACCGTTTCGAGCCCCATCGCCACCTCCAAGCGGCCGGAGATCAGGTCTCGGAACTCCAGGCAACGCGGCCCGACGAGCGCGGGGTGGCACTCGACGACCACCCGGCCGAAGGGCGCCGCCAGCCCCGCGATCGCGGGATATTCCCCAACCGGGATGGCGCGGGGGTCGAAGAAGCTGCCCGCGTTGTACAGCTTCAGGCAGGTTCGGGACGATGCCGACGCGAACGCGGGCAGGTTGTCCAAAGCGTAAGCGACTTGGGCGGTGACGGCGCCGTCGGGGACGGTCTCCTCCAGCGTGTTTCGCCAAAGGTCGCACATCAGACAACGCCAAGGACACTCGCGGTTGGTCAGGAAGATCGTGGCGACCTCGACCGGTTCGCCGCCGTCCGGACTCGGTTCGGTCTCGGCCAGAAACGCGTGGGGCCGCCAAGGGTCCATCGCGTTTCGGGCCGGCCGCCGATCGAGAATCCAGCGGTTCCGCGCCGAGGGCGACGACGGATAGGTGGATGTCGATTCTCTCAATTCCGAGTTTTCCACGTGGTCCATTGCGCCTTGATGGGAGGGCGAGGCTCCCGCCGAGCCGGGGCGTGGCGCGGGGCTCGGCGGGAGCCTCGCCCTCCCGGAGCCCAACGCCTGGAGTCAACCGCGGTCGCCCGTTACGCCGGCAGGGCGTTGCCCGAGACTCGCTCGGCCGACGGATCCCACGCGGTTCGGAGGCGCTCCTCCCACTGTCGGAAGAAGACCTGGCGGCACCAAGCCTTGCCAACCTTCCATCGCCGGTAGGGGTCGCCGCCGACGCCCTCCTGGAACCGTCGCTTGGGGAAGACGGGCATGCGGACGCCCACGACCGCCTCGACCCCCTCGCGGACGACGCGCGACTTCAGGCCATAGAGCCGCTCGACGCTCCCTTGCAGCATCTCCTCAAACGGGATCGACACCGCCGCGGCGATCGCCGATCGCGTCGCGTAAGGGCTGAACGGCTCGAAACCCAAGTGTTGAGCCGGCGCGTAGGTCCGGGCGTAGGAGCGCGAGAGCCCTCCGGAATAGCATTGGCTGTGCTTGATCGCGTCGATCCCCCAGCCCTCTTGATAGAGCAACGGGTTTCTCAGGATGCTGGAGAGCGTCAGATCCGAATCCTCCAATGGATAAGACTTCAGGTTCTCATCCCCGCCGTCGCCGTCGAGCAGGTGGGTCAAGTCGGGGTATCGTTCGCGAATCCCCCGCAAGAGCACGAGAGTCGCCGCGGCGCACTCAACATCAAGAGGATGGTAATCCTCGATGATCGAGATCGCCTCCTCCAGATCGGGAACCACGCGAGGCCGGTCGATCCGCTCCCAGCACGATCGCAGACCCATCTCGTCCATCCACCGCTCGGCCTGCGCCGCGTCTTCGCCGCCGCCCAGGTCGAGGGTGAACGCCCGGGCGAGATCCGGGTCGCGGCCAAGCTCCTCAAGCGCCCGACGGGCCAGCAACAAGATCGAACCGCTGTCGACGCCCCCGGAGAACAAGACGGCGATCGGCCGACCTTCGGGAACGCGCCCGATCCAGTTTTTGACCTCCTGGAAGGCCGCGCCAACATAGGCCTTGCCCAGCTCGCGAACGTCGTTGGGCCCCTTGGCCACTTCGGGGTTGAAGAACCGATGATAGCGCGGGTTCGGGTCGGGACAGCCGACCTGGTCGACCTCCACCATGTAATGCGCGGGGATCATCCGCGTGTACTGGGGGTCGAACTGCCAACCGATCCCCTCGCGAAAACAATACTCGTAAAGGCCGTCGATCCGGTCGGAGACGACGAGGTAGGGACCATGATACCGCTTGGCCACGAAGTAGCGGAGCGGCCGGCCGATGGTGCGCGCCATCCGAACTGTTTGACCGTCGCGAACGGTGGCCGCGAAGTGGCCGTCGGTGGCCTCAAGCCGGTCGACGTCGCCTCGCGTCAGTGCGTCCTCAATGTCCGAGAGCGACGCGCCGACCAGTCCCGTCTCTTGCGATCCAACCAGGTCCTCGAGGCGTTCCATTCCCTCCAGCATGTGACGAGCCCTCACAACTTTGAGACGCGGGCGCGACGCCCGTTTCCAAGAGAACCGCGGGCGCGAGGCCCGCGCGACGACGGTTGAAAACCAGTTCGGCGAGGCTAGGCCGGCTGCTCCGATGGGGCGAGCGTCGGCGCTTGGACCGTCTCGGGTCGGTTCGCGGTCTTGGGGCGGCCGTCCCGCCAAAGCTCGTAAATGAATGGGATCGGTCCCACGAGGAAGAGCGCGTAGAAAGGCGCGTTGACCACCTGATTGAGCCGCAAGAGCGCCTCGACCAGCGCCACGAAGAACACGGTGACGGCCTGCCCCCGCTTGGATCTTACGGTCGTCTTCGGATCGGTGATCATAAAGAAGATGAAAAGCTGATACATCGGCCCGGTGATCGGCGCGACGGCCGCCAGGAAGGGGGCGCCGGTGACGAGGCTTCGAACGCCCGAGAACGCCAGGAACGACGCGACATACGTCGCGCAGATGTGGAACCGTCGGAGTCGCGAGATGATCGCGGCGCCCAGAAGCCAGATGACCAGCATCGGCCAAATGTTGTTGCCCCACTGAATGCTCAGGCTGGCCACCGAAGCGGGAGCCAGAAAAAGCATCGCGCTGATCCCCAGGTTCGAAGGGTTCCAGATATGACGTCCCCTCCATCGGATCGCGTACTTCGACGTGATCGAGATCAGACTGCACATGACGTAGGGCCAGTAAGCCGGCGATCGCACGAGGATGCCGACGCTGATCCCCGTGATGTACGCGCTGGCCAAATGAGGCCATTTGCCCAGCATCAATCGGCCGAGGATCAACTCCGCCAAAACGCTCGCGCCGATCGCCAGCAGCGTTCGCGGATAACTCTCCAAAATGCCGAAGCTCAACTGCCCGGCGAAGAGGATGCCCGTAATCAAGACGGGGGCCAGGTATCGGTTGTCCAGGCTCAAAAAACGGCGCGGGGAGCCCGCGGACGACGCCGACGCCGGGGGCGGTGAAGTGGTGGTCGTCGTGGTCATTGCGGCTCCTCAATCAGGTGGACCTGGCCGACGGCGGGGGCCTCAAGGGTTTGAACCGTTCCGGAGGGCCATCGGATGACGGCTTTCTCGACGCTCGGGTTCTCTCCCAGACCAAAATGAAGCCGTCGCTGATTTTGGGCCGAGTACCCAGCGGCGCCGGAGACCTCCTGCAACTGCTCCACGCCGTTGAAAAACAGGCGAACCTCCGCGCCGATGGCGCTTCGGTTGGACTTGGTCCCGGTCAGCTCGAAGCCGATCCACGCCCGGTCGTCGGGGACCGTGTTCTTGTAGATCAACAGCGGCCCTCCTTGGTTGGCCGCCAAGACGTCGAGAACGCCCCGATTCCAAAGGTCGGCCAGGGCGATCGCGCGGCCGTCGCTGACATCGGTGTAGCCGACCGCCTGGGAGACCTCGCTGAAGTGCCCCGCCCCGTCGTTGAGCCAGACCTTCTTCTGCTGATGACCCGAAAGGCTCTTGCCATGCATCGGCGGCCAGTTCCTCGCGTCGGAGATGATCGCGCTGTTGCCGCCGGCGACCATCGAAAACTCATACCAATAGCTCGTCCCCCGCTTCGCCGAGACGTAGCCGTTGGTCAGGATCAGGTCTTGATTCCCATCGTTGTTCAGGTCGCCGAACTGGGCGCCGAAGCTCCAACCGCCCAGCTCCACGCCCATCGACCGGGCCATGTTGTCATATCGAAGACCGTCGCCGGCGGTCCCCTCGCGGGGCACCCAGAGGTTGTTCCCCTGGATCAAGACCCCCTCCTCGGAGATGTTGGTCACGTAGACCGAGAAGCGGCCCTGGTTGAAGATATCTCCAAACGCCACGTTCATTCCGCTCTTGGGCGACGCGCCGACGCCGGCCGACCTGCCAATCTCGCGGAACGACTTCCCTCCTTGGTTGGCGAACAACTCCGAGACGCCGTAGTCGTTGGCGATGAACAGGTCGGGATAACCCGTCCCCCGCAGGTCGGCCGCGGCGACGGCGAGCGCCCAGCGGGTGCTGCCGATCCCCGCCGACTCGCTGACGTCTTCGAAGGTCCCGTCACCCTGGTTGCGGAAGAGGTAATTTTGACCGCCGTTCCTGGCGTACTCGAAGCTCTCGGGCATCATCTTCGTCGACTTGAGGTTCCAAAGATCGAGGCCGTCGGCCCAGTAGCACCCCAAAAACAAGTCGATGAAGCCGTCGCGATCGTAGTCGACCCAGGTCGCGGAGCCGACGTTGATCCAGTCGGGCAGGCCCACCGAATCGGTGACCCGCGTGAACCCCTTGCCCTCGTCGTTGCGGAAGAGCTCGGTCTTGCCCCACTTGTAGACGAGCAGGTCTTCATATCCGTCATTGTCGTAGTCTCCCCAGATCGAGCCCATGCAGACGCCCGTGCCGGGGACGTTCAGGTCGGCGACCCCGAGCGACTCGGCCACGTCCTCGAACGTCCCGTCGCCCAGGTTCCTGTACAGCCGGTTGCGGCTCCCCTCTCCGCTGTTGGTCACATAAAAATCCAGCCAGCCGTCGCGGTCGAAGTCGGCCACCGAGACCGACGCCCCCATCGAGGCGATCTGGGGCATGATGTGATCGAGCTTCGAATCGAGCCGGGGCGCCTGGTGGACGAAATCGACCCCCGCGGCCTTCGAGACCTCCTCAAGATGGAGCCCATACCGCGCGACGTTGCGCTCGGCCGCCCGCCGATCATCGCCGGCGAGCGCGTCTCCAGCGCGCGAGCCTGTCCCCGAGGCCCCCGAAACGGAGGCGTTGTTCAAGACCCTCAGCATCACGAGCATGCCGATAAAGAGAATGATGATAACCGCCTGTGTGTATTGCCTCATGGCTTCGACTCCGATTCGCGACTGGACCGATTTCCCGAACGGGGCCGGAGACCGCCCTGGAACTCGCTCGGCGTGACATAACGGGTATGGTATTTCCGCCAATCCTCCGAGTGGAGGCGATAAACCGGGTCGTCCTCCAGGTCGACCAAGGGCCCCTCGTAGCCGGGCCGGTCGTGCGACGGCAGGGGGAGCACGGTTTTGGAGAAGCCCGTGTTGTAGTCTCCGTCCTTGTTCCAGCCGTCGCCGATCATGACGAAATCGCGGACCCACCCCTCGGGCGGAGGCGGGGGCGCTGGGAACCGAAGCGCCAGCTCGTCGCCCGCGTTGGCGATCACGTAGCGGTCGTCGACCTCCTCCAGCAGCTCTCGAACGTCGCCAAACCGCGTGTGGAAGCCGATCAGGTCGCGCCATTGCTGCTTGGTGGCCGCGAGGACCTCGTAACGCGGCAGCTCGGGAGAACTCTCATCCGCCTGGGTCATCAGCGAATAGCCCCGATGGCGCAGTTCGGCCGTCTCGGGAGCGAGCCGTTGGGTCTTCAGCTCAACGTCCGGAGCGGCTTCGGCGATGGCCAGCGAGTCCCAGAAAATCTCCAGGTTCGTCCGGAGCCGGAACCGCCGGGGCGCGGCCGAGGCGAACAGACCGTCGAGATCAACAAGTATCGTCTTGTTTTTCCCGGCGGGGAAGCCCAAGTCGTCGCGGCCGACCCTCCAGCCTCCGGCGTCGTCGGGAACCTCCAGCACCAAGCCTTGGGGCTTGGGATGCCCTCCTTGGCCGATGGCGACGTTGATCGAGCTGTCGGTCGGGTGGGTCCAGCCGCTGGCGACCAGCCAAAGCGGCCGATCGCGCGGAACGTCCTCGCCGATCTCGACTTCAACCCAGTGGTCGCGGGTCACCCCTTGATAGGGGCCCCGGCCGAAGTGGTCCAGGTGCCGGCCGTCGCGAGCCGCGACCAGCTCGGTCACGTCGTTTCCTTGATCGTCCCACGCCTTCGCCACGGGATGAAGCGGGCCGGTCGGATGCACGGTCAAGGCGGGCGGCTGGCGGGCGAACCGCTCGTCGACGAAGACCTCGGTCCCCTCGGGATGGTCCACGACCATCAGCGCGACGTAATCCCAGAAATGCGTCTCCCACAACTCGCCGGTGATTCGGACGTCGTAGTAGCCATCGACGGGCGCGAGCTGATCGCCTCGGATCTTCACCCAGTCTTCGGTTTGGGCCGCGCCGGCGGTGTCTTGCGCGTTGATCCGAAGGCCCAGGGGAGACCGCCAGATGAAGTCGGTGACGAACCGGACGGCCTCGCCGTCGTGGGCGTAGAGAAACGGGCACGAGCCCTTCAGCCGCTGCTCGGCGACCAACTCTTGATTGGCGTCGGCGTCGAACTCGGCCTGCACCGTGCCGTTGGGCCAGACGATCCGGGCCACGTCGATCTTCGGAGTTTCCCCGAGCCCAAAATGGAGCGACGGCCCGGTGATCGCCTGGTTCTGCACGAGCAGGCCGGCGCGGATCTCGACCTCGCCGCCGAGGCCGAACGAGTTGATCCGGCCGTCGCCGAACGTCTTCGCCCCCCGGGGACGGATCACCTGCCAGTGATAATCCCTCGTCCCGTTTCCGAGCGCCCGGGCGGGTCGCCCCTTGTCCGAAAGCCCCGCCAGGTCCATCCGACCATCGGCGTTCAAGTCGGCCACGGCCATCGCGGTGAAGCCCTCGGGAGCGGCCGAAGCGAGAAAGCCTCCTTGTCCATCGGCGAGCCGGACCCAGCCGCCCGACTCTCCCCAGCCGATCAAGTCGAGCGCGCCGTTGTTGTCCAGGTCGGCGACGAACAGCCGGGCGCCGTCGCCGACCGCGCCGGGCGCGCGAACCAGTTCGGCGACGTCCCAGGCGGCTCCCTCGTCCTTGTCGGAGATTCGGAGAACGGTCCCGTCGGCCTTCATCGCCAACAGGTCGAGGATTCCGTCGTTGTTCATATCCGCGATCGCCAGCGCGGCGACCGGGCCCGCGTCTTCCGGCGCGGGACGAAGCCGGAAGCTCCCGGCCCGTTCGTTCGAGTAGATCCGCAGGCCGCCGCCCGAGTCCAAAAGCGCGGCGTCGGGGGCGCCGTCGCCGTCGAGGTCGGCCCAGGCGAAGTCTCTCAGATCGGCCGCGCCCTCGAAGACATCGACCTGCGTGAACGTCCCATCGCCGTTGTTGCGGAGAACCGAAACGGGCCCCTCCCGGGCGCCGACAATCAAATCGAGATCGCCATCCATTTCGATGTCGGCCGTCCAGACTCCAAAAAGGTCGGCGGCCAGGATGTCGGCGTCGAGCTTGGCGTCGTCGGTCGCGTCGTCAAAGCTCCCCTCCTCCGTTTGCCTGAGGATCTTCAAGCCCCCCGCGCCGGCGAGAACCAGGTCCATCCGATAATCCGAATCCCAATCCACGGCGAGGACGCCGAACGGGGAGGGCGGAACGTCGTCTCGGCCGGGAAACGGAGTCGATCCGCCGACGTCATCGAGCCGCCGGACGGCTTCGGCGTCGGCCGCGAACGGGACGACCGGCCCCTCCGCGGTCATCGGCGAGGCGACCAGAACCGCCGCGCCGGTCTCGGCCAGAGGCTCGACGGCGAAGGTCAGGCCCTCGTCGGGGGCCGCGGCGGTCGGCGGCGGCGGGTCCAGCTTCAGGAAGGTTTCGATGGGCTCGCCGACCACGCCGACGGGGGTTTCCACCTCGGCCAGGGCTTCTCGAAACTGGAGGGTCGGCAAGAGGAGGTTTCGGAGGAAGACGACGCGCGAGGCCGCCGCGCGGGGGTTGGCCCTCGCCGCCTCGACCAGTTCGCCATAAATCTCCCGGGCCCTCGCCGGCCAAGAGGGCTCCAGCGGTTCGAGCCTCGCGACCGCGTCGGCCAGGTCGGCCGCGTCGTCGCTCTTGGCCGCCAGCCGGGCCTGTTCCAAAAGCGCGACGACGTTGTTGGGCCGCAGTTCGGCCAGTTCGATCGCCAGGCGAAGAGCTTCGGCGTCGCTGTCGGCCTCGGCCCGGCGCTCGACCTCCTTCACCAGAGCGAACCGGGATTTCAGGTCGCCGGGATCGAGCTCGACGGCTCGCTTCAAGTGCGCAATCGCCTCGTCGTAATGCCCCTGGCGACTCTCCAGCAGGCCAAGCAACCGCTCGATCGCGCCGCTGTCGGGCGCGAGGCTCCGGGCCCGCTCCAGGTCCTCGCGGGCCTTCTCGTAGTCGCCGGAACGGATGTTCAAAAGCCCCTGATTGGCCCAGGCCGCCGGCTCCTCGGGAACCAGCTCGGTCGCCCGGGCCAAGCTCTCCTTCGCCCGCTCGGGCGCGTCGGCGTCGAGCGCGGCGGTCCCCGCGTGGAAGGCCGAGACCATCTCGCGGTACAGTTCGGACCCGGGCTCGGGCAGGCCGCCCGCCTCCGGT
>Ga0180220_1001072_pt1 | contig 22364 bp, 19 predicted proteins | sample eDN5th37CBELigBY_FD_151335 | JGI IMG/M metagenome (GOLD analysis project Ga0180220, IMG submission 151335) | Enriched backyard soil microbial communities from Emeryville, California, USA - eDNA 5th pass 37_C BE-Lig BY (version 2) (version 2) | ecosystem: Environmental > Terrestrial > Soil >...
TCATGTCCGCAGGCGGCATGATCTTGAAATACTGCTGTTCGGCCAACGCGGCCTGAAGCTTCCGCTCCGTTTGCCCGTCGAATACCGCGACCCCCTGAAAAAAGCGGTCTTCCGGATAAATGCCCCATGGAGTCAAAACCTGGCCTTTTTCGGGGAACACGACCATGCCGAAGGAGAGGATGCCAAGCGAATTGATATCGTTATCGAGACTTTTGCGGATCTCCAGCATCTTGAACAAGTCGAATTCCTGATCGTACACGTTCGTATTTTGCATCAGCTTTTTGACCCAGGCTTCGTTGCCCAGCATTTTGCCCATGTTTTTCAGCTCGTTCAGCTTATTGTCGACGAGATCCGCGATCCGGCTGGCATCGGCCGCCTGTTTTTGGCGCTGCTGTTGTTTTTCCTCCATCATGTTCCGCTGCACGTTAAGCGAGCTGAATACGATGATGGGAATGATCAGGATCGCGGTATACGACAAAAAGATGTTGCGGAACGTTCCGCTTCCGAAACCTTTATAGCGCAAAACAACCCCTCCTCCGGTTGGTATGACGCAAACGATAAAAAGCAAAAGCAGGAAAACGGCGATTTTTTCGCGCGTTTTGCGAATAACCGCCATTTTCCCCATTGGATGTTGGACGTTGCCGTTAACGTTATTGGATGCTGTTGTACCGGTCAAGCAGCTGCTGGTTGATTTCAATCAAATCATCCAGCCCGAGCTTTTTCAGTTCGGAGATATATTGATCCCAATTGTCGAGCGATTTTTGACCGAGAGCCAGCTTGGTCGCAAGCTCCTGCGAGTACGTCGTCAAGTTGGTCAAAATTTTCGTTTTCTTTTCGAGCTGCTGATCGTCCGGGATGGCCAAATACATGTCGTTCATGTTGACGAAATACGGCTTGTAGTTCAGGATGTTTAACTCGTTATCGATTTTGTGCTGAGGTTTGTCGATCAGCTCAAACTCGAGGTTGGCGAATTGGACGCGAGGGAAGACGGTATCCCCGAACAGCTGACGGCCCGTGGCCTGCCCCATTTTGGCCAGCTCCTCTTCCGATACATTGTTGATATATACTTTTGCCCCGTTGGCGTCCTTTTTGTACGTTTGACCTTCAATTCCCCAATACAGAAGATCTGCGTATTTCTCCGAATAGATCGTATCGAAAAACTTGATCGCGGCTTCCACATCCTTGCAGTCTTTCGTGATCGCATATTTCTGCCATACGAGGAACGGCGGTTCCAATTGGGCTGCCGGAGTGATGTTGTCAACCGCTTGGAGCGGCATGAGCGGCAGGAATTCGCCGCCGCCATTGATCGTCGGTTCCTGGTACGTTTCCAGGTTGTAGTCGGTTAAGGAAGCGACCTGGTTTTCCGTCATTTTTTGCTGCTTTTGCTCCCCTGTCGCCCCGATCAGGCTCGTATCGAGAACGCCTTCTTTTACTAACTGCTGCAGGTAGCGGAAGTAATCTTTGATGCCGTCTTGATACCATGGCGATACCACTTTTTTGTTTTCGACATCCACCGCCGTAATATCCGTGCCCAGCCCGAACCATTGAGCGATGGCGCCGTTAAACGCGCTTGGATCGTAAACCAGAACCTCGTCCTGCTTGCCGTTTCCGTTGGCATCCTTTTCCCGGAATGCTTTTAAGGTTTGCGAATATTCCTCGGCTGTTTTTGGAACCGGGAGATTCAGCTTATCCAGCCAATCTTTGCGGAGCAGCATGGTCAAGGATACCGGGGCCGGTATATTTCCCTGGTATGTTTTTTTGTGCAGATTGCTAAACCAGTACATGTTGCCGTCAGGCGACGTCGTCGATTTTTTGGCGAAAGGCATTTCCTCGTTGTACATTTTTTTGATGTTGCCGTTGCTGTACTTCTCGATCAGCGGATTCAGATCAAGCAGCACGCCCTGCTTTGCCAAATTCAGCACCGTCGTGTTATCCAGAGCCGAGATATTCACGATGTCGGGAAGGGAAGAACCGGAAGCCATCCGGGTTTGAATGGTCACTTTGTATTGCTCCGCCGGAACCAGCTCGTAATCCAATTGCAGGCCGGCATCGGTGAGCATCTTGTCGACTTCTTTCCATACCGGATACTTCTCCCTGTCCTCGAATTTGATATATTTGTTCGAGCCGGCCGGCCCGAGCAGCCGGAGCTTGCCGGTTTTCTGCCCGGTTTCGGGATTGCCGCCGGCTTCCTCTTTTTTGCTGTCGGCCCCGCTGCCGTTGCTGCCGCCGTTGCAAGCGGTTACAGATGCGATTAAAACCATCGCCATCATAGCGGATACGAACGGTTTTTTCCACTTTTTCATTGCGTTTTCCCCCTTTGAATGGTCGCAGCCTATTCTTTTAACGAGCCGAGAAGCGCTCCTTTAATGAAATACTTTTGGAAAAACGGGTACGTAAAAATGACCGGCAGCGTGGTGAACACGATGATCGCGTATTTCAGTTGGATATTGGAAAGCATGTTGGCCACGGCATTTTTCGTATCCTCCAGCGACAGCATTTTCAAATCGACCGATTGCTGCACGACGACGCGGTACAAATACATTTGCAGCGGGTGCAGCTTTTCGTTCGGCAAATACACGAGCGCGTCGAACCAGCTGTTCCAGATGCCGACGACCGAATAAATCGCAATGACCGCCAGAATCGGTTTGGAAATGGGCAGGATGACCCGGAACAGCAGCTGCAAATGGGAAGCGCCGTCGATAAAAGCCGATTCCTTGAGTCCGTCCGGAATGGTCGTAAAAAAGGTTCTGACGAGAATGATGTTCCAAATGCTGACCATGCCGGGGATGATCACCGCAAACATCGTATTGTACAATCCAAGCTTGTTGACCAGCAGATAGGAAGGAATCAACCCGCCGCCGAAATACATCGGGATCAGCAGGAAGGCGACGAGCCATTTTCGCCCTTTAAGCGTGCGTACCGTTAGCGGGTATGCGCCTAAAACAGCCGTAAGGCAGTTCAACAACGTCCCTGCGGCCACGTAGATGAGCGTATTGGAGTATGCCCACCACATTTTCGTGTCGCTGACGATCAGTTTATAGGAATCGAGAAAAAATCCTTTCGGGTACCAAAACACGTTCATGGCCGCCACTTCCGTCGGCGAACTGATGGACATGATCACGACGAGATAAAATGGATACAGCGTAATGAGGCAAATGAAAAGCGCAAGCGCATACAAAACAATGTCGACCGCTACAGAACCCTGCTTGATCTTGTTCGGATTTCTTCTGACCGAGGCGGCCATCGTACTCCCCCTTACCATAAGGCGTAATCGGAATATTTGCGGCTGAGCGAATTGGCGATGTACAGCAGCGTGAAGTTTAGGAGCGAAATAAACAATCCGACCGCCGTCCCCGAGCTGAAATTTCCGCCCAGCAAACCGTCGCGGTACAAATACGTGCCGATGACATCCGCCGTCTCGTATACCATCGGGTTGTAGATAAGCAGGATGAACTCGCTGTTTGCCGAAAGCAGGTTGCCGATCGCGAAAATAAGCAAAATAAAAATCGTCGGCCGGATGGAAGGCAGCGTAATATGGAGCATTTGCTTGAAACGGTTTGCGCCGTCCATTTTGGCCGCTTCATATAAATGAGGATCGACGGAGGACATGGCCGCCAAATACAAAATGCTGCTCCATCCGAACGATTTCCAAATGCTTGTGATCGTATAGATGGCCGGAAAATAGCCGGGTTCGGTATTCAGCGCCACCGGCGTGCCGCCAAACAGCTTGACGATCGCGTTGACGATGCCGTCCGTATTGATAAAGGACAAAACCATGCCCGCCACGACGACGTTCGAAATGAAATGGGGCAAGTAACTGGCCGTCTGCACGTATTTTTTGAATATGCCGCTTTTCAACTCGTTCAGCAGCAGCGCGAACAGGATCGGCACCCAAAAGCCGAACACGAGAAAATAAAAGCTGAGCAAAAACGTGTTGCGCATCAATCTTCCGAAATACGGGCCGTTAAAAAAATCGATGAAATGCCGGAAGCCCACCCAGTCGGTATCATGAAGCGAGAAAAAAGGTTTTCCCGGGTAATAATTTTGAAAAGCAATGATGACGCCGTACATCGGAATGTAGCTGAATATAAAAATATGGACAAGAACGGGAAGCATTATCAGGTAGAGCTGCATATTGTCGCGCCATCGGAACGACATGCGCCCGCCCGGTTGTCGAACGGCTTTCATGGTCTTCCCCTTTCTTCATCGGTCTCGCGGTCTTGCGGGCCCGCTTCCGCTGGATTCATCATAATGGGCCGTTTCAAACGAAGGCAAGCAACATTTTTTGATCGGCTTCGCAATATTTTCGGAGACGGAACATTCCGGTTTTGCAAAAAGCAGGAAATCCCCGTCGTTATAAGGTTTCTTGGAGATTTTAGCCGGTTCATGTTTTCCGCAAATCGAGATGCCCGCCAGAATGTTTTTCTCCCAGCTTTCCTGCGTTTGGCCCGCGCCGCCGTTGGTTAAGCCCGCCCCCCTCCTCCCGAGTCTTCCGCTACTCTTTTGATAGTTCCGCTATCGGCAAAAACACCTCTCGTCCCGAGAAAAGTTCGTAAATGAGTCGTTTTTCAGGAAATACCCAATAAAAAAAGTGAGTAATTCATATAAAATCCGAACAATAACTTGATAATTCCTCGTTTTTTTTGTATTATAAATCTCGTGAACTCCTTATCACCAAAAATATTTCATAGTTTGAAGGTGACCAATGGTTCATTCCGATTCCAACGAATTCAAGCAGAAGCTGAGCCAGGTATACAATGATGTCTCGAAGGAACTGTTCGGCTTTGGAACTTCCTTGCTGAGAACAAGCATCCATCCCGAGGCGATCGCGATTTATGCCCGGCACCGTCGTTCTCCCCGCTCCACCGTTCTGGAAGGCGAGGTTCCGGCTTTGAAATACGAAGTCGACTTTTATATGTCGATGATCTACAAGAAAAAGCTGAAATCCCGACTGGAGGATGAGCTGGATCTCCGGATCGAAGCTCTGCTTCGGGACTACGATCCCGCAACGCAGTGGGCGGTCACGAACATTATTTTAAAAACAGATTCATAACCCGCGGCGCTTTCCTTTTGATTTATCTTAAGGACTGCCCGTGCCAGGAAAGCAAACGGATGCCGCTATTTCTTTGTTTACATTGAAAAAGCGCTCTAGTTAGAGATTCATTCTACCTAGGGCGCTTTTCTTTTTTCTGAAATATACAAATTTAACCAAAAATCATACGGGAGTGAATCATCGTGAAAACAACATGGATCAAAGGACTACTTGCCTGCAGCCTTTCCGCGCTTGTCCTGGCCGGATGCGGCAGCACAAACGGGGACGGAGGAGATTCGTCCGGCGCCAAGAAGCAAAAACTCGTCGTCTCGACTTGGGGCTTTGCGGAAGACTTCTATAATAAGGAAGTTTATGAACCGTTCGAAAAGGCGCACAACGTCGACATCGTTCTGGAAACGGGGAACAATGCCGACCGGCTCAGCAAAATCCTTCAAGGAAGCTCCGACGTCGACGTCATCTACTTGTCGGATTATTACGCGCAGCAGGGCATCGAAGCGGGCGCCTTCGAAAAAATCGACCGCAGCCGCCTCAAAAACCTGGACCAAATTTATGACATCGCCAAAGCGCCCAACGGAGAGGAATACGGTCCTGCCTATACGGTCGGCCAACTCGGCATCGCCTACGATCCGAAAGCGGCCGGCATGAAAATCGAGTCTTGGAGCGATTTGTGGAAACCCGAGCTGAAAGGCAAGCTGACGATGCCAAGCATTACGTCCACCAGCGGCCCGATGATGGTCGACGCCGCCTCCAAAGTTGCGGGAAGCGCCGAGTTTAACGAAGACAAAGCTTTCGAACGGTTGACCGCGCTGAATCCAAGCGTCGTGAAATACTACAGCAAAACCTCCGAATTCGTGAACATGTTTACCCAAGGCGAAGCCGCTGCCGGGCCGATCATGCAAATGTACGTGGGCGACCTGCAAAAAGCCGTTCCAGGCATCGAATTCGTCACGCCGAAAGAAGGCGCGTATGCCATCATCAATACGCTTAACGTCGTCAAAGGCAGCAAAAACAAGGCATTGGCCGAGGAATTCATCGACTGGCAGCTGAGCCAGGAGGTACAGGAAAAAGCGGCGAAAGCCAAGGTCGATTCCCCTGCCAATAAAAACGTAAAACTGACGGCCGAAGAAGCCGAAGGCGTAACCTACGGACCGGAAGTCGTCGAGAAGCTGCAAAAGCTCGATATGGGGTTCGTGAACAGCCATTTGAAAACATGGACCGACCGCTTTAACCGGGAAGTCACCCGCTAAGCGTTTGCGGGTCCGTGCAGCATTTGTACGGCAGGGGCTGCTTGCCCCTGCCCTTTTTATTCAAGCCACGAAAGGGGAATCCACGTGAAGAAAGCCATATTGGACGTAGATACGGGCATCGACGATGCGCTTGGCATCATGCTTGCGATCCGGAGCGGCGAGCTGGACGTGCTCGGGATTACGACGGTGAACGGCAACGTGTCGCTCGAAACGGCAACGACCAATACCTGCAAAATTCTGGAACTCATCCACGCCGCGCCCTCCATTGCGGTATATCCCGGGGCATCCCGTCCGCTTATGCGCGACCGGCTGTTCGAGCACCGGGTCCATGGCCGGGACGGGCTTGGCGGGGCATTGGCCGATATGCGCCCTGCCGATCGCGTCGACCGGAGCCTGTTCGGTCCCGATTTCATCATCGAACAGGCCCGGCGTTTTCCGGGGGAAGTGACGCTGATCGCCACCGGCCCGCTGACCAACGTCGCGCTGGCCTTGGCCAAATACCCCGGGCTCGTTCATGATCTGAAGGAAGTCGTCGTCATGGGCGGCGCCGTCCAAACGTACGGCAACATTACGCCTGTGGCGGAGTACAACATGCACGTCGACCCTGAGGCGGCCAAGCTCGTTTTCCAGGCCGGGTTTCCGCGCCTCCTGATGGTCGGTCTCGACGTGACGCGCACGGCTTTGCTCTCAAGCGAGCATATCGACGCCATGGGATCCTCGGAAATCGCCAGCTATGTCCGCGACAGCACGGCGGATTACATGAAGCGCTATTTCGAACGAAACGGCGTCCAGGCCTGCGCCATGCATGACCCGCTGGCCGTCGGGGCGGCCATCTGGCCCGAACTGGTCCGATCCGCGCGGCATTACGTCGACGTGGAAACCAGAAGCGAACTATGCGACGGACAAACGGTATGCGATTTTCAGAACCGCCTGCAGCGGGAGCCGAACGTCGACGTCTGCCTGGAGGCCGATGCGGACGAATTCATCCGCCGCTTGATCGGCGTCCTGCGCGGTTGATTTTATCAAGCGCAAACGGCTGCTCCGTCTTTGATAAATTTAAAAACGGGAGATTGCATTCATGAAAAAGCGATACTTGTACGTGCTATTGGCACCCGGCCTGCTGTTTTTGACGTTGTTCATGATCGTTCCGCTCATCCTGACGGTCGGATCGACCTTCTTCAAGGACGGCGGCTTTACCGCAGGCATCTACGCGCAGTTTTTTAAAGACGCGTATTTCCTCGATATATTGGGCACGACCCTGCTCGTCAGCGTCATGACCACCTTGCTGTGCATTGTGATCGGTTTTCCGGTCGCATATTATTTGTCCAAACTTCCGCCGCGCAAAAAAGGCATCATGCTTGCGCTTGCGATTTTCCCGTTATTGACGAGTTCGGTCGTCCGCTCCTTCAGCTGGATGATCATCCTCGGCAAAAACGGCCTGGTGAACAATCTGCTGACGGCCCTTGGCATCATCGATGAACCGCTCAGCATTCTTTATACGCCGGCGGCGATGATTATCGGCCTGGTCCATCTGTTCCTGCCGCTTATTCTCATTACGCTCGTCGGCGTCATGGAATCGATCGATCACGATTTGGTGCGGGCGGCTCAAAGCCTGGGCGCTTCCAGGCTGACCGCGTTCCGCAAAATCGTCGTCCCGCTCAGCATTCCGGGGCTGATCGTCGGCAGCATTCTCGTGTTTGTCGGCAGCCTGACCGCTTATACCACGCCTGCCCTGCTCGGCGGCAAAAAACGCGTCGTCGCCACGTTTTTGTACCAAAACGCGATTACGCTGAACGATTGGCAGGCCGCTTCGGCCATCGCAACCATCATGATGATCATCACGTTTGTCGTCATCGGGCTGATGAACAAAGCGGCGGCCAAATTCAAACCGAAGGGGTAGAGACGCATGAAAAACAAAAATCCGGGGCTTTCCCTGTTTACCTTTATCGTCTACTTGTTTTTGCTCGGGCCGCTCGTCATTATCGCCGTGACCTCCTTTGAGCCGGGAACGGTGCTGAAGTTCCCGCCGACCGGATTTTCGCTGAAATGGTACCATAATATTTTCGAAGTCGAGATGTTCATGAGCACGTTCAAAACCTCGATTCTGGTATCCCTGCTGGGGAACGTGCTGGCCATTTTGCTCGGGATTCCGGCCGCCTACGCGCTGAACCGCGCGTCGTTCCGGGGCAAGGAGACGCTGAACGCGGTCTTCCTGTCTCCGCTGCTCATTCCCGGCATCGTCCTTGGCTTCACGCTGCTGAAATACGTCGTGATCGCCTTTCACATTCCGATTTATGCGTCGCTGCTGATCGGCCATACCGTCATTATGCTGCCGTTCATTATCCGGGTCATCGGGGCAAGCCTCGCCGGCTTCGATTTTGCGGTGGAAGAAGCGGCGCACAGCCTTGGCTCAAGCCGTCTGGCCACCTTTTTCAAAATCGTCCTGCCGAATATCAAGTCCGGCATCATCGCATCGGTGCTGCTCGCTTTTCTGGAATCGTTCAACAACGTGGACATTTCGCTGTTCATGACAGGACCCGGCGTCAGCACGCTGCCGATCCAAATGCTCACGTACGTCGAGAACTATTTCGATCCTACCATCGCGGCCATTTCGGTGCTGCTGATGCTCATTACCGCCGGATTCATGTTCCTGATCGAAAGGCTGCTGGGTCTGACCTACTTCACCAAACAATAAATGGAGGCGTAAGACGATGTCTTTACTGCAACTTGAAAACGTATCGGTCGCTTATGACCAGCAATACATTTTGAAGGACTTCAATCTCTCCGTCGAAAAAGGCCACCTGATCTCTTTGCTGGGCCCGAGCGGCTGCGGAAAAACGACGACGCTCCGGCTGATCGCCGGTTTTCTCGACGCCACGGACGGCCGCTTTGCCTTCGGGGGAAAAGATTATACCCGCGTCCCGATCAACAAACGCAATTTCGGATTCGTCTTTCAAAGCTACGCGCTGTTCCCGCACATGTCCGTCTACGACAACGTGGCCTTCGGCCTGCGGCTGCGCAAGGTCAAAGAAGACGAAATCAAAAAACGGGTCATGCGAATGCTGGAAATCGTCAGCCTGGGCGGCTTCGAGAGCCGCTTCCCGCAGGCCCTTTCCGGCGGGCAAAAGCAGCGGGTCGCGATCGCGCGCGCGCTGGTGATCGAACCGGACCTGCTGCTGTTCGACGAGCCGCTGTCCAACCTGGACGCCAACCTCAGGGTCAACATGCGCGTCGAAATTCGCCGCATTCAGCAGGAGCTTGGCATTACGGCCATATACGTATCCCATGACCAAGAGGAGTGTTTTTCCATTTCCGACCGGGTGGCCGTCATGAACAAAGGAATTATCGAACAGCTCGATCAGCCTTCGGTCATCTTCCAATATCCGAAAACCGAATTCGTCGCCCGGTTTATCGGTTTCAACAACTTTATCGCTTTCGAGGAACGCGAAGACGAAGGTTCGTTCTACAGCCTGCGCAGCGGGGACTACCATTTTCACGCCGCCAAAGCGCCCGGCATGCCCGCAACGATGAAAGGCGCGATCCGCCCCGACGATCTCATCGCCGGAACGCTTGCGGAAATTCAGCCCGGCGACAACGTGCTGACGGGCAAGGTCAAGGTCAGCACTTATCTGGGCCGCAGCTACCAGTATGTCGTCGTCACTCCGCTTGGCGAATTTACGGTCAACAAGGAAATGCAGCAGCCCTATGCCAATGGGCAGGAAATCCGCCTGTTGTTTCCATCGGAGAAGCTTGTACTTGTCGAATAACCATAGGGGGAATTTATCATGCAGCCAGACCTGCTTCTGCTCAATCCCAAAGTATACAACAGCTACTTCAAGCAATGGACGGAAGCCAACGTCGCCGTCAAAGACGGGAAATTCATGTATATCGGCCCGCGCGGGGAAGAAACGTTCCGCGCCAAACAGGTGATCGATGCCGGCGGACTGTACATGATCCCGGGTTTTATCGATATCCATCTTCATATAGAAAGCACGATGGTCACGCCCGCTTCCTTTTCGGAGGGGCTGCTTCGGAACGGCGTGACCACGATCGTGCCGGAGCCGCATGAAATGGCCAACGTTTTTGGCCTGGACGGGGTGCTGGAAATGATCAAAGCAAGCCGGGAATGCGCGGTGGACATGTTTTACGCGATCCCAAGCTCGGTTCCGGCCACCTCGCTGGAAACCTCGGGCGGCTCCATCGAAATCGAGGACATGGAGGCTTTGCTGGCGACCGGCGACGTCATCTGTTTGGGCGAAATCATGAACTACGTGGATATCATCACCGACCCGGACTGCAAAACGAACCGGATTTTGAAGCATATGAAAGAACGGCATCCGGAGCTGGTCATCGAAGGGCATGTGCCGAAGCTGCTTGACCTGGACCTGCAGCGCGTCATCTCCGCCGGCGTCGATTCCGACCATACGCACCAGACGGTGGAAGGGCTGAAGGAAAGGATCGGCGCAGGCATGTTCATCGAAATCCAGGAGAAGTCGATGACGCCGGAAATTATGGATTATCTCATCCAACACGACGTATCCGAACGCTTCTGCTTCGTGACCGATGACGTGATGGCCGATTCCTTCGAAGCCCGGGGACACCTGAACCATATCGTCCGCAAAGCGATCGGCATGGGCATGGCGCCCGAAAAGGCGATTTACGCCGCTACCTTCTCCCCTTCCCGCCGGATGCGGCTGTACGACCGGGGAACGATCGCGCCGGGGAAAATCGCGGATTTTCAGCTGATCGCCAATCTCGAGAGCATGCAGCTGGAAACGGTGTTTAAAAACGGCAAGGAAGCCTATTCGGCGTCTAATCCATCCCCGCTGCAGGCAACCCGGTACCGGTTTCCGGAGCATTTTTACCGGAGCGTGCAGCTTAGCGAGCTGAACGAAGCGGATTTCGCCGCTCAGGTTGACGTGGAAGACGGCACCTATCTATGCCGGGTGATGACCGTTCGGGACGGCTCGACGTTTACCCAGGAAAGCCATATCGAATTCGACGCGGTCGGCGGACGCTTGAAATGGGAAGGCACCGGCTGCGGCATGATCGCGACGTTCGAGCGTTACGGCAAACACGGCGGCAAAGCTTTCGGATTCATAAACGGCGATACGATCCAAAAAGGCGCGGTCGCCACGACGTATTCCCATGATAACCATAATCTGCTGGTTGTCGGCCATAACGTGGCGGACATGCTTCTGGCGGCAAACACCGTCATCCGGCAGCAGGGCGGGTTCTGCGTCGTCTTGGACGGCGAAGTGATGGCCAACATGCATCTGCCGGTCGGAGGCATCCTTACGGAAGAGCCGCTCGGAGCGGCGGCCGAATCGGTCAAGCAGCTGCGGGAGGCGATGCAGGCGCTTGGATACAAGCATTACAACCCGATCATGTCCATCGCGACCCACTCGCTGCCCGTCAGCCCGTATTTGAAAATTACCGACCGCGGCCTCATCGACGTCAACGCAGGCCAAATCGTGCCGCTGATCATCGAAAAACGGTAGCGGCCATCCAAAAAAGCCCCGCAAAAGGAGCACCATCGGCTGCTCCTTTTGCGGGGCTTAGTTTTTTTCTGGACTCTTCCTTTAGCTTTTCGCTTGACCTTCTGCCCGCGACCGCAGGCCCTACTCCACCCTCGGCTTGGCCGGATCGCAATTGGGCCTTGGCACTTCCCCGAACTGGGAAAGCTTCTGCAAATAATAACATTCTTCCCTGTACATGTGATCCGGAACGAGTTTGTTCAGGCGGGTCAACAGTTCGGCGCTGATATCCAGCTCCTCCACCTCCAGCAGAAACGCCATGAATGCGGACATTTCCACGTCAACGTCGGTATGGAACTTTTTGATCGAAGGATACGTCGGTTTTAACGTGCGCAAATAGCCGACCAGCTCCAGCGCCTTCAAATAAAATTCATTAAAATGCTGTTCGAATTCCTTGCTTTTGCGGATCAGCCTTCGTTCGACCCCGTCCAGATCGGATGCGATCGACGCGGAATGAAAGGCCGCATCCGGCAGCCACAGCAGGTCGTGATGCAGCGGATGATAACGCGGCACCGGCTTTCCCGCAAGCAGCTCCTTCAAAATCCTTTCGTACTCCTCCAGCTCGTTGATCATGTGGTTGATGAAGGTCGGGGACAAGCCGATATCGATTTGGCGGAGAAGCACGCGGTCCAGGAGGCTTAATTTGAAGGACCGCAACTCGGCCGCGGCTTGATACGCCTGCTCGTTCAGCTGCTTCAAATCCTGCTCCGGCCCCAAGCTCCGCGACTGCGCCAGCAGCTGGTCGAACAGCCGGATAAACCGGTCCGCCGTCCGGACGTCCTCCGTTTCCTTGGATGACAGCGCGTTAAAGATAAACCTGGCATGGTCCCCCAATATTTGCAGCCAAAACCTGTGTTCGAACAGCGCCTCGTCGTTCATGCGAAAGCCCCCTTCAGCGTTATTGTAGCCGGGCCTTTTGCAAGCTTCGAAAAACGGATCCGTCGCTTGGGACGGAAAGCGGCAAAAGGCTTAAACCAGCTACAAATATATGCTTGGAGGGACCCGGATTATGCCGGGGAAAAAGGGCTTGAAGCGAACCCTTCGGGAGCCGCGAAAGCGGAATCGCCCGTTTTACAGCAGACCCGATTTTTGCACCTCCGCATAAAAGTCATGGAACTGAGGAATGTTGAGCTGCTGCGCCGCGTCGGACAAAGCCGTCGCCGGATCCGGGTGCACCTCGACCATGACGCCGTCCGCGCCTGCGGCCAACGCCGCTTTGGCGCAAGGAGCCAAAATGTCTTTGCGTCCCGTTGAATGCGTTACATCGACCAGTACCGGAAGGTGGGTTTCCTGCTTCAGGATCGGGACCGCCGAAATGTCGAGCGTGTTGCGGGTCGCCTTCTCATAGGTCCGGATGCCGCGTTCGATCAGCATGACCTGGCTGTTGCCGCGGGACACGATGTATTCGGCGGCATGCACGAATTCATCCAGCGTAGCCGCAAGTCCGCGCTTTAGAAGGATCGGCGTCCGCACGTCGCCGGCGGCTTTCAGCAGCTCGAAGTTTTGCATGTTTCTTGCGCCGATCTGGATGACATCGATATAATCGCAAGCCAGCTCGATATGCGCCGGGTCCACGATTTCGCTGATCGTCTTCAGGCCGAACTCGTCCGCTACCTCCTTCAATATTTTCAGCCCTTCGATGCCAAGCCCCTGGAAGTCGTAAGGGGACGTTCTCGGCTTGAACGCGCCTCCGCGCATGACGGTCATCCCTGCCTCCTTGAGCGCTTTGGCGACGGTGCGGACCTGCTCGTAGCTTTCGACCGAACACGGCCCGGCGATCATGACCGGTTTGCCGCCGCCGATCGTGACGCCGCCCAGTTGGATGAGCGTATTTTCCGGTTTCTTTTTCCGGCTGACGAGGAGATGTTTCTTATGGTCCACCTGCTGGAGCGACAATGACGCTTGAAAAATTTGCTTGAACAGATGCCGTACCGTTTCATGGTCAAACGGCCCTTCGTTGCTGGCTACCAGCTTCTCCAGCATTTCCTTCTCCCGGACCGGATCGAATTTCGGGACGCCCTGCTTTTCTTTTTCGACGCCCAGCTCCTGGGCGATTTTGGCCCGCTCCGACAGAAGCGCAAGCAGCTGCAGGTTCACCTCATCCAGTTTCGTGCGCAATTGTTCCAAACGTCCTTGACTCATCGTACGTCTCTCCTTTATCCCTTGGATTCGATTTTTGAAAAACAAAAAGACCCCTGTCCGTCAAGGGACGAGGAGTCGCGGTACCACCCTTATTAGACATGCCCGAAAACAATAGCGGCATATCTCACTTCTGGCCTTTTAACGCAAGGTATACGGGCATGCCTACGGTCTGCGGAAAGCAGACGTTCAGATGCCGGCTCCGGAATGAACTTCGGCGGGTGCGGTTATTCGGATGCTCTCAGTCTACCGGCATGCCGTCCCTGTTAATACGTTCTCCGCTTACTCTTTCCTTCATGGCTTGTGTCGTCGAATGAAATTAAATGCATTGTATTACAACCTGAACCCGGGTGGCAAGCATTTTATTTAACGCTTAATTGCTTCATTGCAGCGCAGAAAGATAGGTCAGCCCGAAAAAGACGCCGAAAACCTCCCGGTTATGCGATCGGTTTTTCCGCTCGTTTATCTTTCATCGCCCTGTTGTAGCAGTTGATCAGTTCGTCAAGCACCATCGACTGCCGGATCACCTTGGGATTCCATACCTCTCCGTATTGATCCACCATATGGTAAAGCCTCTGCCTGGCTTCTTCGATGGAAATTTGCGTTGATTCCGTGCTATTCATGAATTCCGGTTACCTCCCTGTCATTTTGGTTGCTTTTATCGGTACGAGTCGATGCTCTACCATTCTCTCGGCTCAACTATGCTCTTCTTAGGCTTTTCATGCTCTTATTCGGGCGGTATTTCCCTCCGGTGACGTCGGACGGCAACAAGCTCTATGTATGCAATCGCTGTTGTTTCCTGCAATCAGCCGTAATTTTTCGTCAGTAACTGCCGTTTGCCAGCGTTTCCTTACGTGGAAGAAAAATACAAATTTTAGAATAATATCTGTATACAGATAATATTATGTTGGATTTTATACGCTGGTCAATAATAAAATTCGAATCTATGAAAACAATTTTATTTTTTCATACTTCCGCCAAAAATGCTGTCAAACTGCGGATAAAACATTGTCAATCCTTGCAAAATCCTCCCGGATAACCGGCCTCGGGCGTCCTGGGCCCGCCACTCCAAGGGGGGTTAAACAAACCGCCGGCGCATGAAGAAAAAAACGACATTTCTGCCGTTTAATCATTGAACCTTTGAAGTTGCATATTCCTTTTGCAAGCATGGAGATCCATTTTTAACCTTTTACCGCTCCTTCGGTCAAGCCCTTTTCGATGAATTTGGAAATAAAGAGATAGATGAACAGGATCGGCATGACCGTCAGCGTCACCGCCGTCGCCATGAGGCCGAAGTCGGTTCCGTACTGCGAGCTGATTTCGCTGAGCAGCGCCACGATCGGGCGAACCTTCTCTTTGTTGACGAAAATGAGCGCAGAGAACAGGTCGTTATACGACCATAAAAACACGAATATGCTGACCGAAGCAAAAGCGGGCCTCGAGACGGGCATAAACACCTTCGTAAACATCTGCCACCGGTTGCAGCCGTCCATAAAAGCCGCTTCTTCGAGTTCCTTGGCGATCGTCGACATATAACCCGCGATGACCAGCGTCGCAAAAGTCAAATTGCCGGCCGTTTGCGGCAAAATCAGCCCCCAGTACGTATTCACCAGGCTTGTTTTGATCAAAAGCTCATATACAGGCACGACCGTCGCGAATGCGGGCACCAACAACGTCGCGTACAAAATGGAGAAAATGAACCGTTTGCCCCGGAACGTAAACCTGGACAAGACGTAGGCGGCCAATCCGCCGAACAGCAGCACGAACAGCACCGTGCCTCCCGACATGATCAGGCTGTTCACGTAGCTTCTGCCGATATTGATCCGGTCGAATGCGGTCGTATAGTTGATGAACACGGGATCCAGGGCAAGGGAAAAGGATTTGTTCATGACGTCCCGCGATTCCTTGAACGAGTTGTTGACGATCCAAAACAGAGGATAGATCGTCGTCATGGCCCAGGCCGACAATACGATGTACATCAGCGCCGTTCCCAATCTGAAACGTTTTTTGCTCTGCATAGCTGGCTGCATAACGATTACACCCCTAATAACAGCTTAATATGTGATTTCTTCGCTTTTTAACAAACGATTGGCAAGCAATGCGATGACGACCCCGAGCACGACCATGTAAATCGCGACCGTCGAGCCGTAGCCGAAGTTTTGGTCGACCATCGCCTTTTTGTACATGTAGGTTCCCAGCACTTCGGTCCCGTTTTGCGCCCTGGAGATGACCCATACGAAATCGAACACTTTCAAGGTGCCGGTGATCGCCAGCGTAATGACGACTTTGATGTCGCTCAAAATCAGCGGGATGGTGAGTTTCACCATTTTTTTGAAGCCCGATATGCCTTCGATTTTGGCGGCGTCGTAATAATCCTCGGGAATTTTGGACATTGCCGTCACGAACAGGACGAAATAAAAACCGACGTAATGCCATACGGTCGGAACCGCGATCGCCTTGAGCGCATTGGTCTCGCTGAGCCACAGCACCTTCTCGAGGCCCAGGCCGGCAAGCACGTTGTTGAGCAGTCCGAAATTGTAGTTATAAAACAACACGAACAACAGCGAGATCGCCGTACCGGAAATGACGACGGGGAAAAAGAACACGGACCGGAAAAACCCCTTCAGCTTCGTAATGTTGTCTACCATGACCGCCAGCACCAAAGCGATTCCCACCTGGAAAATCAGGACGTACAGCATGATTTCAAGCGTGTGCAGCGTCGCCGCGCCCAGCAGCTTATCCGATACCAACCGTTCATAGTTGTCCCATCCGATAAACTTTTTATCGAAAAAACCTTTGGTCCGGTAAAAGCTGAAATACAAACTTTTGAAAAACGGGTAATACAAAAACAACGTCAAAAATGCAGCCATCGGGAACAAAAATATCCAGATATACTTGCGATCGCCCTTCATCTTTATCACCACTTGAGTTTTATTTTCGCGAGCCGCCCCAATCCTCCCGAATTTAAAAGAGGACGCCGCCTCCGAGGAGGACGGCGTATCCGGGTGAAGCTTTGGGTCAAGCCATTGGATCACGTCAGGCTTTTACTTCTTGTTGGCATCCTCGATTTCTTTTGCTTCCTTCAGCACGTCGGCCGGGGACTTCTTGCCGGTCACGACCGCTTGAACGCCTGCGCGCAGCGTCGAGAACGTTTCCGGAGCGACCATCGAGTCGATCGGGTTGTTGACGGAGCTTGCGCTTGCGGCCATGGCGAATCCATCCGTCGCCGTTTGCGTTTTGCCTTTGATTTCGACGCCGGCCGCTGCAGGCGTGCCGCCGTTGGCCAAAGCGATTTTTTCGATGACGGCAGGAGAAGTCAGATGCTTCAGCAGCGCGATCGCCGCGTCTTTTTTGTCCGCGTTGTCATACGTCGATTTCGGGAGGTAGAAGCCGCTGCCGAAACCGCCGATGATGTCCTTGCCTGTTCCTGCGCCGCCCGGCATTACAGGAAACGGAAGAACCGTCGTGTTGTCGATGACGTTCGGGTCTTTCCAGTTGCCCATCGCCCAGGAGCCTTCGAGAATCATCGCGGCTTTGCCTTCGCCGTAGTAGTTGGACGCCATGCTCAGGTCGATCGTGGCCGCGTCTTTCGGGAATGCGCCGAGGTCGTACAGCTCCTTCATGGCCGCGTAGCCTTTTTCCCAGTTCGGATCGATGCCGTCCAGAAGGCCGCTGTTATGTCCCTTCGCTCCCGCGGCGGAAAGGATGAAATGCTCGATGACGTAGTGGGATTGGTCGAATGGAGCCGCGAGCGGAATGATGCCTTTTTTGGACAGCGTTTCCACCGCTTTTTTCAGCTTATCCCAATCCGTCGGCAGCTCGAGGTTGTTGTCCGCGAAGATTTTTTTGTTGACGAACAAACCTTCATAGAAGCCGGTCAATGGAACCGCATAAATGTTGCCGTCTTTTTGTCTCGTGTTTTCGAGCGCTGCCGGGGAGAAGCCGGCTTTCCATTCCGGATCGGCATCGAGAATTTCGTTCAGCGGCACGACTTTGCCCGCATCGACGAAACCTTGGGCATCCGCCCCAACGAAGTAGAACAGCACGTCAGGTTCGTTGCCGGACGTCATGTCCGTGTTGACTTTCGTTCTGAAGCCGTCGTCGTTGGCCGACATGGTATCGTTTTCAACTTTGACGTTCGGATTTTTCGACACGAATTCGTCGATCGCGGCCTGGAAGGCTTCGCGCGCGGCGTCGGTGCCGCCGAATGTCGAGAATACGCGGAGCGATACGTCTTTTTTCGGCGCCTCTTCCTTCGGCTTTTCCGATTCCGTTTTCGGTTGTTCGGTCGCCGTGTTTTTCTCCTCGGTTTTGCCGCATGCGGCCAGGAACATCGTAAACACGACCAGCATGCTCAAAAGAATCAATGAAGACCTTTTCACTTGCAAATCCCCCTCAATATGGTTTTTTCATATGCGCTGTTCGACTTATGCTGTCTGTTCTTATCATACATTAGTTGCAAATTTTGTAAGGGGATACATTCCTCTAAACGACGGGGAAATATTCACAATGGGACTCGGGCAACAAAAAAAGCACCCCTGGAAATGCGCCGGAAGAACCTGAAACGGTTCATGCCGACGCCTCTTTCCGAAAGGTGCATCCCTCGCTTGATATGAAGTTGGTCCGGATGGCCCGGAGCTTGCCGCTTTCAGTCGTATTACCTGTTGCCTGCCCCGAAGACGGTGCGCGAATCGCCCCGGTAATCGTTGACTTTGTTGCCACGAAGCGGCTTGCGGCGCCCTGCTCCCACGATCCAGCGGGCCCCCGGCATGCGGGACAACGCATAGCTGATGCCGAGCGAAGCCAGAACCGTCAATGCAAAGGTGAGCAGCGCAAACGGCAGATGGCTGCCGGCAAGGTTCAGGGGACGGGTAAAATAAGCGATGACGTAAATCACCAACGCATGCGCGAGATAACCCCCGAACGAATAGGTGCCGATCCATGAAAGCAGGCGCAAAAAGGCTTGGTTCCGCTCCCGCAGAAGAAGCAGCAGCCCGTACAAAAGCAGCATTTGCGCCATGATGATAATAAAGGTCGAAGGCTTCAGATACGTGGAAATGTTCAGGTTGACGGTTTCGCCGGAGCCCCGCAGCACGTCATAGCCGAGACGGATGTACATTCCCAGAAAAACCATTCCGCACCATGGCAGCAGCTTCGTGCACCATGCCCGCCAGTTCCCGATGTTTGCGGCGCATGCCGCGCCAAGCACAAAATAAAATCCGTACATGAGAAACGAATAGCTTCGGTGCGTTACCAACGCTGCCCACGGGCTTCCGATTCGTCCTGCCCAGTAGCCCATCCGGTAGTAGGACAGATACAGGAGGATGATATAACATGCGCCGGCGAAGGCCAGGACCGCCAAAACGCTCCCGGTGCGTCTTCCTTCGTCCAAAAGGTTGATTTTGTTTTTGGCGCCTCTATAAAGCGCGGCCAGCAGCGGAAAACAAATATAAAATTGAATGATCATCAGAATAAACCATAATTGGTAGCCGGTTTGCGGCTGGACCAGCTCCCGCAGCAGGCTCCCCCAGTCTTGTCCTCCTTTTTGCCAGAACGACGGCGTAAACGCGCGGACGTAAAGCCAGTAAACGATCGTCCAGAACAGGAATGGGACGAAGACGGTCTCAAGCCTTTTGCGGATAAACGCAAAATAATTCAGCTTCCCGTCATAGTTATAAAACATCAGCACGGCCGATAAAAAAACAAAGGTCGGCGTTCCGAATCGGGTCAGATGGTACATCATCGTCAGCATCGTGGAGTCGGCCGGTTCAATATCGGCCCTGTAAATGTACTCCGCGATCGAATGCTGCATGACGATAGCCAAAAAAGCAAGGCTCCTCAGCTGCGTCCATTCTTCAATGCGCGGTTTGCCCATGGAAACTCCTCCTTCATGTGCGGTTACGCGCAAGTATACCTTTTGAATATTAAACGAACCTTAAAGCCCGGACCGAAAACGGTTGGGAAAATGATGTAACTCGAAGTCATCTATGCCCTCGGACAACACGAAAACCGCCCTTATGAAAGGGCGGCTGCGGCAGGCTGCACAAAGCTTCCGGCGGTATAACCCGGCTTAAAACCGAACGGATCCGATGCGGGCGCGGACGTTAACGTTTCCTCCAGGATTTGCCTGCATCGCTTGAAACGCCTGCACCGCCGCATTGGCAATCTCGGCATCCTGCACGCTGGTGCCCCCGCTGACGCCGATGCCGCCGACGATCTGCTCGCCGACTTTTAACGGAATCCCTCCGGCGAGAATGACGACGCGGCCGCGGTTGGTGGTGTTGATCCCGTAGGAAGGCCCGCCGGGCTGCGCCGCTTGCGACAGGTTCGCCGTCGGCATTTGCATGCTGACACTTGTCCAAGCTTTATCCTGTGCAATCCCGATTCCGGCCAGGCGGGCATGGTCCATGCGCTGGAAAGCGACCAGATTTCCGCCGTCGTCCACAATCGCGATATTGCTTGCCAGGCCCATTTGCCGGGATTTTTGCTCCGCTGCGGAGAGCAGCCGTTTCGCCGTCTCCAATGATAACTTCATCAGGGCTTCACTCCTCGTCTTTAACTCATTCCAGGATATGCGCATTGATGGGAATCGTGATATTCGTCTACCCAAATACCGGCGGATTTTGGGCTGTCGTCCCCTGCATCGATCCCTTCCGCAAGCGCAAAAACGCAGCCTTGATCAAGGCTGCTTTTGGGATCGGCCGTTAGTTTTCCTTGCCGGCAGGCCATTCATGCCCCGAATACCGATGGCTGCCCGCGGAGGGCAACACGTTTTGGAACGTCACGGTATGCGTTCGTCCGATGGAGCCCTTCACATCCGCCACGATGGTTGTTATGCCGCCATTTTGCGCCACCTGAACCGAGTCGTCTTTCGCGACCGGCGAAAGGCCGGCTTGGCGAAGCTCGACCGTGATCGTGCTCTGCTGCTGGGTCGGGTCCGACAAGGCCAGTGTAATCTCTCCGCCGGTCTGCTTCAGCATGACCGACGCCGGATTTTTGGCGGTGATCGTACCGATCGTCCCCGGGACCCAGAAGTTGGCTGCGGTCATGCCGAGCCTTTTTTGCTTGACGGCCTGCAGCTCGGCCGTATTGCTCATGATTTCGACCTGAGGATTGCTGCTGTACGCTGCCGTGGCGGCGGCGTCTTTGCCGGGGAGCAGGACATAGGCATAACTCGCGTTCGCGGGTTTCGTTCCATGTTCGAACGCCAGGCTGAAGTAATTACGAGTGATCGGCGTTTTGGACTGGCCGCTGTTGATTTGGCTCCATGATCCCGTTCGGGATTCGCGCAAAGCGTAAAGCTGCGGGGCGCCGGGGAAATAATAGCCCATGTCCGAACCCGGCACGTTGCCCGCAAGATGCGCCCATTTGACGCCGCTAAGCGTTTCGGACCAGCCGAGGCCGTCCGGCTGCCTTGCGCCGTTGACCGTAAGCGCGTTGTCGCCGGCCGCGTTTAGCTTTCGGTTGTCGACGATCGTTTCGACCGGTTTGGGTCCGGCCGTCGTGCTCGTGATCCCCGCGCCCAGCGCGACGATTTCGTCGTCGAACATGAACCACGACTTTTTCCCCGTAAGGCTGCTTCCCGTGACCTGCGACAGGGAAAAATCCATGCCGGCCGCGCTGTAAAGGCCGTCGATCGAGGTCCCGCCGACCCATGTTTTGGTGTTCATGTAGCTTTTCCATTCTCCGGGGATCATCCCTTCTCCCGATCCGTCCGTCGTCGTGCCGGGGAGGCGGAACGAGTTCACGGTCGGCCAAAAGCCGTCCCGGAATTGCTTCAGGTCCCGGTCATAGACGTAGGTCATGCCGATCCCCGTATACCAGCCTTTCAAGTTTTCGTTGTTTCCTTTTTCGAATGCGGAGATGCGGTTGGAAAACAGGCTCAGCCCGAACCCGTACCCCTCCCGCAAATGCGCGACGCGGTCCATGCCGGCAAACACCCGGCTTTTGACCAGTTCGCCGCGCGGCTGAACCGCCGCATCGTTCATCAGCTGCTTCACAAGGATCAAGTCGTAGACGGGCAAACCGGCGTAATAGTCGGCATACGTCGTGTCTTTGCTGATCCATTCCTTGGCCATGCTTTTGATGGAGGCGGCGACGTCCGCCGGCGCCCCTTCGGCAAGCCGCAGAAGCGTGACGATCGTGCCGCGGGCGCTGCCCGATCCTTCCCGGGATATCCCCCTGCCGTTCACCATGTCCATGTACAACCCTTTATAAATAACGGGCTCGAACGTATCCGTTACCCAGCGGTATACGTTGTTTACGTTCGGATCCGTCACCGGCCACGGCGATCCGTTCAACAGGTACGTCATGTCGGCGGCGCGGCTGAGCCAGACGGCCCCGTAGCCCGCGGTGTAGGCGATATTCGAGTGCTGAACGAGCGATCCG
>Ga0180220_1001073_pt1 | contig 22362 bp, 20 predicted proteins | sample eDN5th37CBELigBY_FD_151335 | JGI IMG/M metagenome (GOLD analysis project Ga0180220, IMG submission 151335) | Enriched backyard soil microbial communities from Emeryville, California, USA - eDNA 5th pass 37_C BE-Lig BY (version 2) (version 2) | ecosystem: Environmental > Terrestrial > Soil >...
CTGAAAACTGCCGCAATCGAAGGCACGCCGCTTGAGAAGGCCGTCGCTTCTTATCAAGAGGAGATGAGCAAGTATGCCTTTCGTGAAGTGGAAGCATCCAAGACGATGTTGAAACGATTCACCATAAAGAATCCCCTAATGAATTGGGTCATGTTGCGTGCCATACCACGGATTCGTTCATGGTCAAACAAATCACTAACTGCGGAATGACTCCATCACCCGGCCCCGAGCTGGCCAACCCAAGATTCCTGCGGGCAAAAACATCTTTCCAGCCGAATGTCGATCGGCATCAAGGAAAGAGTTTTTGCCCGTTGATCACCGTTTCGTTTAAAAAACACAAAAAACCGCCCGATCCTTGTTTCAAGAATCGGACGGTTATCCGTCAGTGAGCACTCCGCACCGCATGAACGGGCTTGGTTGCCTTTTTGGGCGTTGCAGCAGCCGGTTCGGGAACGACGGGATCGACCGTATTTCCCTTGCGGAACGAAACCGTCAGCGTGATCGTCTGCCCGGCGATGCCTACCGCCAAAATCGTAAACAGCGTTTCCTTCAGCGGCATGTAAAACAGGGACAGCAGCAATACGGCGGCATCCAATAGAATAAATACGGTACCTACCTTAAGCCCGCTCCAGCGGCTAATGAGCAGCGACAAAATATCATCTCCGCCGGTAGCTCCCCCAAATCGGAGAACCAGTCCTGTGGCAAACCCCGTGACCAGTCCGGACAACAGCGCCGCCAGCAGCAGATTATCGCGCAGGTCGATGACCAGCGTCGAATAACGTTCGAAAAGTTCGTAAAAAATAGAAAACGATAACGTCGCAAGCAGCGTGTTCATGACGAACTTGCGGCCTTTCAAAAACATGGCGATCAAAATGACCGGGATGTCCAGCAGCAGCGTGCTCAGCGCCGGATTGACCCCAAGCACGTATTTGCCGAGCAAGGACAAGCCGACAAATCCGCCCTCCGATAGATGATTTTGAAAATTGATGTGAAAATACGCAAAAGCCAGCAAAAAAGTTCCGAAAAGCATCATTGCAATGGATGAAAACTTAGAAATCAAATGGTCTTTCTTTCTCATACAGGTTCCCTCTTATCGTCGTAGGTTAGTCAGGAGTCTGGCAAACCTCTGCGATAAGTACGGGACCTGCGGGACTTGGTCCTTCGCATGTGAAGTTCCTTCTTTCGCAGAGTTTGTCATTCGTCCTTGGTTGTCCAGGTGACTTTTCTCTACGAAAGGGAGCTACGTGTAAGAGAGATCATAACGTTTCCAAATCGTCCTTTGGGGATGGTTCCTTCGGGGACACATGGTATCCTGATCCTTTCTTTGTTTTGTTGTGCTACATCTTTATTGTAACACATTTCGGGCCGCTGCTAAACAGCCGGGTAAGTAAATCCGCTCAAAATTTCCATATAGCATCCATCCGCCTCCTCTATTTCCCCTTTGTTCCTTTGTTCACACATTGTCAATGTTTGATGTGACCAGAATCACAATTTGCCCGTTTCGCCTTTTCTATACTTAAGAAGAAAGCACGACACATAATCAAGAAAAGAGGAATTCGTTATGCTGACGAAACAAACCATCGATATTATTAAATCAACCGTTCCGGTACTGGAAGTGCACGGAAAAGCCATCACGACCGCCTTTTACCAAATGCTGTTCGAAAACCATCCCGAACTGCTCAACATATTCAACCACGCCAATCAACGGGAAGGAAAACAGCAAACGGCGCTGGCCAACGCCGTGTATGCGGCTGCGGCGCATATCGATCATCTGGAAGACATTCTGCCTGCCGTGAAACAGATCGCGCAAAAACACCGGGCTTTGAACGTGAAACCCGAGCATTACCCGATCGTCGGCGAAAACCTGCTCGCGGCGATCAAAAAGGTGCTGGGCGATGCGGCCACGCCTGAGATCATGAACGCTTGGGCCGAGGCATACGGCGTCATCGCGGATGCGTTTATCGGCGTCGAAGCCGAAATGTACCGCGAGGCCGAAAACGCCCCTGGCGGCTGGGCCGGCTTCCGTCCGTTCGTCGTCGAACGCAAAGTGAAGGAAAGCGACGTCATTACTTCCTTCTATTTGAAACCGCAGGACGGCGGCGCCATTTCAAGCTACCTTCCCGGGCAATACATCACGGTGCGCGTCAAGCCGGAAAATCAGCCTTACGCGCAAATCCGCCACTACAGCTTGTCCGCCGCTCCGGGAGGCGATTCGTACCGGATTTCGGTGAAGCGCGAAAGCGGGGCGCCCGGCAAACCCGATGGCGTCGTATCCACCTACCTGCACGATCGTATCCATGAAGGCGACGTACTCGAAATCAGTGCGCCTGCAGGCACGTTCACGCTGGATACAACCAAAACGATTCCGCTCGTTTTGATCAGCGGCGGCGTCGGCCTGACTCCGATGGTCAGCATGCTGGAGACGGTTCTGAAGGAGCAGCCTGAACGGAAGGTAACGTTCATCCATGCAGCCATCAACGAAAGCTTCCATGCGATGAGCGAGCATATCGAGCAGCTCGATGCTTCGCACGACAACCTGAAATCCTACATTTGCTACGAAAAACCGCTTGGCCAAAAAGCCTGCCACAAAACCGGATACATCGACCTGCCTTGGCTTCAGGAAATGACGTCGCAGGATTCCGACTTCTACTTCTGCGGTCCGGTTCCGTTCATGAGTACGGTCAATAAGGCGCTGAAAGAATGGGGCGTGCCTGAAGAACGAATCCACTACGAATTTTTCGGCCCTGCCGGCACGCTGTAAAAACGAAAAAGGGATATTTGCCTTTACCGAGGGCAAATATCCCTTTTTTGCTTCTATCCTTCTCCCCATTTTAAAAATATGGCCAATTTGCAGCAGGTCGTCTGCTCGGGCGAACCCAGCGTAATGCCGACCCCGCTCGGGGAAAAATCGGTTTGGATGGGATTCGAAGCGCCGACAGACCTCATCAGCCGGTCGACCTCCTGCTTGTTGCCTGCCTGGGCGGCTCTCATGACCTGAACCGCAAAGGAATGTTCGGACAGCTTATTCAACACCTTGTAACCATCTTCCATCAATCTGTAGGTGTGCTGCAGCGATCGATTCAAGACGTCCGTTTTTATTTGCGGGTATTCGCGGGTCCAGGCGTAGGCCCGGCGGGGATACGGATAAGGCGCATACCATGCCCGGTACGGGGGATAACCCATTGGAGCGATCTCCTTTCTGCACATCCGGTTACCCCATTATATGTGCCCGGTTTGGCTTTTGTGAGGCTCCGCCCCAGCGTCCCTCGTCCCGTTAGCAGGCGAACTCCACCTTGATCCGGTCCGGATCTTCGAAAAAGACCGCGTAATGCTCCGGCCCCCCTGCATGGGGATACCTGTCCTCGTACAGAAGCCTGACGCCCTTTTGCTTCAGCAAGCGGGCCATCTCGTCGACTTCATCGGGGGATGCCGCATGAAAAGCCAAGTGGTTAAGCCCCGTCGCCTTACGATGATACGGGGTATCCAAAAAACGCGCCTCCGTCTGCACGAAAACGACATACGTTTTCCCTTGCTTGAAGCTGAACCCCTTCTCCCAATCCTGATAGAGCTCGTAGCCGAGCCTTGTCAAAAACCATTCCCAAAAATCCCGGCTCCGCCCTAAATCCGAGACATTGATTTCCACATGATGCAGCATTCCGCTAATGCCCCCTTAGCAATCGGTTGATCGTCTCCCGCCGAACCCCGATCAGCTGCCCGATTTCCTCCTGCGTCAGCAGATCGGTGAAATGCACGCCATGCGAATAATCGTTCAGCCATTCGGTCAAAAGAGCCAGCCGTTCCGCGGGCGTGCCTACCGTCAGGTGATCCAGCCTTTTCTGCATGAACCGGACCTTTTCCTGCAGCAGCAGCGCGATTTCCAGCGCCTTCTCCGGATGCTCCCGCAAATCGCGGTACCACTCTTCCGCCACAATCCGCTCGACCTCGCTGTCCATAAGGGCAATGGCCGAGCCGTGGGTTTCTTTTGGGGTAATAAGGGAATGATGCGGCACCGTTTCCCCGGGATACAGGATGTTGAAAAGCACCATGTTCCCGTTTTTGTGGAGGCGCGTCACTTTAAAGAGCCCGCTTTTGATACGGTACAAATATTCGCCGCTGTCCCCCTGATGGAATAAGACTTCCCCTTTATGCAACATCATAAGATGGTATCCTCCCCCGTTTCTGAATGAATCATTTCTGGCCCGGAATGCCAATAGGTATTATTATACCAAAAAAGATCAGGCTCCATTTCAAAGATTTGGTTCTTGCCGTCATGCATGCTTTTCGCGTAACATGAATATAAATAGAACGTGCGTTCCCATTTATAATGCAAGGAAGTGCCCTTATGAAAGCATCAGCCCTTCCCCCGGTCCCGGACGAAGAAGATTCGGAGTTGGTCAAAAGCTACATGCTTCATGTCGTTCTGCTTGATGTCCTGGAGCGCGACATCCGCACGCTGAAGACGCTTGCCCTCAAGCTGCCGGAGGTGTATATCCGCGGCTTGGCGAGCGTCCAGCAAAAAGCGGTGCGCCGCCTGGCGGACGTCCGCAAAACGATGCGGACCCGCGGCATTCGGGTATACGAGGAGAACCGGAACGAGAAGGGGATGGAAGTCCTCTATTTGTGCCGGGGATACCGTCGGCGTTTTTTCATGCTGTGGTCTTACGTCAAAGCGGAAACGGCTTGCGAGCTATGCGTTTATTTGGGGATCAGCTAAAAAAGCGTATCCTATGGAAGAACCATAGAATACGCTTTTTCCGTTGTCCTGATGTCAATTGCTCATGCTGCTGCCTGGCCCCCGCTTCGGGTCCGCCGCGGCTATTTTTTCAATCCAGGCCTCATAGTGGTGAATGGCCAGTCCTGCAAAGGATGTATGGACTTCGCTGAGCCGGTACGCGTTTTTCATTTCTTCCTCCATGACCGTCACCGGCTTTCGAAAAAAGCTTACGTGATCCCCTTCTTCGGTTTCCCCCAGCTCCATGCCGATCCAAACGGATTTCCCGAGCCTGTCGGCCTCGGTCAGCATTTCGCGGGACAGATCCACCATTTTGGTCCCGCTGTCGCGGTAGGACATCACGGCCAAAGCGTCAAAACGCTCCAGCATCCACCGGCTTAAGCCGCCGACGTCCTCCGTTTCGATTTTCCCGAGCCAAAACGGCACCGCCGCGCTCATGTAAAGCCCGCCTTCGCGTGCTTTGTCCGTCCATTCCTGCATGTTTCGGCTCCACTCTTCCACCACGCCGGCCTGATCCCGCTCCCAGCGCTTCAGTTGATACGGCTCCACGTCAAATTGAATGCCCGCAAACCGTTCTTCCGCCGGAGCATTGCGGTTGTAGTCGAGAACCCAGTCGATGAACCGTTCCGCTTCCCCGCCCTGCTTTTCGTAGGCCCACTCCGGCCTGCCGTCCAAAGCATGCACCGAGATATCGGCTTCGCGGGCAGCGGCGATAAAACGGCCGTACTGCTGATCCTCCACGCTTTTTTGGATTTGCAGAAAGATCACGCCGACCCCCTGCTCCCGGCAGAAATCAAGGATCATCTCCGGATGCTCGATCAACGACGCGTCCCACAACCAGGTTGCCTTTTGTTCTTCCATTGCAGACGATTTAAACAGGAAGGGCAGGAGCAGCAAGAAGCAGACGACCAGGACGATGCGAGGTTTCGCTTTTGCATTGATCCGTACTCCCATCCTTCCCCTCCTTTGTCATTAACCGATCAAAGCCATATCCGGCTCTTCGACATGCTGGACGGAATGTCCGATTTTATAGATATGAGGTTCGCCGAAGTTTTTGAACGCGTTGCGGGTATCGAGAATCGGCACGCCCAGGGACGCGATGTCTCCGTAATTCAGGCCGCTGTGGTTCGTGATCAGCACGATGCAGTCATAACTTTTGAACTTCTCGAGATCGTACGCGACGCTGCGGACCGTCTCCCCGTGCTTGTCGCGGAAGCTGGTCGCGAACGGATCGTAATATTCGACGTTGGCCCCGCTTTCCTTGTACAGCTCGTAGACCTCGAGTCCCGGCGATTCGCGCAGGTCGCTGATGTCCGGCTTGTAGGCCATGCCAAGCACCAGGATGTTCGATTTTTTGATCGATTTGGCGTATTCGTTCAGGATGGTCGACGTTTTGCTGATGACGTAATACGGCATATTGTCGTTCGTGGACTGCGCCAGTTCGATGAATTTGCTGTAGAACCGGAAGCCTTTCGCTTTCCAGGACAGGTACATCGGATCCAGCGGGATGCAGTGGCCGCCGATGCCCGGACCCGGATAAAACGGCATGAATCCGAACGGCTTGGTCGCCGCCGCGTCGATGACTTCCCAAATGTCGATGCCCATGCGGTCGCACATCATCGCCATTTCGTTGATGAATGCGATGTTGACGCTGCGGAAGGTATTTTCGAGGAGCTTGGACATTTCCGCCACTTTCGGCGTCGAGACCGGCACGACCTGCTGCACGTATTTGGAATAGAGGGCGGTGCCGAGCGTCAAGCAGGCTGCGGTCGTTCCGCCGATGACCTTCGGCGTATTAAACGTGTTGAAGCGCGCGTTGGACGGATCGACGCGTTCCGGCGAGAAGCAGAGGAAGAAATCCTCGCCCACGCGGTAGCCGAGCGCTTCGATTTCGTATTGGATCAGCTCTTCGGTCGTTCCCGGGTAGGTCGTGCTTTCCAGCGTGATCAGCAGCCCTTTTTTCATGTGCAGCTTGATCTGGTCGACCACGCTCGTAATGTAGGACGTATCCGGATCCTGATTTTCGCTAAGCGGCGTCGGAACGCAAATGCTGAGCGCGTCGATCACCGTGATCATGCTGTAATCCGTCGTCGGCTTGAAGCGGCCGCTGGCGACGCATGCCTTCAAATCTTCCGAGGAGATGTCGGTAATGTAGGATTCCCCGTGATAAATCTTTTCGATCTTGGACGGGTCCACGTCGATGCCGATGACCGTAAACCCTTGCTTGACCATTTCGACGGCGAGCGGAAGCCCGACATAACCCAAACCTACGACGCCAAGCACGGCCTTTTTGTTTTCGATCGCGTTCAACAGTTGCTCATATTCCTGATTCACTAGCATTCAACCTCCATATGATGTAGTTTTCGTCATGCTTCAAAAACTTTATAGAATGATGCAAAAACCATGGTTCCCGTCATCATCCTCCATTTATTGAAAACACCGGTGTATGCGGGCATCGAGCTCGACCGGGGAAAATGGCTTGGTAATATAGTCGTCAACTCCATGCTGGAAACATTGGCTGATCGTCCGTTCCACCCGCTGCTCGGTTAGTACGACGATTTTCGGCGTATTTTCCACCGGCAGCCGCTGGATTTGGTTAATGAAAGGCAAGCCGTCGATGCCGTACAGGTTCAGCTCCGTCAGCACGAGGTCCGGCTCCCATTTTTCGATCAGCTCCAGCGCCGACGTGCCGTCCAGCGCCTCCAGCGTTTCGTATCCCTGCATTTTGAGGCGGATCCTTAGAAACTCGCGAATGGTATCGTCGTTGTCGACGATGAGAATGCGCCCGGGCTCCGAAGCGGCTTCCTCTTTCGTAAAAATATGAATATCGGACGATGCGCTGAGTCTCGTGGACTCGGCCATCTGCTTAAGCACGCCCGGCGTCGGGTCTACCTGGCCCGGAAAAACGGCCAACGTGATTTTCGCTTCCTCATCCGGCAGCGTTTCCTCCAAATGCCGCTTAAGCAGCAGTGCCTGATAGTGAGCCTGATCCAGCGTCATTTCCGGCAGCAAAATCGCCAGCGTCGACGTGGAGGCGTCTTTCAGCACCTCGATTTCGGTTCCCGACTCCTGCCGCAAACATTCGCGCACCAGATTCTCCAGCTGCGGAGAACCGGGACAATACAGGAACATCACGCCGCACCGCTCCCGGGAGTTTTTTTTAAGACGTTCTTCGAGATTGTGATACATGCCTTCTTGCTGCTCTCGCTCTAATGTTACGGACTCTGGCATTATCGATTACCACCTTTCCAAAGAATGCAAGCGTAAACGGGTCCGCCGTGTTTCCCAGGCGAAGATTCCGCTTCGCGGACGAAATATAAGGACGGGCCATAAGCGTGAAAACTTATACATTCTTATATTTTAAGAAAAAACGTCTGCGACGAACTTTAAAAAAAGCCTGACCGCTATTGTACTGATTGAATCACGCCGTGGAGGCCGTTTCGCTTTCTTCCTTCCAGCTTTGCCTTGTCATCGTGCCCCAGGAATTGTTTTTCCGGAGGTACTGGATATGTCCCTGAACGCGCCACAGCACGCCGAGCTGATGGTAGCCGACAAATTTGAGGGCCGAGAACAGGAGCATCTTCCATAGGTCGGAAAGCTTCTTGTAACGGCGGAAGGCAATTTCCTCCAAAATGATGGCGCCCACGCTCAGCAGGTACCCGCTCAGAAAATTCAAAAGCATGAAAGTTAGCAGTATGCGCCAATGCGTCATATCCAAAAGCGTATATCCTACCAGAGCCAACAGGCCCGTGATTCTGAAATAAGGGTTCAAGGTTTCGAACAACACGTTGTAAGGCATCGTAATGAGACCCATGACTTTGTACTTCGGGTTCAGGAACATCCCGCGGTTTTCGATCATGTTTTTGAGATTGCCCCGTCCCCAGCGCATCCGCTGGTTGGAGATGATTTTGTACGTGTCCGGCGCCTGCGTCCAGCAGACCGCCTCGGGGCAAAACGCCACTTTGTAAGGAATCTTATGGCTCAGCATGTACCGGTGAAGCTTGATGATGATGTTCATGTCTTCTCCCGGATAGCCGCCCCGGTAACCGCCGACGGCGATGACGTAGTCCTTGCGGAACAGGCCGAACGCTCCGGAGACGATGATCAGTCCGTTCATGCGGCTCCAGCCGATCCGTCCGCCGAGGAACGCCTTCAAATATTCGATGGACTGGAACATCGGCCATATTTTTCGCGGCAGCGACACTCTTTTTACCGCTCCGTTTTCGATCAGGCAGCCGTTTGCGATGCGGACGTCGCCGCCGACGGCCACCGTCTCCTCCGGATTTTCCATGTACATGCGCGCCATCCGGATCAATGCATCCTTTTCCAGCAGCGAATCCGCGTCGATCGAAGAAATAAGCGGATAATGCGAGAAGTTGATGCCGGCGTTCAGCGAGTCGGCTTTTCCCCCGTTCTCCTTATCTATAATAAAGAGATGCGGATAATCGGGATTATGATAAATACCTCTCACGTTTTGCGTTTCGATCGTCCCCCGGATCTCCGGATTATGCATCTTTTCGAGCTTGAATTCCTTGATCAGGACCGGCAGCGTGTCGTCGCTTGATCCGTCGTTGATGACAATGACCTCGTACGTCGGGTAATTCAGCGTCATGAGGCAGTACACGTTTTCGATGATCGTCAGCTCTTCGTTATAGGCCGGGACGAGCAGCGATACCGACGGCACCAGCTCGGAGCCGGAAAGCGTTTGGTAACTCGAATATTTGGCCCTTTTGGAGATCGTACCGATGCTCCGGAAGGATAATCCCATAATCGTGAAGTACAAAATATTGACGAACATGACATAATAGATCGCTACCGTGCCGTAGACCAGCAATGTCTCTCTAAGCAGTGTAATCTCCTCCTACCGCGGCTACGCCCGTCATTCGTTTGACCGGCTGCTTCACGCCGAAATAACGGTCGTGAATGAGCCGCTTTTTGTTGTACGCCACCATCTGCTCGATCGCGCCGTGCTTCTGCTCGGCTTCCATCACCAGCCCGATCCGGTGCAGCGCGGCCTCGCGCTGGATTCCCGCTCCGGTGACGGCGGCCTGGCAAAGCGCTTCGAATCCCGCTTCGCCGAGCGCGGCGAGGCTTTCGGCGCTGTTGTGGCGCACCTTCCAGCTGGCATCCTGAAGCGCTTTGACCAAGAGCGGAATGCTGCCCGCGGCATGCAGCTGTCCGAGCGCCTTGGCCGCTTCCGCCCGGACTTCCCAATCGCGGTCCGTCATCAGCTGAACGATCGTTTCATCCTTAAGCGCAGGATTGGAGCTGAGATACAGCTTGACGGCCTCGGCGCGCACATCCTTTTCCTTCGCGCCGACCAGCCTGCCGAGAACCGGCATGACTTCGGGAACCGCCTGCCCCCACATCGCGACCAGTCCGACCTTCACAAGCGCAGGATCGGAATCGTCGAGCAGCTTCAGCAGGATGCTGCTGGCATCAAGTCCCGTTTCCAGCATGATGTCGGCGGCCAGGTGATGAATCGGCTTGCCGTGCGAAAGCAGGCAGCGCAGCATGTCGAGCAGGTCCTCCGGCCGCTTGGCAGATTTGGCGATCGAACGCGCGATAATGATCGAAATCGAGTTGTATTTGCCTTTTTGCAGCATTTTGAGCAGTTCAGGCACCGCTTCTTCGGCACGCATGCCTCCAAGGCGGTAAGCCGCCGCAAGCCTGCGGCCGTGCCTGAAGCTGCCGAGCGCCTTCAGATCCGCTTCGACGAACCCGGCTTCCCTGCAAAGCCGGATGAGCCGTGTCCGGTAATCGCCCTTGAACTGTTCGATCCATTCGATGAACTTGTCCTGGATCACTCCCCTCTCCAGCGGCTTTAACTTGCCGGGAGGCAGCTTCAATTCCGCATCATCCCCAAGATGGGCCTGGACATAGACGAAATAATCATGATGTTTTTGCTCGTAAAATTCTCTTCGCTGCTGTTCTCTGTTATGAGAGATTTTCATCTGAACCAGAAGCATGATTCCGAGGCCGATCAGCCCGAGGCATACGTAGATAAACACATATGCAACGAATAAATGCGAGAACATGTTTACAGGTCCTCCTCTTCCAATGATTTCTTCCTATCCTATTTGCCGCCAGACGGGTTGCAAGCAAGCTGCTGCAAGCGGCTTGTCTCTAATGTAAACGGGCCTCCCGCGCTTTCGCTCATTTGTCGCCGGCAAGCTCGGCATATACTTTCTTCATCGCGTCATAGCTTTGTTTCAGCTGCTCGCTGTAATGCACCGTGTCCCAAGGCTCCCAGGTATACGGGGCGATGTCCTGTACGTTCAGCGTTTTCGCCGTGCCGCCCGGCCAGCTGACCTGGCTTCCGCCCTGCTGGACGAGCCACGGAATAAGCCGGATGCCTTCCGTTTTTACGGTGCTGAAGGCGCGTCTGTCTTTAAGCGGGCTGTAGTCGATCACCTGCAAGGAACTGGGGTCTGCGAAGCCGAGAAGCATCCAAGGGATACGCATCTCTATTTCATTGCCGCGGTACTGCCACGAAGTCAAGGAATCGAATTCGGCCTTGCTGCGGTCCGTCGTCCCCCTTTTCAGCATTCCGATGGTTTGGTCGATAAACGGATGCGCAAAACGCGTATCCGGCGGGTTCATCTGCAGGCTGATCGCAAGCTTCCATGGATGGAACGGCTTGTCCTGTCCGGGTTTCGCCTCCGGCAGCATCCAGTAGCCTTCCTTGCCGTAGAGCCTTTCGTGAAAATCATAGTCGGCCGCGATCTCCACCTGCGACTCGGCGTCTTTTCCGATTTCGATCAACGTTTCCGGCGCTCCCCCCTCTAGCTTTTTCCCGGGAAGCTGCGCCGCGGAAGGTTCGTTTCCGCCTGCGATCGTATCCGAGCCGATATAAAGCTTGGTCGTTGCCGGATCGAAGTCCTTGTCCAGCCGGATGCCAAGATAAAGGTACCCTTCGTCATGCGTGATCCGCATGTCTTGAATTCCTTGAACTTTGCCTTGCCAATGCTTCACCTCGCCTTGCGGCAGTCCATCCCAATCGCTTAAGCTGCCGTCGATCACGATCTGCTTCTCCTTGCCGGGCAGCATGCCCAGCACGCCGAACATTTTTTCGTTCGTCAGCACGTTGATCCAATACGCCCGGCGGTCGGCCGGAATTTCGAACGGCATCGTGTTCCAGGTTTTTTTGAACCATTCGTCCTGCCACATGAACAAAATGGCTCCGGCATAACCTTCGTCATAAATATCCCGGGTCAGCGAAGCATCGATTTCTCCCTGCTCGCGTTCGTTATGTCCGCCCTGGTCCCGGTCCCCGGCTCCGAAATGTGAAATCCCCAGCGATGACGGGACCCCGTATTCGGTAATCATCACAGGCATATCCTTGAATTGGGCCTTAAGCTTGCGCAAATAAGCTTTATACGTGTTGAAATTCCCCTGCTTGTCCTTGATCGTCTGCAGCGTGGCATCGGTCCGGAAAAAATCCGGGTAATACGGATAAGCGTGATATGCGGCAAAATAGCCGCCTTTCCATCCGGTAGGCTGAACATGTCTCGCGTCCACGCTCACCATATCCTCTTCGAAAAGAGGTTCCCCGGGATGGCTGAGCACATCGGTCGTGACCCAGTTGGTGAACGTCACCGGATGCTCCCAACCATATTGCTTTTCCTGCTCCGCGGTGTAGTCAAGCAGCTCCGCAAGCCAGCTTTCGAAAGGCGTTGCGTCTTTCGTTCCGGCAAAATAGCCGCCTTTGTACACCGGGACGTCGCCGTGCTTTTCGTTCGTGTTTTTGACCATCCCCGGGTCCCATTCGGTTCCGACATGCCAGGCCATCAAATATTTGCCGGCGTTTGCCGTGTACTCTCCGCTGGAAGCCCCTTGCTTGGGCGAAACGGCCACGTCGCCGTAAACGGCCGCCACCGCCTTTTTGATTTCGGCCTTGAACTGTTTGCCTATATCGTCCGCATAGGCGTCCTGCCGTTCGATCAGCTGTTCTTCCGGGGACCAGATCCCCTGGATGAAATACAAAGGATCGCTGCCTTTATCTTTGTTGTATTTCACGAGCGCCGAATAGAACACGGGCTGGTGTACCGTATAGATGCGAATGACGTTGGCTCCCATCTCGTCGATCTGCTTGAACCAGCGAAGGTAATCTTCCTCCGTGGCCGGAAGCTCTCCCGGAAAATAGCCCGGGACGGTAGCGCCCAAATTGACGCCCTTCACGAACATTTCCTTCCAGCTGCCATCCTTTTCATATCGCATAAAACGGTCGCCTTCGGTTTTAAACGTGAATCGGGTTCCATCCTGATCCTTGTATGCCGTGGCCGGCGTTTTGTTTACCGCAAATCCGGCAACCACTCCCCCGGCAATGAGAACGGCGGCTGCTGTGATCCAGATGAATAATGTTCTGCGTGTGATCATCGCCTAAAAGTTCTCACCTCGATTTCTTTGGCCTTTTTCTTGGCCCGGCATTCTCAATTTTTGTCATAATTCAATTCTTAACGAAGTTTTCCAATCTGTAAACTAGGCTGCTGGAAGGAATTTTCAGAACCTGGCGACCTATTCCACCTTACCGTTCGGGCAAAAAATCGGCGGCTGCCAATCGGTAACGACGGTCCCCCATTCGATAGCTAAGTGACTGTATTATTCCCGGCTCCAAGCGGCGAGTGGTTATGTATACGTCGAAAAATTGCTAAAGTTGTGGTCGTTTTAACATCTTTATCCATAATGATTACAAAATTGATACCTTAGTCCGATAAAGCGTTGGCCGCAAACCCGCGCCGCGACAACATTTTTTGAAAACATGACATTTTTGAAAATAAGAAATGAGTCCCGGACGGGACTGAGGGTCCCAATAGACTTTTAAAATGGATAATATTGGGGATAACTGGTATGACTATCCGGTTATTTTTAAAGCGTCGAAACCGGGATTTTCGCTTCTTTTTTCCTAGGAAAAAATGGATGTTCGAGTTTGAAATGTAATGAAAGCGAAGATGCTTTTGCAAAATAATTCCGGTTGAAAAGCGCATATTTCTCCGTTATTCTAATAAAATAAGAACAAGTGTTCCTGTTTAGTTCCAATGGATAAGGAGCGAGTCCCATGGTCGAGTCGAAAAAACGCGTCATTATGCTGGCCGACTGCCAGTCCTTTTACGCAAGCGTCGAAAAGGCGGCCCATCCCGAATACAAAGACAAGCCTTTGGTCGTATCCGGAGATCCGGCCCGCCGGTCCGGCATTATTCTGGCCGCATGCCCGCTTGCCAAGAAATACGGCGTCACGACGGCCGAGCGGCTCGGAGACGCGCTTCGAAAATGCCCGCATCTGGTCGTCATCCGTCCGCGCATGGCGGAATATATCCGCGTATCCCTGCATATTACCGAGATTTATCAGTCTTTTACGGATCTCGTGGAGCCGTACAGCATCGATGAACAGCATCTGGACGTGACCGGCAGCCTCCGGCTGTTCGGCAGCCCCGAGCAGATTGCCCGGCGGATCCAAACCCAGGTGATGCAGGAAACCGGGGTGTACGTGCGGGTCGGCATCAGCGATTGCAAGGTGCTCAGCAAAATGGCCTGCGATCTGTTCGCCAAAAAGAAGCCGGGCGGCATCTTCACGCTGGAGCGTGAGAAACTGTCCGAGACGCTGTGGCCCAAACCCGTGCACGAAATGTTCATGGTCGGCTCGCGGATGACCCGCCATCTGTACAAAATGGGCATCCACACGATCGGGGACTTGGCCCAAACGCCCCTGCCCCGGCTGACGAAACGCTGGGGCGTCAACGGCGAAGTGCTGTGGCGCATTGCGCGCGGCATGGATGCTTCCCCGGTGACGCCCCACAGCCAGCTGCAGCAGCAAAAAGGCGTCGGCCATCAAATGACGCTCCCGCGCGATTATACGGATTGGAAGGAGCTTCGGGTGGTGCTGCTCGAGTTATGCGAAGCGGTCGGCCGGCGCTGCCGGGAAAAAGGGCTGATGGGTTTTGTCGTCAGCGTCGGCTGTCAGGGTGCCGACTTTGACCGTCCCACCGGTTTTTCAAGGCAAATGAAACTCTCGGACCCGACGAACATTACCGACGAAATTTACGACGCCGCCTGCCTGCTGTTCCAGCGCCATTGGAACGGCCTTCCCGTCCGCAAAATCGGGATCTCTTTAACCGATCTCCGCCCGGATTCCCTGGTCCAGCTGACGCTGTTCGGAAACCGGGACCGAAAGCGGGATTTGGAGCGGGCGACGGACGACATCAAGAGCAAGTTCGGCGAAACCGCGATTCTCCGCGCCTCCTCGCTTCAGGCAGCCGGGCAGGCGCGGGATCGCTCGCTTCGGATTGGAGGACATTATAAATGAGCAAAAAACTTCAAGGCAACGGCTTATTCGAATCGTCCCGGATGATGCTTCCGGAGCATCGGGAGGCCTATATCCGGCACCAGCAGCAGCTTGTGCGCCGCCAGCCCCCGCTGATCGACCCGCAGGCCGCTGAAGAAATGGCTGCGGCGTTGACGGCCGCGGTAAACAGCGGTTCATGCGTAACGATTACGCTTTTTGGCGATCCGGAAGACATCCGGCTGACGGGCCGGGTGCTTCAAATCGATCCGGCCCGGCGGCAAATTCGCTTGAAAGAACATGAAGACGATCATCCCCAATGGATTCGTTTGGACCAAATCATCCGCGTGGTGGCGGAATGGGACGTATAGCGGTACACTAAAGGAAAGATGGCCGGCAAGCCTTCAGCTGCTTCGGCAGCGTAGGCTTGCCGGCGTTAAGAGGAGAGATGCCGTATGTGCGGACGATTTACGCTGATCGTATCGCTGGAGGAACTGCTGCTTCGGTATGAGCTCGATCCAGGATATGCCGTGCCCTACCACCGCCCGCAGTTTAATATTGCGCCGACGCAAATGGTTTTATCCATTATTCATGACGGGACCCGCCTTCGGCTCGGCGAGCTGAAATGGGGGTTGGTACCGTCCTGGGCCAAAGATCCCGGCATCGGAAGCCGAATGATCAACGCCCGCAGCGAAACGCTTTTGGACAAGCCCGCTTATCGCATCCCTTTTGAGCGGAAGAGATGCCTGATTCCGGCCGACGGCTTTTATGAATGGCAAAAGACGGCCGGCGGCAAACGCCCCTACCGGATCAAGCTCAAAAGCAGCGATTTGTTCAGCATGGCCGGCTTGTACGATATTTGGGTACAGGAAGACGGAACGAAACTCGCGACCTGTACCATCATCACGACGACGCCCAACGAGCTGATGGCACCGATTCACGACCGCATGCCGGTCATTTTGCGTCCGGAAGACGAACTGCGCTGGGTGAAACGGGGCCCCGCGGACCCGAAAGAGCTGCAGCAGCTTCTCCTGCCGTATCCGGCCGACGAAATGGAGGCTTATCCCGTCAGCACTGCAGTCAATTCGGTCAAAAACGATTCGCCGCTATGCATCGAAAAAAGCTCGTAATACGTTCATACGTTCAAAGCAAAACGTCAAACGACACTGCTGAACAAAACGAAAAGACCGTCCCCAGCCTTAAGGGAAAGGCTGCGCAAGCGGTCTTTTCGTTTGCTCGATCCTGTGGTTTATTCGACGATGATTTTGCCGACCATGTTGTCATGGCCCGCACCGCACATGACGGAGCAGTGGAATTCATGTTCTCCCGGTTTATCGGCCGTGAATTCGGTCGAACCGTCCTTTTGCAGGTTGACGTTAAAATCGGAAATTTCAAGACCATGGGCGCCTTCTTTATTGACAAGGGTAATTTTGACTTTGTCTCCCTTTTTCACCCTGATTTCGGCAGGCTCAAATTGGAAGTTGGTTGCCGTCACTTTAATGTCTTGAGCTCCGCCGCCTGCTCCGCCGGCAGTGCCCGTATCGCCGGTAGTGCCGGCGTTGTTGCCTGCGTTGTTGCCGGCGTTGTTGTTATCCGTTTTGGTGCCGCAAGCGCTGATCGCAAAAACAAGCAGCAGCGTAAGCCCCAATGTCATCCATTTCTTCATGCCTTTGACCTCCTGGTAAAATAATGATGAATCGCACACGGATTGCTAATGCATCATGTCAGTCAGGCTTCTTCGCATGGGCGAATGTCTCGAAATCCTGAACAACGGTTGCCTTCCACGTGTTTATTTTTGACCGCGACAGGCCCAACTATGCAACAAAAAGACCTATGAGGAAAATACCATGCATACGGTATCCCCTTATAGGTCTTTTTTGGCGTTTTACGGCCCATTAACGGAACATGCCCCAAAGCTTGATCAAATGGAAGGTGTTATTCGGATCAATCCGCTGTGCCAGCACAAACCGTATGATTTGCTGCTCTTCAGCAGACGATAAAGGTTCCTTAAGTATTCCCGACGCCGATTTGACAAGACGCTGGACTTTTGCCGGATCCTGCAGATCGAACTTGCTGACGCCCTCCAGTATGCCTTTGATCCGTTCTTTGGTCGCCGGATTTTTCATTTTTTGCTTGACTCTTGCCACTAATGCAGGACTGATTCCATACTGCTGATAACCCAAAACTTTGGCACCTCCCGTCAAATTCCAATTCAACTAAGTATATGACGGGGTGCCTGTCCCATGTGCCTAATCTACCAAATCTCCTTGAAAAATCTGCTCCTGCTGCAGGTAATCCCGAAGTCCGGCATATGTCGGCGAGGTCCAAAACTCGCTCTCCGACACAAGCCGGGACGCGTCGTCCCGGGCCTTTTCGAGCACCGCAAAATCGCTCACCATATCGGCAAGCCGGAATTCCGGCAGACCGCTTTGCTTCGTTCCGAAAAAATCGCCCGGACCCCGCAGGTCCAAATCCCGGCGCGAAACTTCAAAACCGTCATCGGTTTCCGTCATGACGCTCATGCGTTCCTGTCCGACTTCGGACTTGGGATCGGCGATCAGAATGCAGTAAGAAGCGTGCTGTCCTCGTCCGACGCGGCCGCGCAGCTGATGAAGCTGGGACAAGCCGAAACGGTCGGCGTCCATGATGACCATCAGGGTCGCGTTCGGCACGTCGACCCCTACTTCCACCACGGTGGTGGATACCAGCAGCTGAACTTCGTTGGCGTTAAAGGACCGCATCACTTCTTCTTTTTCCGCAGGCGTCATCCGGCCGTGAAGCAAACCGATTCGATAATTCGGAAACGCCTGCTGCATCTGAATATGGAGATCGATCGCATTTTGAACATCCAGCTTTTCGGATTCTTCGATCAACGGGCAAATGAGGTACGCCTGCCGGCCTTGATCTATTTCCTTGGAAATAAATTTAAGGACGCGATCCATCATGTCATGTTTCACCCAGTAGGTCGTGATCGGAATTCTTCCCTTCGGCCGCTCCGATAACGTGGAAACGTCCATGTCGCCGAAAGCGGTAATCGCCAGCGTCCGCGGGATTGGCGTCGCGGTCATGGTCAGCACGTCGGGGTTGTATCCTTTTCGCCGCAAAATGCTGCGCTGGTTGACTCCGAAGCGATGCTGCTCGTCCGTGACGACAAGTCCCAATTGGCGAAAAAAAACATCCTCTTGGATCAAGGCATGCGTTCCCACCACGATGTCGGTCATGCCCATTTGCAGCGAAGCCAGCAGGTCCTTGCGCTTGCGCCCGGTCACGCTGCCGGTCAAGAGCGCAACCGTAATGCCAAAAGGTTCGAACAGCTTTTGCAGGGAACGCATATGCTGTTCGGCCAATATTTCCGTCGGCACCATGAGCGCCCCTTGAAACCCGGATCGAACCGCGCCATACAAAGCGATTGCGGCAATGACGGTTTTCCCCGAACCAACGTCGCCTTGCAGCAGCCGGTTCATGCAGTACGGAGAGCGCATATCCTGCAAAATCTCCAGTTCCACCTTTTTTTGGGCGTCCGTCAGTTCAAAAGGCAAGCTTCGCACGAACTCGCGCATCGTTTTATTGTCCACGGTATGCACGATGCCATCCATCCTGCGTCGGTTCAGCGCCCGGTAAGCTTGCATTTTCAACTGAAACAGGAACAGCTCCTCGTACACCATGCGTTCCCGTCCCTGCTGGCCCTCCCGCGAATCCTGCGGTTGATGGATCGTGGCGATTGCCCTTTTACGCGGCATGAAATCATAACTTTGCATGATGTCGGGCGGAAGGATTTCCGGAATCATGTCCCCGTATTGGGTTAAAGCCTGTCCGATCGTTTTGCGCATCCACGTTTGCGTAATTTTCCCGCCGACCGAATACACCGGCTGCAGCGTGCCGCTGCGCCAGGCTCCTTGGTCCGGAAACTCCGATTCCGACACCGTCAGCTGCATTCTCTTCTGATCCCATTTGCCTACAAGGACGATTTCCCGCCCGCTCGTCAGCTGGTCCCGCAAAAAATGCCGGTTAAACCACACGGCGGTAAACATCCACTGCTCGGCCATCACTTTGCACGTCAGCCTCGATTTACGCCCATATCGCTGCAGCACCGGAATGCCCATAATCTTGGCTTGAACGGTGATTTTATCGCCGTCCTTCACTTCGCTAAGCGATCGCAAACGGTAATCCTCGTAACGAAAAGGATAATATTCAAGCAAATCTTTTACCGTAAAGATGCCAAAGGCGTGAAGCTCCCCTTCTTTGAGAGCACTCACGCCGCGCACCTGACGGATTGAAATTTGATCCAAACTAAGACTCATTTCCCATCCCTCATTTTAATTCGGCCAGATAAACACGGCCAGCGTTCCGGGACCGACATGGGTGCCGACAACCGGGCCGATATTGGTCAGCACGACCTCGCCCAGGTTGTAATGCCGCGACAGCTCCTCGAGCACCGGATCGGCCGAAGCCGGGTCCGCCGTATGGCCTACGGCCACGTTAATGTTTCGTATTCCGCCCAAATCTTCCTGAAAACGTTCGATCATCCGGGATATCGCCTTTTTGCGGCCTCTGACCTTCTCCACCGCATAAATAATGCCTTCCTCGTCGATGGACAGGATCGGTTTGATGTTCAGCAGGTTGCCGATGACGGCAGCCGCTTTGCCGATTCGTCCGCCTTTTTGCAAATATTCGAGCGTATCGACGAGAAAATACAGCTTGCGCTGCCGGCGAACCTGCTCCACCTCTTCCAAAATTTCCTCCGCCGTTTTCCCGTCGGCTGCCATTCGGGCCGCATGAACGACAAGAAGTCCGAAGCCATAGGAAGCCGATTTGGAATCGACGACGTGAATGGACGGCGGATCATCCAGCATCGACTTGGCTAACAGCGCCGACTGGTACGTTCCGCTGAGCCCCGACGAAATATGGAAAGAAATGATCGGGCTGTCGGGAAACATGTTCATCAAATTTTGATAAGCTTCGATATAATCGGCAGGGGAAGCCTGCGATGTCGTAGGCAGCCGTTCGGACTGAACGAGCCTTTTATAGAACACTTCAGCCGAAATGTCCACGCCGTCCTCGAAAGTTTCCTCACCGAACATGAGGCGAAGCGGAACGACTTGAATGTCGTATTTACTGACCAGTTCCTCCGGTATGTCAGCGGTGCTGTCCGTCACAATGACCGGATGAGCCATGCGTGTGGCCTCCTTTAGAGGTTTTTTCTTTCATCTTTTCAGCTTGCATGTATCCCGAATTAGGATTCAACAGAGAAAATATAATAATATACCGGCTGTCCGCCTTGATGAACCTCGACCTCAGCGTCCGGATAATGTTCGCCGATCCAGTCCGCAAGTTCCGCCGTCAGGCTCGAATCCGTTTCGTCTCCGGCGAGCACCGTGACGATTTCGTCGCCGCTGACCAGCATTTTGGACAAAAGATCCTGGCACGCGGGCAAAAGGCCGTCGGCAGCCGTTACGATCTTCGAGTTCTCGATGCCGATATATTGCCCGGCCTTGATGTCGATATCATCGATCGACGTATCGCGCACCGCATGGGTGACCTGGCCGGATTTGACCCGTGCGATCGCATCCAGCATGCTGCCTGTGTTCGTATCTGCGATTTCCTCCTCGGAGAAAGCAAACGCGGCGGATATCCCTTGCGGAATGCTCTTGCTCGGAATGACCGTGACGCTGCGCTCGTCTTCAAGCAGCTCCCGGGCCTGTTCCGCGGCAAGCACGATATTGGAATTGTTCGGCAAAATATATACATGCTGCGCGGAGATCGACCGAACCGCGTTCACGAAATCCTCCGTGCTGGGGTTCATCGTTTGCCCGCCGGACAGGACGACATCGACGCCGAGACTTTTGAAAATATCGGCGATGCCTTGGCCTGAAGCGACGGCAATAAAGCCGTAAGGCGCCAGTTCGTCCGCCGGAGGCGTCGCCGGGGCCTGCTCGCGCGAATGTTCGACTAAATCTACCGGCATGCCGGCAAAAAGTTCGGGCATGGGCGCAATATCCAGGCCGGTCGTTAACAGATCCCGATGCTGCTCGCGCATGTTCAAAATATGGATTTGGGTTATTTCACCGTAGCGAAGCGCCAGATTCAGCACGTCGCCCGGCGCTTTGGAGTGGACATGAACCTTGATCAGCTCGTCGTCCGCAATGATAATGATGGAATCTCCATTTATTGACAACGCTTTCCGGAATTCATCCTCGTCGAAGGACGCCGTCTGTCCGCCAAGCTGACGGTTGATAAAAAACTCCATATCGTACAAAAACTCGATGTCTTCGGTTTCGATTTTGGATTGGGCAAGCTCGGGCCGTTCCGCGAATACGGGGGCAGCGGAGCTCAAAACCGCCGATGCCGACTCCGGCTTCGCAGCCGCCGGTGCTTGTCTTGGCGCCGGAGCTTCCGAAAATTCGGCGTTTCCTTGTGCCCCTTTCAGATAACGAAGGAAACCTTCATAAATATAAACAAGGCCTTGTCCTCCCGAATCCACAACGCCGACCTGCTTCAATACGGGCAGCATCTCCGTCGTCTGGGATAACGTCTCTTGCGCCTTGAGCAGGACCTGCTCCATCAATTCGGTAATGTCATTGGTTCGCCGCGAGTAAAATACGGCATGTTTGGCAGCCTCCTTGGCAACGGTCAAAATCGTGCCTTCCACAGGCTTCACCACGGCTTTATACGCAGCGTCCACGCCCGTTTGCAGGGCCGCGGCAAACTGCATCGCATTCAGTTCATCGTAAGGCGCGGCATAGCGGCCAAAGCCCCGGAAAAGCTGGGATGTGATAACGCCGGAGTTTCCGCGCGCACCCATCAGCAGTCCTTTGGACAAAACCCCCGCACTGTGTCCAATCGAGTCGGAATTATTTCTTTTTAACTCAGTCACACCTGCGCTCATCGTCAGATTCATGTTGGTTCCCGTGTCGCCGTCAGGCACCGGAAATACATTTAGAGAATTGACATGCTCTGCATGCTGCTGCAGTTGTTCCGCTCCGGCCAATACCATAGCGGTAAAATCTGTCCCATTCAAAGAACGCTTACTCAATGATAAATCCCCTTCCTAGCTTGATCCCTAGCTAATGGCGTCCTTATACATACGTCGTTTCCGCGTTTTCGTTTCGCCAATTTCGTTCAGGATTTTACAAAATCCCCGATTAAACATATAATGAAGCATCCCATATTAAACCAGTATGGGCTATTCATCATTGTACTATAAGAAACAACAGAAATAAATGTTTTTGGCTGGCGGTTGACGAAGCATTTTTTGCTGTGATATGATATACAAGTATTGTTTTATGCAGGTGTTTGGAACAAGGAGGTGTAATCTATGTCTCGCAAATGTTATGTGACTGGCAAGAAGCCA